>WBZO01003363.1_pt1 | contig 18820 bp, 13 predicted proteins | sample 5204261 | NCBI WGS metagenome assembly WBZO01 (sample SAMN12412400, study PRJNA552823) | activated sludge metagenome | isolation source: activated sludge from anammox sidestream of wastewater treatment plant... | place: USA: North Carolina | collected 2017-09
TCGTCGACCAGGATGTCGAGGGCCAGCGTGGCGAGGTCGTCGGCCACCGGATCGGCGGCGGCGTCCTTGTCGCGGCGCACGAGCTTGAGGTAGGCCTTGCAGACGTCGCAGGTCTCGGCCTGGACGAGGCCCTTGTCGCCCTCGACGTGCTGGTAGGCGACGCTGCTCTCGGGGGCATCGCAAGAGGTGCACTTGACCCGCGTCAGGTTCCACTCGGTGTTGCACAGCGAGCAGTGCAGGTAGCGCAGGCCGGGCACCTCGGCGCAGGCGCCGATGACGCTCACCGCGGGCAACGCGCCGCAACAGGGGCAGACGCTCTTGACGTCGAGTGGCACGATCTCGGCGCCGAGTTGAACGGCCAGCTTTGTCCAGTACACCTGCAGGGCGGCGGCGACGAAGGGCAGCTTGTCGGCGTGCCCGCCGTAGAGCTCGGTGCGCAGGACGCGTCCGGCGAGGCCGTCGAGGACCGCGCCGTCGAGGGCGTGCAGCGCCTCGATCGTGGTGGCGGCCGCCTCGCTCGCCGCCGGCGCGGCATCGGCGAGGATGGCTGTGAGCGCCGCGCGCCAGGCCGCATCGCGCGGCCAGGATTGCGCCGGCACCAGCGGCATGCCGTGCTGCCGCGACTGACTTTTAGCGGCGTCGTCCGGCACCGGCACCGCGGCCATGGCATCGAGCGCCCGCTGCTGCGCCTGCGCCAGGCGCCCCATGAAGCGCAGGTAGTCGCCGAGGGGATGGCCTTCCGCCAATTGCGCGAAGCGGCGTGCACGGTGGGCGAAGACGTCTTTGGCGTCGGGCGGCAGGACGAGCGGCGGCTCGCCGCTGGCCTGGGGAATCTGTCCGGGTTCGAGGAGTGTCGACATTTCAATCAGCCCTTCGATGCGCCCGCTGCGCGGGCTACTCAGGGCGAACGGTGTTAAAAAAACCTGCGGGCGTCCCCGCCCGCAGGCCTTTGAAGCTTACCCATCACTTGCCGGTCATCTCGCGGTACCAGGCGCGATGATGCTGCCTGGCCCAGGCCCGGGTGACCGTGCCGTACCACATGGCGCGGATGGTGCCCTTCACCCAGATGGCGGCATAGGCGTGGATGACGATCAGGGCGATCATCGCCACGGCGGCCACGGCGTGCACCACGGCGGCGAAGCGCACCAGGCCGATCGGCGGCGAGAACTGCGCCCGCCAGATCAGCGCGCCGGAAACGAGCAGCAGCAGCATGCAGACCACCGACGCCCAGAACATCGCCTTCTGGCCGCCGTTGTACTTGCCTTGCTCGGGCATGTTGTGGTCGTCGCCGTCCACCATCTCGCCGATGCGCGAGAGCCATTCCTTGTCGGTCGGCGTCATGGCGTTGAGCTTCCTGAAGCGCAGGAACATCAGCACGAAAAAGAACGCCATGAAGACGCCGATGTAGGGATGCAGGATGCGCGCCCAGGTGCCGCCGCCGAAGAGTTGCGAGAGTGGATAGAACGCCGGGTGGAAGAAGGCCAGGCCGGAGAGGGCGAGGAGGATGAAGCTGATCCCCACCACCCAGTGGTTGGCCCGCTCCTGCGGGGTATAGCGCTGCAGGTCTTTCGGATCGCGGATCATTGGCTTCCCTCCTTCTCGACTTCCTTCTCGGTCTCTTTCGACACCTCGTTGGGACCCTTCATGACGTAGTGGAACAGGCTGCCCAGCGCCACCGCCCCCAAAGCCAGCGAGGCGAGCGGCTTGGCGAAGCCCTTCCACAGCGACACCAGCGGGCTGATGCCCGGGTCCGCCGGCAGGCCGTTGTACAACTGCGGCCGGTCGGCGTGGTGCAGGACGTACATGACGTGGGTGCCGCCCACGCCGGCGGGATCGTAGAGGCCGGCCTTGTCGAAACCGCGCTCCTTGAGGTCGCCGATGCGCTTGGCGGCATAGTCCTTCATGTCCTCCTTGGAGCCGAACTGGATGGCGCCCGTCGGACAGACCTTGGCGCAGGCCGGCGCCTGGCCCACCGCGACCCGATCGGAGCACAGCGTGCACTTGTAGGCCTTGCCGTCGTCCTTGGAGATGCGCGGGATGTTGAAGGGGCAGCCGGTGATGCAGTAGCCGCAGCCGATGCAGTGCTCCTGGTGGAAATCGACGATGCCGTTGGCGTACTGGACGATGGCGCCCGGCGCCGGGCAGGCCTTCAGGCAGCCCGGCTCCGAGCAGTGCATGCAGCCATCCTTGCGGATCAGCCACTCCAGCCGGCCCTTCTCCTCCACCTCCGCATAACGCATCACGGTCCATGACTTGTCGGTGAGATCCATGGGGTTGTCGTACACCCCATAGTTGCGTCCGACCTCGTCGCGGATGTCGTTCCATTCCATGCAGGCCGCCTGGCAGGCCTTGCAGCCGATGCAGGTGGAGACGTCGATCAGCTTGGCCACCTCCACGGTCTTGCGCACCGAAGGTGCCGGAGTGGTGGTCGCCGAGCGCTGCTTGATGTCTAGCGATTGCAGTGCCATGGTTCCTCCCTCAGACCTTCTCGATGTTGACCAGGAACGCCTTGTACTCCGGCGTCTGGCAGTTGGGGTCGCCGACGAACGGTGTCAGGGTGTTGGTGATGAAGCCCGGCTTGGTCACCCCGGTGAAGCCGGAGTTCAGCGGCAGACCGACGGTATGCACCTTCTTGCCGTCCACATCCAGGGTGCGGATGCGTTTCGTCACCACCGCGACGGCCTTGATGTAGCCGCGGTTGCTGCGCACCTTCACCTTGTCGCCGGCCTGGATGCCCTTCTCCTTCGCCAGCTCCTCGCCGATCTCGACGAAATGCTCGGGCTGCAGCACGGCGTTGATGTGCGCGTGCTTGGTCCAGAAGTGGAAGTGCTCGACCAGGCGGTAGGTGGTCGCCACGTAGGGGAAGTCCTTGGCCGTGCCGAACGAGTCCATGTCGCCCTTGAAGACCCGCGCGGTCGGATTGCTGGTGGCCTTCGGGTTCTTCGGATGGAACGGGTTGTTGTCCAGCGGCGTTTCGTAGGGCTCGTAGTGCTCCGGAAACGGTCCCTCGGCCATCAGCGGCGCGAACAGCCGCGCCACGCCTTCCGGCGTCATGATGAAGGGCATCACCTTCTCCTCGGGCGCCGCATCCGGTCGCATGTCGGGCACGTCGTTGCCGGCCCAGGCGGTCCCGGTCCACCTGATTCCCGCCCGCTTCGCATCCCACGGCTTGCCGGAGGGGTCTGCACCGGCGCGGTTGTAGAGGATGCGCCGGTTGGCGGGCCAGGCGAAGCCCCAGTTAAGCGTTTGGCCGAGACCGGACGGATCGGCGGCGTCGCGCCGCGCGGTGAGGTTGCCCGCCTGCGACCAACAGCCGCCGTAGATCCAGTTGCCGCAGGACGTGCTGCCGTCATCGCGCAACTGCGCGAACCCGGCCAGTTGCTCGCCGGCCTTGGCGATCACCTTGGTCTTGTCCTTCGGATCATAGACGTCGGCCAGCGCCTTGCCGGAGATCTCCATGAGGAGCTCCTCGGGCGCGGGCTTGGCGGGAATGCGGTGGGGCCAGGCCAGATTGAGGATGGCGTCGGGGAACTTGCCGCCGTCCTTGGCATACATCTCCTTCAGCCTGAGGAACAGCGCCGCCATGATCTCGGCATCGCCCTTCGAATCGCCCGGACCGTCGGCCGCCTTCCAGTGCCACTGCGCCACGCGGCCGGAATTGGTATAGCTGCCGGAGTCTTCGGCGACCAGGGTGCACGGCAGGCGGAACACCTCGGTCTGGATCTGCGCCGGATCGGTCTGGTTGAACTCGCCATAGTTCTTCCAGAATTCCGAGGTCTCGGTGGACAGCGGATCGATGATGACCAGGTATTTCAGCTTGGCCAGCGCGTCGCCGATCTTGCGCTTGTTGGCCATCGACGCCAGCGGATTGAAGCCCTGGCAGACGAAGCCCTGCATCTTGCCCTGGTGCATGCGCTCGAAGATCGCCATGGCGTCGTAGGCGGCATCCTTCTTCGGCAGCCAGTCGTAGCAGAAGCCGTTCTCCTTGGTGGCGGCGCTGCCGTACCAGGCCTTGCACAGGCTGGTGATCCACTTCGGGAAGTTCTGCGGGAAGTTCATCTGGTTCGGCCGCAGTGCCTTCGGCGTGCGCTTGGCGAGGTATTCGTCGAAGGTCTTGTCGGCATCCGTCGGCGCCGACAGATAGCCCGGCAGCACCTCGGAATACAGGCACATGTCGGTGATGCCCTGCACGTTGGAATGGCCGCGCAGCGCGTTGACGCCGCCGCCCGCCCTGCCCATGTTGCCGAGCAGCAACTGGATCATGGCCATGGTGCGGATGTTCTGCGATCCGACCGTGTGCTCCGTCCACCCCAGCGCATAGAGGATGGTCATGGTCTTGCCGGGTACCGATGTCTCCGCGATCATGCCGCAGATCTTGAGGAAATCCTCCTTCGGCGTGCCGGTGACCTTGCTGACCAGCTCCGGCGAGTAGCGTGAATAATGCTTCTTCATCAGCTGGAAGACGCAGTGCGGGCTCTGCAGGGTCTCGTCGACCATGGCATAGCCGTCCTTGTCCTTCTGGTACTGCCACGTTGCCTTGTCGTAGCTGCGCTTCTCGGCGTTGTAGCCGGAGAAGAAGCCGTCATCGAACTTGAAGCCCTCGTCGATGAGGAAGGTTGCATTGGTGTAGTTCTTGACGTAATCGTGGTGGATCTTGTCGTTCGTCAGCAGGTAGTTGATGACGCCGCCGAGGAAGGCGATGTCGCTGCCGGGACGAATCGGCGCATAGAAGTCGGAAACCGAGGCCGAGCGCGTGAAGCGCGGATCGACCACGATCAGCCTGGCCTTGCGGCCCTTCTTGGCTTCCACCACCCACTTGAAGCCGCAGGGGTGAGCCTCCGCGGCATTGCCGCCCATGATCACGACCAGGTCGGCATTCTTGATGTCGACCCAGTGGTTGGTCATCGCGCCACGCCCAAATGTCGGACCCAGACTGGATACCGTGGGGGCGTGTCAGATGCGTGCTTGCGTGTCCAGCGCTACGACGCCCAGGGCACGGAGCGTCTTGACGGTGAGATAACCCGGTTCGTTGGAGGAGGCGGACGAGGCCAGGAAGCCGAAGGTGTTCCAGCGGTTCACCGTGGTTCCCTCGGCGTTCTTCTCGACGAAGTTCGCGTCGCGGTCAGCCTTCATGTGCTTCGTGATGCGTGTGATGGCCTCGTCCCAGGAGATGCGTTTCCACTCGTTGCTGCCGGCCTCGCGCACCTCGGGGAACTTCAGCCGGTTGGGACTGTTGATCATGTCGAGAAGTCCGGCGCCCTTCGGGCACAGCGTGCCACGGTTGACGGGGTTGTCCGGGTCGCCCTCGATGTGGATGATCTTGGCCTTGGCGTTCTTCGACTTGTCGCCGATCGAGTAGGCCAAAACGCCGCAGCTCACCGAGCAGTACGGACACATGTTCCGCGTCTCGGTGGCGCGGGCGAGCTTGAATTCTCTGACCTCCGCCAGGGCTGCCGTGGGGGAATAACCCAGCATGGCGATGCTGGATCCCCCTAGCCCGGCGGAGCAGATCTTGAAGAACTGCCGCCTGGTGACTTGCACGTCGTTCCCTCCTCTTGTGGTGGTCTCACGACCCGGTTTTAGATCAAGGCCAACCATCGCAACCCCATGGTTCGAAGCAGGTTGATTGTTATCGATGCTCGATGGTTTGCCCCGATGATTTCAGCACCTCCTTGTGGCTCTTGTGTCCCGACACGGATTGGGCACGCTGTCTTTATAGCCCCGGCGCCATCGAATGTAAAGCCGCCCCCAGGTTGCCATACCCCTGTAAACGAAATGGATACTTTTGATGCCGGCTCTTGCATATAGACGCAAATTGTCGGAAAGTGGATATCTGGAATACGATACAGCCATGCGCAACGAATCCCTGAATCCTGAATCGGTTCCGTCCGGCCTCGAGCACTTCGTGCCGCCGACGACGCCGGCCGCCTCCCCCCACGCGCCCGGCACGCTGGTGGACAAGTACGGACGCCACATCACCTACATCCGCCTGTCGATCACCGACCGCTGCGACTTCCGCTGCTTCTACTGCATGGCGGAGGAGATGGAATTCCTGCCGCGCGACCAGGTGCTGAGCCTGGAGGAATGCCTGCGCATCGTGCGAACCTTCGTCGACATGGGCGTGACCAAGGTGCGCATCACCGGCGGCGAGCCGCTGGTGCGACGCAACGCAATGTGGCTGCTGCGGGAGATCGGCCGCCTGGAGGGGGTAAAGGAACTGGTGATGACCACCAACGGCTCGCAGCTCGAACGCTATGCCGCCGAGATGCGCGAAGCAGGCGTCAAACGCGTGAACATCAGCCTCGACACGCTGCGCGCCGACCGTTTCAAGTCGATCACCCGCGTCGGCGAGATCGACAAGGTGTTGCGCGGCATCGATGCGGCGATCGCCGCCGGCTTCGCCGGCATCAAGCTCAACACCGTGATGATGCGCGGCGTGAACGAGGACGAGTTCGCCGACCTGGTGCGCTTCGCCGCGGACAAGGGCATCGACCTCTCCTTCATCGAGGAAATGCCGCTCGGAACAGTGGACCACCCGCGCGCCGACACCTATTTCAGTTCCGACGAGGCGCTGGCGCTGCTGCAGCCGCACTTCGGGCTGGTCAGCTCGGCCGAGTCCACCGGCGGGCCGGCGCGCTACTGGCGCATCCCCGGCACGAAGTCCAAGGTCGGCTTCATCTCGCCCCACTCGCACAACTTCTGCGACAGCTGCAACCGCGTGCGCATCACCTGCAAGGGCGAGCTGTATCCCTGCCTCGGCCAGAACGACGCCCTCGCCCTGATGCCGGTGCTGCGCACCCACCCGGACGACGACGCGCCGCTGCGCCAGGCCATCGTCGACACGATGGGCATCAAGCCGAAGGGACACGACTTCAACCGGCAGATGCACGATCCGAAGGTCATCCGCTTCATGTCGATGACGGGTGGCTGATGCGTCAAGCGGCCGCTTGCCGGAACCACGCCAATAGCGGCGATTGATGCAAGCCGAGCGGATCACCGGCCTCGTCCTCGCCGGCGGCCTCGCCCGCCGCATGGGTGGGCGCGAGAAGGGCCTGCAGCCTTTCCGCGGCAAGCCGCTCGCGGCCTGGTCCATCGAACGCCTGGCACCCCAGGTGGACGCCCTGCTCATCAATGCCAATCAGAACCTGGAAGACTATGCGGGCTTCGGCCATCCCGTCGTCGCTGACCGCCTCGACGGCTTCGCCGGTCCGCTGGCAGGATTGCACGCCGGCCTGTCCATCTGCGAAACGCCGCTGCTCGTTACCGTGCCCTGCGACTCGCCGTTTCTGCCGACGGACCTGGTGGCGCGCCTGCGTGCCGCGCTTGAGGCGGCCGGCGCCGACCTCGCCGTGGCGAAGACCGCAAGCCGGCCGCATCCGGTATTCTCCCTGGTACGGCGCGAGATGCTCGGCCGCCTGAGCGCCTTCCTCGAGGCCGGCGGCCGCAAGGTGGGTGCCTGGTACGCGGAGCTGAAAGTCGTGGAAGTGCCCTTCGCCGACGAGCGCGCCTTCGCCAACATCAACACCCTTGATGAACTGAATCGGCTCGAAACATGAACTCCCTGCTGAACAGGATTTCCGGCGCAGGCGATACGGATCCCGAATCGTTCAGCGTCGAACGCGCCCGCCAACTGGTTCTCGCACTCGTCGAACCCATCGAGGGCAGCGAGCGGCTTTCCGTGCGCAATGCACTGGGGCGCGTGCTGGCCGAGGACATCCTGGCGACGGCCAACGTGCCTGGCCACGACAATTCCGCCATGGATGGCTATGCCGTTCGCTTCAGCGACCTCTCGATCGAAGTCGATAGCGCGCTCACGCCCGTCGGCACGGCTTTCGCCGGTCGTCCCTTCGCGGGCCGGCTCGAGGCGGGCCAGTGCGTGCGCATCATGACTGGCGGCGTCATACCCGATGGCGCGGACACGGTGGTGATCCAGGAAATGGTGCGCGACAGCGGCGGACGCATCGTGATTCCGCCCAAGCAGCGCCGGGGCCAGCATGTCCGCCGTGCCGGCGAGGACCTGCGCATCGGCATGCCGGCGATCCGCGCCGGCAAGATCATCCGTCCCGCCGACCTCGGCCTGATCGCTTCGCTTGGCGTCGCCGAGGTCAATGTGCGGCGCCGCCTGCGCGTCGCCTTCTTTTCCACCGGCGACGAACTGCGCTCCGTCGGCACGCCGCTCAAGGAAGGCGAGGTGTACGACAGCAACCGCTACACCCTCTACGGCATGCTCGATCGGCTGGGCTGCGAGGCGATCGACCTCGGCGTGGTGCGGGACAGGCCGGCCGAGGTGGAAGCGGCCTTCCGCCGGGCCGCCGCCGAAGCCGACGCCATCCTCACCAGCGGCGGCGTCTCGGTCGGCGAGGCCGACTTCGTCCGCGGCATGATGGCCAAACTGGGCGAGGTCGCTTTCTGGCAGATCGCCATGCGGCCCGGCCGCCCGATGGCCTTCGGCCGCATCGGCAGCGCCTGGCTGTTCGGCCTGCCCGGCAACCCGGTGGCGGTGATGGTGACCTTCCACGCGTTCGTGCGCGACGCGCTGCTGAAGATGATGGGCGTCTCGCCGGTCGCGCCGCTGCCGCAGTTCCGCGTGCCCTGCGCCACGCCGCTGAAGAAGCGGCCCGGCCGCAGCGAGTTCCGGCGCGGCATCCTGTTCCGCGAGGATGGCATCTGGAAGGTGCGCGCCACCGGATCGCAGGGTTCCGGCGTGCTGCGCTCGATGTCGGAGGCGAACTGCATCATCGTCGTCGAGCACGAGCGCGGCCACGTCGAGGCGGGCGAACTCGTGTCCGTGCAGCCCTTCGAGGGATTGGTGTAGGTCTGGCTCCGGCCCGACAGTGGCGCTTGATCGGCCTCGACTGCTGGCCTGAAGGCCGGCCTACGAGAAATAAAACGGCCGGCCGACGGCGTGCCCTTGGGCGAAGTCGACGCCCATCTCGCGCAGGCGGTTGAGCGCGCCCTCGGTTTCGACGAACTCGGCGATGGTCTTCATGCCCAGCGAGTGGGCGATGTTGTTGATGGCGGAGACCACCTCGAGATTCATCGGCTCGGCGAACATGTCGCGCACGAAGGCGCCGTCGATCTTGACGTAGTCCACCGGCAGGTGCTTGAGGTAGGCGAAGGAACACATGCCGGCGCCGAAGTCGTCGAGCGCAAACCTCAGCCCCAGCTCCTTCAACTCCCGGATCAACTCGGCCGCCTTGGTCAGGTTGGCCACCGCCAGCGTCTCGGTGATCTCGAAGCAGATGGCTTCGGCCGGCACCCTGTGCAGGGCGATCTGCTCGCGCACGAATTGCGGAAAACGACTGTCGTTGATGCTCTCGGCCGAGAGGTTGATGTCGAACACCGGCAGGCTGTCCGGGGTGGCGTCGCATTCGCGGCGAATCGCCGGCAGGGCGTTGGCCAGCACCCAGCGGTCGATGGCCTGCATCATGTTGTGCCGCTCGGCCGAGGGAATGAAGACCATCGGCGGGACGATCTTGCCCTCGCGGTCGACCAGGCGCAGCAACAACTCGAAATGCCGTCGCTTCGCGCTCGCCTCGTCAAGCCCGGCGATGCGCTGGCGGAACAGGCGGAAGCCGTTGCGCTCGATGGCGTCGTGGATGGTCTCGACGATGTTCATGTCGGCGCGCGGCTGCTGGCTGGCGGCCTTGGCATGGAAGACGCGAATCTGGTCGCGGCCGGCTTCCTTGGCGGCATAGCATGCCTGGTCAGCCTGTTCCATCACCTCCTCGGCGCTGGCGGCCGGGTCGGACAGCACCACCAGGCCGATGCTGGCGCCGACGTGGAAGACCTTCTCGCGCCAGACGAAGCGGAAATTCGAGACGTCCTGCCGGATGGCGTTGGCGATGCGCAGGGCCTGCTCGACCGGGCAGGCATGCAGCAGCACGGCGAACTCGTCGCCGCCCATGCGCGCCAGCACGTCGGTGGTACGCACCCGCGTGCGCAGCACGGTGGCGATCTGCCGCAGGCACTCGTCGCCGGCGGCATGCCCGCCGCTGTCGTTGATGAGCTTGAAGCGGTCGAGGTCGATGAAGAGCAGCGTGTGCTGCTTGTCCGGTCCGCCGCCGACGGCAACCGCCTTGTGCAGCTGTTCCTCGAAGCCGCGGCGGTTCACCAGCCCGGTCAGCGCGTCGTGGTTGGCTTGCCAGAACAGTTCCAGCGAAATGCCGTGCGGAACGGAAACATCTTCCATGGCGAGGAAAGTCACCTGGCGCCGCCCGCTGTCCTCGCAGGCGCAGCTGATGTCGAGCACGTGCTCGTTGTCTGCGCTGTCGCGCAGCACCGCGCGCAGCGCGGGTGCCGGCTCGCCGCCATTTTCCTGCAGTTGCGCGAGGAGGATCGCCGAGCCGTCGGCCGCGCTGCGCAAGGGAAATGCCTTGTCGAAGGGAAGGCCGGCCAGCGCCGATTGATCCAGGCCGGACAGCCTGGCCGCGGCGGCATTGGCGAAAATGATCTGGCCGCGGTCGTCGACACCGACCACGGCGGCATCCACGCAGCGGAAGGCGGTATCGATGAGGTTGAGCTGATCGCGCAGGCGGCTCGAGGAGATCGAGTTCCAGGCCAGCCAGCCGCCGAAGGCGCTGGCGCCGCCGAGCCCTGCGAACCAGACGACGGAGAACGAATGAGCATCGTCGGCCGGGCCGATCGCCAGCGCCACGCCGCAGGTGCACAGCACGGCCAGCGCCGCCAGCGCATGCCATAGGATCTGCAGGCGATGCGTGGCGCGGTTCATTGCTCGCCCGCCTTGCGCAAGGGCACCGCGGCGACCGGCGGCGGCGCCTCGAGGCCGTCCAGCTCGACGCCCTCGATGCGGGCGAACTGGCCGCTGATCTTGCGGCTGCTGACCTGCACGTCCTGCACGTCCTTCTGCGCCTGGTCGATGTGCGTGGCCAGGCGCTGCATGCGCTCGTCGAAGCGGGCGAAGTCCTTCGACAGCTTGCCCAGCGCATCCTTGATGATGTGGATCTGGTGCCGCGTCTCGACGTCCTTCAGCACGGCGCGGGCGGTGTTGAGGACGGCCATCAGCGTCGTCGGCGAAACGATCCAGACGCGCTTCTGCATGGCGTAGCCGACCGTCTCCGGGTGGTAGGCATGGATCTCGGCGAACACCGCCTCGGCCGGCACGAACATCACGGCGCCGTCGGAGGTCTCGTTGGGCAGGATGTACTTCGAGGCGATGGCGTCGATGTGCCGCTTCAGGTCGGCGCGAAAGTCAGTCTGCGCGGCACGGCGCTCGAACTCGGACGCCTCCGGCGCGAACATGCGGTGGTAGTTCTCCAGCGGAAATTTCGAGTCCACCGCCACCAGCCCGGTCGGCTCGGGCAGCTTCAGCACGCAGTCGGCGCGGCTGCCGTTGGAGAGGGTGTACTGGAACTCGAAACTGCCCGGCGGCAGCGCATTGCGCACCAGGGCTTCCAGCTGCACCTCGCCGAAGGCGCCGCGCGCCTTCTTGTCGCCGAGCAGTTCCTGCAGGCTGACGACATTGGTGGTGAGGCCGTCGATCTTCTTCTGCGCCTCGTCGATGGTGGCCAGGCGCGCCATGACGCTGGCGAAGGTCTCGTTGGTTTTCTTGAAACCCTCGTCGAGGCGCTCGCTGACGCGTCCGCTGATCTGCTCGAGGCGCTCGTTGATGCTGCGGGTGAGGCTCTCCATGCTGGCGGAAAGCTGGGCCGTCGCCTGCGACAGTCCGCTCTGCAGCAGTTCGCGGTCGGCGCGCGCCTGCTCGGCGAGCTTCAGCAAGATCTGTTCGATGGCCTCGGCGCGCAGCTGGTCCTGCTTGGCCTGGAAGGAGGCATTGAGTTCCGCCAGCGACCTTTGCAGACGCTCGGCGGATTCGGCGTTTTGCGCAAGCAGGCGGTCCCCCTGCCGATTCAGTCCGTCGTGCAGGTCGGCCAGCATGGCGCGGTGCTTCTCGGCCAGCGACGTTTCGATGCCGGAAGGGAGATCCTTCGTCGTCGCGTGGAGCGCGGCGATTCGCCAAAGGATCAAGAAAGCTGCGACGACCGTTACAAAAAGCGCGGCCGCGGTCCAAAGATCGGGCATGACCCCCTCAAATGCCTCGGTGGAGCCCAAACATGGAAATCCATGTCTTCACAGAGGCTTGCGTTCTATTTATAAAGTCGAGTATAGCAGCGGGAATGGGGCTTGCCTATCCCTTTCGTGATAAATCTCACGCGGCCGTCAGGCCAGTGCCCGCAGGCTCTGCAAGGCCGGCGCACGCAGGGTGCGGGCGGTGCCGGCCAGACCGGCGAGGGTGATGCCGAGAACGCCCATGATTACCCCGGCGGGCAGCACCAGCCAGGCCGGCTCGTAGGGGATCTGGAAGACGAAGCGCCCGAGTAGCCAGCTGATTGCGGCGGAGCCGACACCGGCCACCACGCCGGCGATGGCGCCCAGCGCCGCGAACTCCGCCGCCAGCGCGGCACGCAGCTGGCGGTTGCGTGCGCCGAGGGTGCGCAGCACGGCGATCTCGTATTCGCGCTCGTCGTGGGTCGATTCCAGGGCGGCGAACAGCACGGCCAGGCCGGCGACCAGCGAGAAGGCGAAGACGAACTGCACCGCCCGCGCCAGCTGGTCCATCACCGACTGGAGCTGGCGCAGGATGGAGGCGACGTCGATCACCGTCAGGTTGGGATGCGCCGCCACCAGCTCGCCGACGAAGCCGGCCTTCTCCTGCGGCAGGTGGAAGCTGGTGATGTAGCTGGTGGGGAACGGCTCCAGCACGCCGGGCGGCGTGACGACGAAGAAGTTCACCCGCATCGAATCCCAGTCGAGCTTGCGCAGCGAGGTGATCTCCGCTTCCAGCCGCCGGCCGGCGATCTCGTAGGTCAGCACGTCGTGCAGCTTGAGCTTGAGCGTGTCCGCCAGCCCCTGCTCCACCGAGAACTGCGGCGTGCCGGCATCCTGCGCGGCGAACCAGCGGCCGGCCGTGAGCGAATTGCCCTCCGGCAGCTCGGCCATCCAGGACAGGTTGAACTCGCGCTCGACCAGGCGCTGGGCGCGCTCCTCGGCGTAGTCGGCCGCAACGACCGGCCGGCCGTTCACCGCCACCAGGCGGCCGCGGATCATCGGCAGCAGCGTCGGCCTGTCGAGGCCCTTCGCGGCGAACAGCGCGCGCACCGGCTCGCGCTGCTCGGGCTGGATGTTGATGACAAAGCGGTTGGGCGCATCCGGCGGCATGCTGCGCTTCCAGGAGGCGAGCAGGTCGTCGCGCGCCAGCGTAAGCAGGAGCAGCGCCGTCATGCCGAGGCCGAGGGCCACGGCCTGGATCAGGCTGGTGCCGAGGCGGCGGGCGAGCGAGGCGATGCCGTAGCGCCAGCCGGCGCCCGCCGCGCCGCGCAGACGCCCGGCCGCGGCCAGCGCCAGCCGCGCCACGCCGGCATAGAGGGCGACGGCGAGCGAGAACAGGCCGAGCACCCACACTCCGAGCTTGAGGTCGGCCGCCATCCACAGCATCAGGCCGGCCAGCACCGCCGCGCCGAAGGCATAGCCGGTCCAGGCCAGCGGCTCGGCATCCGCCCACTCGCGCCGCAGCACGCGCACCGTCGGCACATTGCGCAGGCGCATCAGCTGCGGCAGGGCGAAGCCGGCCAGCAGCGCCAGTCCAAGGGCGAAGCCATAGACGAGCGGCAGCGGCGACGGCGCCGGCAAGGCGGCCGTCAGCAGGTTCGCCAGCAGCCGCTCCAGCGCATACTGGGCGCCGAAGCCGGCCAGGCAGCCGAGCGCCGAGGCGATGGCGCCGAAGAGCAGGAATTCGCCCAGGAAGATGCGCAGCAGCTGGCTCTCGCGCGCGCCGAGGCAGCGCATCACGGCGCAGCCGTCGAGATGCCGCTGCATGAAGCGGCGCGCGCCGAGGCCGACGGCGACCGCGGCCAGCACCGCCGCCAGCAATGCCGCCAGGCGCAGGAACTTCTCGGCGCGGTCGAGGGCGTTCCTCACCTCGGGGCGCGCATTGTCGAGGCTCTCGATGCGCTCGCCGCGCCCAAGCTGCCTTTCCGCCCACTTCTGGTAGGCGGCTACCGCCTTGGCCTCGCCGGCGAGATGCAGTCGGTAAGTGACGCGGCTGCCGACCTGGATCAGCTGCGTGGCCGGCAGGTCGGCGGCCTGCATCAGCAGGCGCGGCGCGATGTTGAAGAAGTTCACGCCGCGGTCCGGTTCCAAAGTCAGTACCGCCGAGACGGCGAGCCTGGCGTTGCCGAGCTGCACGACATCGCCGACCTTCGCCTCGAGCGCCGCCGCCAGCCGCTCGTCCAGCCACACCTCGCCGCGCGCCGGCGTCTCATGCGTTTCCGCATCGGGACGGTTGAGCGCCGGCGCGATGCGCAGGACGCCGCGCAGGGGATAGCCCGGCTCGACCGCCTTGATGTCGGCCAGGTGGCTGGCGCCGTTGGCCGCCGTCATGCTGGGGAAGCTCGCGCTGCCGATTACGCGCAGGCCGAGCCGCTCCGCTTCCGCGCGATAACTCTCGTCCCAGGCATGGTCGGCCAGCAGCAGCAGGTCGCCGCCGAGCAGCTGGTGCGCCTCGCGCGCCAGCGCCCGCGAGAGGCGGTCGGAGAAGAAGCTGACGCTCGACAGGCTGGCCACGGCGATCACCAGCGCCAGCCCGAGCAGGCGCAGCTCGCCGGCGCGGAAGTCGCGCCTGAGCATCTGCCAGGCGAGGTGCCAGCCGTTCATTGCAGTTCGCGCAGCTTGTCCACCGCCTGCTCGACCCGTTCCAGAGCGATGACCTCGATGCCCTTGATGGCCTGCTTCGGCGCGTTGGCCTTCGGGATCAGGGCGTGCGTGAAGCCGAGCTTGGCGGCTTCCTTGAGGCGCTCCTGGCCGCGCGGCGCCGGACGGATCTCGCCGGCCAGGCCGACCTCGCCGAAGGCGATCAGCTTCTGCGGCAGCGGCCGGTTGCGCAGGCTGGAGACGATGGCCAGCAGCACGGCGAGGTCCGCCGCCGGCTCGCCGATCTTGACGCCGCCGACGGCGTTCACGAAGACATCCTGGTCGAAGCAGGCGATGCCGGCATGGCGGTGCAGCACCGCCAGCAGCATGGCCAGGCGGTTCTGCTCGAGGCCGACGGAGAGCCGGCGCGGGCTCGGCGAATGCGCCTCGTCGACCAGCGCCTGTATCTCCACCAGCAGCGGCCGCGTGCCCTCCTGCGTCACCAGCACGCAGGAGCCGGCCACCTGCTGGCCATGCTGGGAGAGGAACAGCGCGGAGGGGTTGGAGACGCCGCGCAGGCCCTTGTCGGTCATGGCGAAGACGCCCAGCTCATTGACCGCGCCGAAGCGGTTCTTCACGGCCCGCACCAGGCGGAAGCTGGAATTCGGATCGCCCTCGAAGTAGAGCACGGTGTCGACGATGTGCTCGAGCACGCGCGGCCCGGCCAGCGCGCCCTCCTTGGTGACGTGGCCGACGAAGACGATGCAGGTGCCCGACTGCTTGGCATGGCGGGTGAGCTGGGCGGCACACTCGCGCACCTGCGCCACCGAGCCGGGCGCCGACTGCAGGGCGTCGGAATACAGGGTCTGGATCGAATCCATTACCGCGATGCGCGGCTTGTGCTCAGCCAGGGCGGCAAGGATCTTTTCGAGATGGATTTCGGTGAGCAGCTGCAGCCCGCCGACGTCGAGCTGCAGACGCTGCGCGCGCAGCGCCACCTGCTCGCCGGACTCCTCGCCCGAGACGTACAGTGCCGGCTGGCGGCCGGCGAGCTGCGCCAGGGCCTGCAGCAGCAGGGTCGACTTGCCGATGCCGGGGTCGCCGCCGATCAGCACTACGCCGCCGGCCACCAGCCCGCCTCCGAGCACGCGGTCGAACTCCTCGATGCCGGTGGCGACGCGCGCCTCCTCGCGCGGGCGGATCTCCGCCAGCCGCTGCAGCCGGCCGCTGCCGGCGACGGCCGAGAAGCGGTTGGTCGGCGCGGCCTCGGCCAGGGTTTCCACGAGCGTGTTCCAGGCCGCGCAGTGCGGACACTGGCCCTGCCACTTCGGCGAGCTGCCGCCGCATTCGGTGCAGGAATAGACGGTTTTTTGCTTGGCCATCCTGAGAGAATAACAGCGGCCGGGCTCGCCGTATGAGCCCGCTTATTCCTTTTCGACCACCGGCACGCGCGGCGTCAGCGCGCAGAGCAACTCGTAGCTGACGGTGCCGGCGGCGGCGGCGACGTCGTCGACCGGCAGGCCCTCGCCCCACAGCACGACCGGCGAACCGATGCCGGCATCCGGAATGCCCTCGAGGTCAACCATGATCATGTCCATCGAGACGCGCCCGACGGTGCGCGTGCGCCGGCCCTCGACAAGGACCGGCGTGCCGGTCGGCGCATGGCGCGGATAACCGTCGGCGTAGCCGCAGGCGACGATGCCGATGCGCATCGGCCGCTCCGCCGTGAAGAGGCCGCCGTAGCCGACGCGTTCGCCGGCGGCGAGTTCCTGCACGGCAACCAGCTGGCTGGCGAGCGTCATCACCGGCCGCAGTCCGAGCGCCTCGGCGCTTCCGTCCTGCGGAAAGGGCGAGGAACCGTAGAGCATGATGCCGGGCCGCACCCAGCCGCGGCGCGCCTCGGCAAAGCGCAGCAGCGCCGCCGAGTTGGCGAGGCTGACGGGATGGTCGCAGCCTTGCACGGCCTCTTCGAAGCGCGCCATCTGCCAGTCGATGCCGCGAGCGTTGTCGGCATCGGCGAAATGCGTCATCAGGGTGATGCCTGACACGCTCGGCGAAGTGTCCAGCGCGGTCAGCGCCGCATGGAATTCCTCCGCAAACAGGCCGAGCCGGTTCATGCCGGTGTTGAGCTTGAGGTAGACCGGCAGCCGCGCCGGCAGCGCGGCGCTCGTCAGCATGTCCGCCTGCTCGAGGGAATGCACCACCGGCGTCAGGCGGTGTTCGGCCAGGAGCGGCAGCTCGTCGGCCTCGAAAAAACCTTCGAGCAGGAGAATGGGCTGGCGGAAGCCGGCCTCGCGCAGGGCAACGGCATCCTCGAGGTCGAGCAGCGCGAAGCCGTCGGCAAGGTCGTCGAGCGCCCCGGCCGCGCGCATCAGGCCGTGGCCGTAGGCATTGGCCTTGATGACCGCCCACAAGGCCGCCCCCTCCGCGCGCTGCCGGGCAACGGCGAAGTTGCCGCGCAGGGCGGAAAGATCGATGGTGGCGCGGATCGGTCGGGTCAAATCAGCTCTGTTTCGCCGCGAACTGCTTCAGCTTGGCGGTGGCAAACTCGACGAAGGTGTTGACCAGCCGGGAGCGGAACTTCTCCTTCGGGTAGACCATCGACAGCGTGCGCGTCAGGCGCGGCTTGAGCGGAATGGCGAGCAGGTCGCCGAGGCGCTTCTCCTTGGCCACCGAGGCGCGCGAGACGATGGCGAAGCCGATGCCGGTCTCCACCACGCCCTTGATCGCCTCGGGACTGCCGAGCTCGATGACGATGTTCAGGCTGTCCGGCGGCACGCCGGCGCTGCGGAAGTAGCTGTCCGTGACTTCGCGCGTGCCGGAACCCGGCTCGCGGCTGACGAAGGGATGCGTCGCCAGCAGCTGCGGCGTGAGCTCCTTGTTCTTGGCCAGCGGCGTGCCGGGCGCGCAGATCACCAGCAGCTCGTCGTCGCAGCAGACCTCGCACTGCAGGTTGCCCTGGTGCGACGGCGCCTCGATGAGGCCGATGTCCAGCGTGTGCTCGGCGACGCGCGTCTCGATCGACTCCGAGTTGGCGACGATCAGGCGCGGCCTGACGTTGGGATATTGCGACTTGAACTCGCCAAGAATGCGCGGCAGCATGAACTCGGCAATGGTGGTGCTGGCGCCCACCAGCAGCGGGCCGCCGATCTGCCCGGTCATTTCGGCCAGGCGCACGTCCAGCTCCGAGGACAGGCCGAGGATGCGCTCGGCGTACTCGAGCACCGTCTCGCCGGCCGGCGTCAGGGAAATCTTGCCATGGCCGCGGTCGAACAGCCGTGTGTTGAAATGCTCCTCCAGCTGCTTGATCTGGAAGGTCACCGCCGGCTGCGTCATGAACAGCACCTCGGCCGCCTTGGTAAAAGACAACTGCTTGGCGACGGCATGAAAAACCTGCAATCTCCGATCGGCCATAATCGGCTCCCCTCGTATGTTCTTATAAGCTGCTATTCAAGCACAAATTAGCCGTATAAGGTAGTCTGATTCGCCAGTTTTCGGCGGGCGGGTGCCTGAATCCATTGCAAAATTTCGTGACCTCGGAGCGGTTCTGACAGCCATTCCCGCTTCATGGTATAAAGCCGCACCCAATTCCTATAAAAAAGATGCCGGCCGTTTCTTCCGCTCCGCCGCATATCGCTGCATGAATCCCGGCTTCTATATCATCATGGCGGCGCAGTTCTTTTCTGCGCTGGCGGACAATGCCCTGCTCATCGCCGCCATCGCCATGCTGCGGGACATCCGCTCGCCCGCACAGTACGAACCCCTGCTGAAGCTGTTTTTCACCGTCTCCTACGTCGCCCTGGCCGCCTTCGTCGGCGCTTTCGCCGACTCCATGCCGAAAGGGCGCGTGATGTTCGCCAGCAACAGCATCAAGATCGCCGGCTGTTTCCTTCTGCTCTTCGCAACCGTGCCGGCACTGGACGTTCTGGGCCTTCACACCTACTACTATGTGCTGTGCGCCTATGGCATCGTCGGCCTGGGCGCCGCGGCCTACTCGCCGGCCAAGTACGGCATCCTCACCGAATACCTGCCGCACGACAAGCTGGTCATCGCCAACGGCTGGATCGAAGGCCTGACCGTCGTCGCCATCATCCTCGGTACGGTGCTCGGCGGCATTCTCATCAACCCGACGGTGAGCGGGCATCTGCTCATGTTCGACCTGCCGGGCATC
>WBZO01003036.1_pt1 | contig 18819 bp, 15 predicted proteins | sample 5204261 | NCBI WGS metagenome assembly WBZO01 (sample SAMN12412400, study PRJNA552823) | activated sludge metagenome | isolation source: activated sludge from anammox sidestream of wastewater treatment plant... | place: USA: North Carolina | collected 2017-09
CCCTCCGCCATCAGCGTGAAATAGTTGGCCACCATTTCCGGTGTGCCAGCGAACTTGGCCCGCAATTCCGGTTTCTGGGTGGCGATGCCGGTCGGACAGGTATTCAGATGACACTGGCGGGCCATATCGCAACCGATGGAGACGAGCGCCGACGTGCCGAACCCGAACTCTTCGGCTCCGAGCAACGCCGCGATCACCACATCTTCCGGCGTTTTGATACCGCCATCGGTGCGCAGTCGCACGCGGGAGCGGAGGCCATTCATCACCAGCGTCTGCTGCGTTTCAGCCAGTCCGAGTTCCCAGGGGCAACCGGCATTCTTGATCGAGGCCAGCGGGGATGCCCCCGTACCACCGGAGTGACCGCTGATCAGGATGTAGTCGGCTCGCGCTTTGGCCACGCCAGCGGCGATCGTGCCGACGCCGGCTTCGGCCACCAGTTTGACGCCGATTCGCGCTCGCCGGTTGACCTGGCGAAGATCGAAGATCAGTTGGGCCAGGTCTTCGATCGAATAGATGTCGTGATGCGGGGGCGGGGAAATGAGGGGAAGACCCTCGACGGCATGGCGAATTCGGGCTATGAAGTCGGTTACCTTGTGACCGGGGAGCTGACCCCCTTCGCCAGGTTTCGATCCCTGGGCCATCTTGATTTCGAGTTCGGTTGCCTTGGCCAGGTAGCGAGCGGTAACGCCAAAGCGACCCGATGCCACCTGCTTGACCTTGCTGTGCGCGATGTCCGGACCTGGTTCGTCGTACCAGTCGGGATCTTCGCCGCCTTCCCCGGAGTTGCTGCGACCTCCCACGCGGTTCATGCCAATGGCCAGCACCCGGTAGGCTTCGGGACTGAGCGCTCCGAGCGACATGGCTGTGACGATGAAGCGCGAAGCGATCTCCTGAACTGATTCGACTTCCTCGAGCGGCACGGGATCACCAGCCGGCGCAATCTGCATCAGGTCGCGGATGGCCGTCATCGGATGCTCGCGGACCAGATCACGGTAGGTCTGGTAGGCAGCCCGGTCATTGCTGGCCGAAGCGGCCTGCAGGGCTTTGACCGTGGTTGGGTTGAAGGCGTGCGATTCGCCATCTTTGCGGAAGCGGACGAATCCAGGATCGGGCAACTTGCCGGTCAGATTCTCCCAGGCTCCCTGATGACGGCGGAGCACATCTTCCTCGATCTCCCGAAAACCGATACCGCCGAGACGCGACGGAGTGCCGGTAAACGAGCGGTCGATGATGTCGTGATCGAGTCCAATCGCCTCGAAGATCTGAGCGCCTCGATATCCGGCTGCCGTGGAAATGCCCATCTTCGAGCAGACCTTGAGAAAACCGTATTCCAGCGCGCCGATGTAGTTTGCCTGCAAAGCTTCGGGCGACTTGTCTTCGAATCCGCGCGTACCGGCCAGACTGCCCGCCGAATGGAGTGTCAGATAGGGGTGGACTGCTGCCACACCGAACCCGATCAGACAGGCCAGATGGTGGACGTCCCACACTTCACCGGTTTCACAGACAATGTCGGCCCGCATACGCGTACCACGCCGAATCAGCTCGTGATGGACCGTGGCTGCAGCGAGCAGCATCGGCAGGGGAGCCATATTTTCATCGACACCCCGGTCGCTCAGGACAAGCAGCGTCGATCCCTGATCGACGGCATCGACTGCCGCGGAAACCACCTGATCGAGTGCCGCGGCCAGCGTCGAACCCCGCTCGGCGGCGGTGTCGACCAGGAACAGGGTGCTGATCGTCGTGGCAGTCAGACCCGTCGAACCGTCCTGCAGAGCACGAAGCTGGCACTCGGCAAGGAGGGGCGAGGGCAGGTGAACCAGTTTGGCTGATTCCGGTCTCTCCTCCAGAATATTTCCCCGGGCGCCAAGATAGGCATCCAGGGCCATGATCTTCTTTTCCCGCAGAGAGTCGATCGGCGGGTTGGTGACCTGGGCGAATCGCTGCCTGAAGTAGGCGGAAAGCGGTCGCGGGAGTTCGGACAGGACGGCGAGGGGAGCGTCATCTCCCATCGACCAGGTCGGTTCTTTAGAATCGCCGGCCATGGGATTGATGATCAGGCGCGCATCTTCTCCGGAATATCCGAACGCTCGCTGCACAGCGACCAGATCGTCCACTGGTGTTGGCGCCCAGGAGTCGCCGGACGGCGCTACGGTCAATCGCTGACTGGCCAGCCATTCGCTGTACGGACTGCGCCCAGCGGTTTCTTCCTTGATTTCCTGATTGCGAAGTACCAGGTTGCGCTGGGTATCGACAACCACCATCTGACCCGGCCCCAGACGACCTTTTTCCACGATAGAGGTTTGATCGACGGCCACCGTCCCCGCTTCTGAACCGGCGATCAACAATCCATCGCTGGTAATCGCATAACGCAGCGGGCGCAGTCCATTGCGATCGAGGGTCGCCCCGGCTACGACACCGTCGGTAAAGGCCATCGCGGCCGGTCCATCCCACTGTTCCATCAATCCGGCGTGATAGTCGTAAAACGCCCGACGGTCCGCCGGCATGTCCGGCAGCTGCTCCCATGGTTCCGGCACCATCATCATCATGGCGTGAGGCAGGGAACGTCCGCTGTGGGCGAGAAGTTCGACCACATTGTCGAAACTGGCTGAGTCGGATCCGGTGGTGCTGACGATAGGCGCCAGTAGGTCAGATCCGACGCCGTCGGCATAGGCGATCGTGGCCGCGCGCGCCTGCATCCAGTTCCGATTTCCCTGGATCGTGTTGATCTCGCCATTGTGGGCAATGAAGCGGAACGGTTGCGCCATGGCCCAGGTCGGCAGCGTGTTTGTGCTATAGCGCTGATGGAAGAGGGCGATGGCACTGGCGTACCAGGGATTTCGCAGATCAGGGTAGAACGCCGCCAGGTCCTCGGGCAAACAAAAGCCTTTGTAGATAATGGTTCGTTTTGAACAGGAGACGACATACACGTCGTCCAGCGCCGCGGCGACGGTTGCCCGCTCGATCGATTTGCGCAACAGCATGAGATCGCGTTCGAATGCGGCGTCCGGTCGCTCCGCTGGCTGTTCGATGAAGAGCTGGGCGACCGCCGGTCGTGTTTCGGCGGCGATTCGGCCCAGAACATCCGGTTCGACGGGTACGTCACGCCAGTGGATTTGCCGCAGACCGGCCTGTGCGACGGTCTGCTCGATCAGCTCACGTGCGTTGGCGGCCACCTGGTAGTCCGTCGGCAGAAAGAGCATCGCGACGCCGTAGCCGGACTCGGGCAGTGACTGACCGGCCGACTGAAGCTCGGCGGCAAAGAATCGATGCGGGATCTGCGTCAGCACCCCGGCTCCGTCACCCGTTCGTTCGTCGGCGCCGACGCCTCCCCGGTGAGTCAGATTGACCAGACCGCCCAGTGCCAGTTCGACGATACGGCGACTCGGTTTCCCGTCGATCTGCACAACGAGGCCGACGCCGCAGCTGTCGTGCTCGTATGCAGGATCATAGAGACCGAATTGCGGCTGAAGTGTGGCTGCTGTTGCCGGGCTCATGGTGGGCCCTCCTCGAAGTGCTCTGGTTGCCGACGCTTCGTATCCCCGATACGAAGTGGAATGAAACTTCCCTCTGTCGCCCATTCCTGTCGGTCAGCGAAGTGACAATCACCCGACACTGGGTGGTGCGCGGTCATACGAAACGCGCGGAGCGGCGCTGCTCACGTGGATATGTCCAGTCTAGTAAGGCCCGTCGATCGGTTACACCGTCATTCTGCCGCAGAATGAGGAATCTGATTTGTGCTGACAATCCAAAACGCGCTATTGTTTCTCATTGTTGAGACTGGAATGGCGATTTCAGTCGAAGGACCCGTGGCGAATGGCGTCTGATTACGAATGAGCAGATGGATATTTGCCAAGGAGACACAGGTGGCGCTGTGCTCGTCCGAGAACACTCGCCAGCGGGATCGCAGGGGACGTTGGTTGGTCGCGAATACCGGAAGGAACAGAGGAAACAGGTGCTGAGAACGAGTGATTCCTTGTGGGTGGAGGCGGGAGCTTCTGACCGCCTGAGTGTTGTCGAGCGACTGACGGCCGAGCGGGTCGAACTCGTCGACCTTGTCTTCAGTGATATCTCGGGGGGAGCCAAAGCGCTGACCATTCCCTCCGACCACCTGCGGCGGGCCATGCAGCACGGCTATCGGTTCGACGGTTCGGCGGTGATGGGTGGATTGCGCAGAGTGGAGCTCGACCTCCTCCTCGCCCCCGATCCGCAGACGCTGCTGATCATGCCGGGCGATGAACATCGCGAGCGGAGGGCGCGGTTGTGCTGCTCCGTCCTCAGGCAGGACGGCGAGCCTTTCGATGGCGACCCGCGCTCGGCGCTGATTCGGCAAATCGATCTGGCGCGCGAGGAAGGTATCGGTTTCGATGCCGGGGTGGAGATCGAGTTTTACCTGGTGCGTGGCGACGTTGCCGCTCCCGCGCCGGCGCGCGATGCGGCAGGCTACTTCGATGTGGGGGAAGACGCCGTGTCCCGGACCCGGGATGCTGTCGTCACGGCCTTGCAGGCAATCGGGGTCGGCGTCGGAGGAGCGCACCACGAAACCGGTCCGGGCCAGGAGGAACTCGATCTCTTGCCGGTTGGCGCTCTGCAAATGGCCGATCAATTGATTATGGTCCGTCACATCGTACGGACCATCGCGCATCGACATGGTCTGCGGGCCACCTTCATGGCCAAACCATTCGCCGATGCGCCAGGTTCGGGAATGCACATTTTCGAGCATTTTCACCGGGTTGATTCCGGAGAGGATCTGCTGGTCGATCAAACCGGCGCGCTTTCGCGCTGGGCATATAGCGCGATGGCGGGACAGCTGGCGCACGCGGCCGGCATGAGCGCGATTGTCTGCCCGACCGTCAACTCCTATAAGCGGCTCAATGCCGGGCATCGAGCGCCGAGACACGCATCGTGGGCGCATGTCAGTCACGGTTCGATGCTGCGGGTGCCATCGGGACGGGCCGGAGAGAATGCTGCGCTGGAACTCCGCTCACCCGATCCGATGGCCAATCCCTATCTGGCACTGACAACGGTCCTGGCACTGACGCTGGAGGGGATTCGCCGCGGCGATCCGCCCCCCGATCCATTGGAAGAGAGTTTCGGTTCGTACGATGACGAGGGACTGCAGCGAATCGGCGTTCCGAGACTGCCAGGTACGCTCGGAGAGGCAATTCAGGCATTTTCGCAGGATGTGGCTGTACAGGGGGCGGTTGGTTCGTACATTTCCGACCAGTTGATCACCGTAAAACGTGGCGAATGGGAGGAATATCGCTCAAATGTGAGTCCCTGGGAACACATTCGTTATGGAGATGCCTGAGGGATCGCCATGATTACGGTCAATGATCTGATCCGTCTGGCTCTCCCCCCGCAGACCTCGATTGTGGCGGGGCGGGGGGCAGTCGATGCCGAAGTTTCCTGGGCCACGAGACCCCGTCCGAGTGCGCCGGCGTTCGATCACCTCAGCGGCGGCGAACTGGTCTTACTGACCCAGAAGTCGCTGACGAGTCTCGACCAGCGTCTGACGCTGGACGCTGCGATTCGACAGCTGTCGGGTTTCGGCGTCGCCGCAATTGCGTTTGCTGGCAGACCGTCGGCGCCTGCCCGACAGGTGGCAGACGAAATGGAGATTCCATTGCTGCAACTGCCGGCCGATGCCGACCTGGCATTGCTGGAACGTGAAGCAGCGCATCTCATTGCTGAGCGAAAGCGCGATGCGCAGCGACTGACCAATGACGCCGGCCGCCGGTTGATGGAACAGGCTATCGCGGGCGAATCGTTGCCGGATCTGGCCGCATCGCTTTCGGAGATGGCAAGTCTGGATGTCATCATCGAATCGCGGGATGGACGCTTGCTGGCGATGACCAGTCCGACAGGTCAGGTTCCCACGTCGGCCCGTTTGATGCCGACCCTCGAGCGGGGGCGTCCCGGTGTGATGGCCTGGCTGCGCACCGCCGCGACAGCGAGCCCGGCCGAACCGCCGACGACTTTGCTCGACTGGGACGACAGATCGCGCAGGGTGGTGTCGCCAATCATCGGCAGAGATGGGTTGCTTGGTGTGCTTTCCGTCCTTCTGACCAGCAACAGTGCGCCGCCCTCGATTACAGCGATCGCCTCGCGGGGTGCGGCGGCCTGCGCAGTGGTCATGGCCCGGGAACGAGCCGCGGCGATTGCCAGACAGGAACTCGAACTCAATGTGCTCGATGAAATCCTGGATGGTGCGCTCCGCAGCGAAATCTCATTGCTGCATCAGGCACGTCTGCTCGGCTACCACCTGGATGGTCCGCATGTGGCTATGGTGGTCAGAATCGACAGGAGTGCGCAACCCCAAAACCGGGCCGAACGCATCGACGTTCTGGCGGTGTTCGAGGAAACGCTGGATCGTCGTGAACAATCTGTGTTGTGGCGATACCGCAACAATCAGGCTGAAATCGTTGTCCCCTGCGATGACCAGCAAGGTCTGCAGGGTGAGCTTTCCCGGCTTTTTGGCGAGATCGAGCGACGGTCGAAATCAATGCTCGGTTCGCCCGTTTCGGCCGGAATCGGCGGTCTGTACTCGGGACCGGAGGGCATTCGCCGATCGCATCAGGAGGCTCGCCAGGCGTTGAATATCGGGCGGCGACTGCACGGTCAGGGTACAGCCACTCATTTCGGCGATCTCGGTATTTTTCGGCTGTTGTTTGCCGTGCGGGACCTGCCGGATTTGCGCGCTTTTTACGAAGATTCACTCGGCAAGCTCCTCGCATACGATCAGGAGCACAATGCTGAGCTGGTCCGCACGCTGGGTGCGTTCTTTGAAGGTCGCTGCGGGCCGAAAGAGGCCGCCGCCATTTTGGGAGTTCATCGCAATACCGTGCTCTACCGATTGCAGCGTATCCATGAGCTTTGCGGACTCGACCTCGACGATCCGGAGGTGCGGCTTCGTCTCCATCTGGCGTATTGTGCGCATGTGGCAATTTTCGGGGATGCAGCCAGGCTGGCGACAAAACCGCGAGGCTGACACCGCGTACCGGCTGTGTCTGGCTACCGTGTCAGCCGACTGTCGCTGACAAGGAGAGTGGGGTGATTCGCGTGTCCTTTTGGTTCCTGGTGGGTCTGGCTCTGGTCATGGGCTGTTTCATGGCAATTCAACCGGCAATCAACGGACAGTTGCGTTTCCGCATGGGGACCCCGGCTCAAGCGGCGATGATCTCCACTTCCGTGTCGACGATCTCCCTGCTGTTTTTTGTGCTGGCGGTACAGCGACCATCCTGGCCAGATGGTGAAACACTACGCTCCGCACCGTGGTGGATTTGGACCGGTGGACTGCTGGGCGCCGTTTACGTAGCGGTCAGTATCGTGCTGGTGCAAAGACTGAGCGCCGCGGTGGCCTTTTCTCTTGTCGTTTTTGGACAGATGGTCTGCGCGCTGATACTCGATCACTTCGGCTGGCTTGGACTCGGCCAGCACGAGGTCACGCCCGGCCGACTGGTCGGGGTCGCATTAGTTGTGGTCGGGGTTGTGATGATCCGCGTATTGTAGGAGCGATGGCATGGACTGGCAGGGGTTCACGCTTGGTGAGGTCGAAGCCGCACATGCCGCTGCCGGGCAGATGTGGCACGAGTTCCTGCGAGTCCCGGATCTCAGCGTCGGACTCTATGTGATACCAGCTGGCGGCGTCGACCCGCAGTCTCCGCACAACGAGGACGAAGTCTATTTTGTCCTTTCGGGGCGGGGAGTGTTAGCAATCTGCGAACAGGAATTCGTCGCTGAAGCCGGTTCGATCTTCTACGTGGCCAGACACAATCCCCACAGATTTCACAGCATCTCCGAAGAGTTGCGTGTGCTGGTCTTTTTTGCCCCATCACACACGGGTTGAAGACCCGGACTCCCCGGGGGCAGTGCGCCCAATGGGAAATGATCAAGAAGTCAATGACATAGTTGACAAATGAGATTGGGACCGCTATTGTGTTTTCACCAAGCGGCCGCTTGATCGTTTTTCGTGCAGGCCCGGGAGGCCCATAGATACGGGTGGCGAGAAGCCATGGAGGAACACGCAATGAACACATTCAAGCGACGCATCTTTCTCACGTCTTTCGCACTGCCAGCGGCGGTGACGATTGCCGGAACGCGCGGCCTCGCCGCTTCCTCGGCACACGGCAGCCACTTTGCAGAAGAGGCAGGCGACTCAGCAATGATCCTTCAGGACGAGATGCGGCGACTCTGGGAGGAACACATTGTCTACACGAGGAACTACATCATCAGCTTTGTGGCCGACCTGCCGGATCAGCAGGCGGTTGCTGAGAGACTTCTGGAGAATCAGGTGCATATTGGCAGCGCAATCAGTCCCTACTACGGCGAGGAGGCTGGCACACAACTGGCCGAGCTCCTCAAGGTCCACATTCTGGGAGCGGCCGATCTGCTCGCGGCGGTTAAGTCGGGTGATCAGGTTGCCATCGATGAGGCTTCCGCGGCCTGGTATGACAATAGCGACGATATCGCTGTGTTTCTGAATGGCGCGAATCCCGACAACTGGCCGCTGGCTGATTTGCAGGCGATGATGAAGATGCATCTCGATCAGACGGTGGCTGAAGCTGGGGCCAGATTCGCTGGTGATCACGCTGCAGATATCGCGGCGTATGATGAGATTCACACGCATATTCTGGCGATGGCCGACGCGTTGACCGCTGGCATTGTTGCCCAATTTCCCGACAAATTCGCCTGAGTTGCAGCGAAGATACCAACTGAACGCCCCGCACGAGGGAACCCGTGCGGGGCGCATCGTCGAGGCAATCTGGATGAGGACTGCCAGGTGGTCGGGGGACGCACCCCGTCGCTCTGAATCAGCTAGCCCAGATCGCGTACGGAGAACCTCTGGAATCCATCGTCCATTGGCTGGTATCCGGTGATTCGGCTGGTGATATCGAGGGATAGTCGTTTGACCCGATTGTTCGACTGTCCGTGGACGATGGCAAAGTCGACATCATCGACCTCGATGCATCGCTGGATCAACTGATTGAGGTCCCGTTTGCTGACCCAGACGCTGATTAACTCCTGCCCCATCTCCGCGTTGTGCCATTCAGCGTCGTATGCGCCGATGCGGATGGCGATCGAGGACAGTCCGTCGGTGGCGAACTTTCGCGCGGTGGCTTCCCCAAAACATTTCGAAACGCCATACATGTTGACCGGCCAGACGGGCGCATCTTCCGGAATCGGCGTCTGCGCCGGATGTCCGATCACGGCGTGGATGCTGCTGGCGAAAAGCACGCGCCTGCACCCGGCGGCAGCGGCTGCTTTGAAAACGTTGTAGGTACCCAGAATGTTGTTGGACAGGAGCGACTGATCGAAACCGGCCTCGGGCGATGGATCCGCCGCCAGGTGAACAACCGTATCGATCCCAACACATGCGGCGGAGACTGCCGCATAGTCAGCCATATCGAGCTGCATGGCGCTGTCGCCAGGGGCAAGTGTTCGATCGAGCAGACTCGCGGCGCGATCAGCAAGTCGAAAGCAGTACCGGTCCTGCATTTCCGCGTAGAAACTGGTCCCAATGCGACCGGCCGCTCCGGTCAGCAGGATCTGACGACGTTCCTGTTTCATTGCGCACTGGCCCTCTTACTGCGACATGTAGCGGCGACGCGTTGCCTGATCGGCCAGCCAGAGCCAGCGCCGAGAGACATCGCCACTCGACGATCTGACGGCATCGAGAGCTTCACCAGCGATGCGATCGAGAACAGAGCGCTCGAGCTGCGCATGTTGGTCGAGGGTCGAGGCCAGTTCGATATACCGGCGGGCCGCTTCGTCACCGCCCATGAGTGGTCCCGCGTCGTTCCGCAACCAATCATCCCAGGAGAGCGTGGGGTCCCAGCTGAAACGGGCAAAGGCGTTGTAACTTAGCTCGGTCGATGTGTGATAAGGCGATGGTTCTCCCCAGACGGTGAGTCCATCGAATCCCGTTTCGTGCGCCTTTTTGATCATGTCGTGGAAATCCCGACCGTTGAAAAAGTAGCGCTCAGTGCGGTTGTCGCCATTCCATTGACAGCAAAACTGACAGCGGAACACATTGGTCCTGGTCGGCAAGCCCGCGGCGAAACCTGGCGTCAGTTCGCGCTTCGCCCGATTCCAGTAGCTCCGATTGAAGGTGTGCTGATAAATACCGCCCTCCGGCAGCGAACGAAGCGGCGCCATCGCTTCGGTATCCAGCAGGTTATCCCACTGAATTTCCGAGTAGATCCAGCTGTTCGGCCGCTTGCTCAGTGCGGCTTCGTACAGACGAGGGTAGAAATCGGCCATGTCGGCATGCGACCACGATTCCACATAACCCTCGCGCCGACGGGCATCCTCACGCTCAGCCCGGCGTGCTGCACATAGTGAGCAACCACAGACGCCATAGTCGCCCGCTTCGATGTTGATCCCGCCGACCTCGCACGTTTCGGCCAGCCACGCGATGCCATCGGCCATCCACTGCTGGTTTTCCGAGCGGGACGGACAGCCGCGCATGGCATAGGCGGCGTCCGGAAAGTAGAGATCGAATGCGAGGTCCTGCAGCTGAAATCCCGGCGGTCGTTCCATCTGGGCCGACAGCTCGGGGTGCTTGCGCAACCAGGTGGTCAGGTTATACGGATGATCCATTTCCCAGACCACGCCGCCGTAGGCATTGATGGCCACACCGGGAAGAATGCGCACCCCCCGTTCATTCGCATACCGACAGAGTTCCTGGGCTGCTTCGATTCCGCCATGGGACTCCCGAAAGAAGCCATAGATGGCGATGGCTGCGATCCGGTTCATACTCATGTAATCGACAACGCGCTTGAAATCGCTGAGAAATCCCTCGGCTGGCTTGGCGTAGGGATTCATCACACCGATTTCCTGAACGCCGATCTGATTCAGGTCCCAGTTTGTGGAGTGATCCCAGTTCCAAAAGGTGCGGTAGGTCAATCCGGGCGCCTGCTCGATGCTGCCGATCGGCAGGTCGAGACCGGAGTCTGTCACCGTCGACTGCTTCTGAATCAGCTCCTCCGCGCCATAGATCGCCCCGGAAAACGGTCCGCCGTCGATGGTGACGGAGGGAGTACCTTGCGGGGCGTCGATCTGCAGGGTGAACGATCCTTCCACCCGGTCCGGGTTGGTTTGCAGGGTCACGACCGGCACGTTGGCCGGGACAGCCGCCCGAGATGATGCGAACCACTCGATGTGAGGGAACGCGGCGCGCAGTCTGCGCGAAGCGTGCGGATGCTCCTCACCGCCCACGATGGCGACGGGGCCTTCGAGGCGAATCGTGTTGTTGCTGGTCATAGTCTCTTTCATACTCCGGTCGAATGAACCACGCTTTCGCACCATTATCGGACGTCGCAACAAAAGGAGAGGTGCAATGCGAGTGCAGGTGCACGTGGAGGGGCAGATCAGTTACGGGAGAATGGCGGAGTTCACGGCAGCGGCGAGGGAGTACATCGCCTATGCTGCAGAGCACGGCTACGTGACGCCACAGGTGCTGCAGGGGATGTCGGGTCCCATGAACACCGTCCGGCTCGTCTACTGCTATGACGATCTCTCGGGGTATGAGCGACATGAAGCGCGATCATCCGCTGATCGGGAATATGGTCGTTGGGCTTCGGCGATGCCCTTTCAGGAAGGTTCGATCAGCTACCACATTTTTGCCGAGTCGCCGGTGAGCGGGGTGATGAGCGAATGAGCGGCGATGACATCGTGATCATCACGCGGGTCACGTCACTCGACGAACGACAGGTGGACGACCTGGCCGACCTGCTGGTGGCAGTGGTGGCACAGGGTGCGTCGGTCGGATATCTGCCACCGCTCGAACGCGAAGCGGCGACGGCATACTGGCGTCATGTGTGCGCTCCGGGGATCGTCCTGCTGGTGGCGGAGATCGATGGTGTGGTGGTCGGGTCGGTGCAGCTGGAGCTGGCGAGCAAGGCGAATGCGCGACACCGGGCCGAGGTGAACAAACTGCTGGTGGCGCCGCACGTCCAGCGACGCGGTATTGGCCGTCTGCTGATGACCGCGATTGAAGCGGAAGCGCGGGTTCACGACCGGACACTCCTGCACCTCGACACGCGTGAAGGGGACACCTCCAACGACTTCTACCGGTCGCTGGGCTGGACGGAGGCCGGAACCATTCCCATGTGGGCGTGCTCGGCGGATGGGTCGCTGGACGGCACGGTGTTCTATTACAGGGTGCTGGAATGACATCGAGCTACAAAAACCAAATAGGCCGTGGGGCAAGCGCATCTTCCTCAGTCTCTCCAGACGAGATCCGACTGATGCCGGGTCGGCGAGTCCCATTTGCTGTGTGGCTAACTTAGTCCAATCTGCCCTGAGCAATCCATGACGGAATGGCGAAAGTGTTGAGGGGATCGATGGCGAGCGCTGGAAGCACGGGTGACCGATGGCTTCAGGCTTCAGAGGGGTGGGGAACAGCGTTGGCGGCTGCGCGTTGTGCCACTGCCGCGGCAGAGCGATGATGATGAAACTCCGCCAGGTAGTAGCTGCCGATCACCAGCACAATCGCCGCTAACTGCATCACCACTCCTTCCCAAGTGGGGAAAATCCCGAGCCAGACGCCTGCCCAGTAGGGAGGTTGCCAGTTCGCGATAGGGGTGATGGGGGCCCAGCCAACAACTTGCAGAACATGCACGGTGGTCCCGACCATGGTGACCAGCACCAGCGCCAGCATCAGACCGGTCAGAATCAGCATTTTCTTGTGTGGGAGCTTCTTCTGCAAAGCGAAGACGAGCACGCCGACCACCGCCACACCTGCCAATCCGAGCAGTGTGCCTTCGATCACGACTCTCGTACCGGCATCAAGTACCAGCGCTTGCAGGAAGAGCACAGTTTCGCCACCCTCACGGAAGACGCTTGTGAAGCCAAGGAGAACCAATCCGATCGTCTGCCCGGCAGCGCCACCGATGATGAGCCGGCGTCGTTTGTGGTGCCCGGCGATCCAGCGAGTCCAGTAGACCTTGTGAAAAAACCAGTTCATCACTAACAGCAGCACGCCGATGGCGATGACAGAAACGATTGCCTCCAGCTTCTCACCATATCGGCTCAGAGACAGGAGAAGGGATCGGGCCGCGAAGAAGAGGACTACCGATGTGAAGAATGCCAGGGCGGAACCAATAGCCAGCGGTTTCTTGAACCGGCGGTTGACGCCAATCATGCTGGCCGTCAACGAAACCAGAATCAGCACGGCTTCCAGGCCCTCGCGGAAGACGATCGTGGCTGCGTTGAAGACCACGGTGCCCCGCGCCGTCGATCCGGAACCAAGCTGGAGCCGAGCCGCTTTGAGCGCGCCATCCAGCTCCAAACGGGTCGCTCGGATCGCTTTGCTCCCAGCCTCCTGCTGCAGGAGCGTCAGCAGCCCCTGGGTGTCACCGCTGCCTTGCCAGAAGAGCCCTTCGAGTTCTTGTACCAGACCCGGTGAAAAGGCCAGCAGTCGCTTCTCAGCACCGGCGTCGTAAACCGCATAGGCCTCGAGACGGGCCGACTCGGCCTGAGCGTATTGCCCTGCCGCGACCGCTTTCTCCACCTGATCGAGCAGTGAGGCGATGACATCGAACTCCGCGTCGCCGCCAGGCCGCTCCCATTCCTCCGGAAACAGAGAACGGAGAATCTCCACAGTGCGGGCAGTCGAGTCGCGGATCGTTTCTGACGGTGTGATTGTCTGGGCGAGAGCCGTCTGGTCGATTTGGTCGCCGATCTCGGTGAGGAACTGCGCGACTTCGGCAGTTTTCTCCGGGTCGATCGTCGTCAGCGTGGGGCGTAGGTCATTGAACGCCGCTCTGGCACCCGCGAAAAACGATTGCGCCTCGGCAATCTCGATCGGAACAACGACTTCTCCGTTCTTGACGCCGCGGCTGTATTCAACGCTGACCAGATCGAGATAGATCAGGGTTTGACCGGCGCGCCGAGCCTGTTCTTCAGGAGAAAGCTCAGCTGCTCGAAAATCGGCCAGAACTTCCGAGAGTGACGCTGCCAAGTCAGCGGCGCCCTGCCAGTCTCCGCTGGTTGCCAGGATGGAAAGGGCCGTGAACTGTTCGTCGATCTTCTGGCGCTCCCCGGCGCCGAACTGCATCTCATACGAGGGGGCCACGATGGGCCAGTAGGCAGCAGCCTCGCCCGCCGCTTCGGCCATCGACAACGTGAATGCCTGCCCGTGCGCTTCATCGACCGTGCGGAGGCTTTCGGAGAGGCGAGCCTGATAGGTGTCAAGCAGATCGGATTGAAGCTCGGACGACGCCGCTTCCGCCGTGATTTCGCCAATCTCAAGGAGACGAATTGCATCGGCAGCTCCGGTCGATGTCCGGTCGAGGCGAGTAGCAGGACGAAAATCCCGTAAGAGTAACCAGCGCCCCGCACCCGTGGTGTCTCCCGCCTCGACAGCGGAGACGGTCGCGTCGAACGATACATGCATGAAGGTTGCCCAGATCATGCCACGGGCGAATGCCAGGTTGGCCGCATTCCCTTCCGTGATGGCGGTGTCGGCCATCCGAAGTGCCGACGCGATCACGGACCGCTGTTCTTCAGTGGAGTTCGTGCTGGAGAGAATCGCGTTGACGGACTGGGTCGCTTCCGCGACAAGCGCATTGGCAGATGCCTGATCACCAGCCGCGAGTGCCGTTTGGGCGCCGAACAGGGCGTCGCGCATGGCCATGCCGCGAGTTGCTACGGACACTTCGGCGGCGGGCGCACTGGCTGGTACCAGAGCGCCCGCAACAACCGAGAATGCGATGAGACAAATCCCTGTGAACCTGACAAAACCTGACAACGCGACCTTCCCTGCGATCTAGATACTCAGTTCCAGCTCCGAGACTGCCTGCGAGACGAGCCCGGCCAGGCGATCGGCCTTTTCCTGCGCCTCAGTGCCAAAGAGCTCAGCTTCCTCACCTGTGAAGCGCTTGCCGCCGGCTTCCTGGTCGTAGAGGTCGCCGACATAGGTCACGAGATCTTCGAAACCTGCCACGATCTGACCGTGTAAGTCCGGATTCACAGCTTCGACGCGAGGACCGATTTCGTCGTAGGTCATGGCGAGTCCATGCAGGATTCCATTGACATCGAACAGGCGGCTGGTAGCGACAAAGCTGGCCTCGGTGGATGTCTCACCGGCCACGAAGGCCGAATCTTTCCACTGACCGAAATACTCATTCATCGTGGGAACCATGGTGATGATGGCGCCGAACGCATCTTCGATTGTTGGTTCCCATTCATCAATAGCGCTTTGGAGCTCTGCCGTGGTAGCGTCGAGACCTTCTGCTGTGGCGATGAAGATTCCGGCGTCAGGGAGGACCTCGCCGAGTGAAGAATTGCCGTCGCCGTCGAAGTCGACTCGCAGCGCGACGAATGCGTCATCCGTGCCCCACACCAGAGGCTCAGTGAGATGGTGGAAGTAGTTGCCTGGTTTTTCGATGGTCGTGCCGTCGGGAAGCTCAAGTGTCCAGTCGAGCGCTTCGGCAGGATCTTCTTCGCCATTCGGACCGGCGTCGAGCAGGACATCGTAATACGCCAGGGACGGCACGCCGGCGACCAGGCCCTCGTTCAGTTCATAGTGAGTGCTGGCTTCGAGCCATGCGTCCTTCGCATCGGACATCAGAGTCGTCAGATCCTCGGCATGCGTGTTCCAGAGCGCGTCGTAGTCAAACTCGGCGCCCTCGGCCAACCTGTAGTACTGCTGCGCAACGGCGAGGAACTGTTCGGTACCGGCTTTCTGCAACGCAGATTGTTCGATGGCGTAATCCCGAACTGCGGCGAGATCGTCGTCAGTATGCGCTGCGGCCGGATGGGTGGTGCTCACCAGCAACGTCACAACTATCGTGGCGGCGGCGAGTCCCCACTCCTTGATTCGACTCATGATTCGACTCCCTTGCAATGTTCTCGCGCTGCGCCCACTTGGGGCAGTACGGAGCCAGAGACCTGGCTCATCGTTAAATCCGACTGTCAGCGTCGGATTTTGCCCCCGTCATCTCTGAATGTCAAGCGAACTCGGGAATGGTGCTCGGCACTCCACGCTTGACGACCGAGTCTCAGATGGGATTGCGTCAGACAGATGGTTACGCCGGCCTGACCGACTCCACCGCCGCAGCGATTCGCTCCAGCGCTTTGTTGAGGTTTTCTTCGGAGTTGGCATAGGAGAGGCGCAGATATCCCTCTCCGTATTGACCAAAGGCCGTGCCGGAGAGTCCGGCGACACCAAAATCATTGAGCAGCAGGTCGGCGAACGCTTTGCTCTTCATCCCGACGCCGGCGATATTGGGGAAGACGTAGAAAGCGCCTTTGGGGCGGAGACAACTGATACCGTCGATGGCGTTGAGTCCGTCCACGATCAGATCACGACGGCGCCGGAAAGCCGCAACCATGGCCCGGACGTCGTCCTGCGGTCCGGTCAGCGCTTCCAGTCCAGCGCGCTGCACCGCCATCGACGTGCAGGAATTGCTGTTGACCATCAAATTGGCGATGACCTGGGCAAACTCGACTGGCATGGCGCCGTAACCGAGGCGCCAGCCGGTCATGGCGTAGGTCTTGGAAAAACCGTCGAGAATGATCGTGCGCTCCGCCATGCCGGGCATAGAGGCGATGGAGACGTGTTCGCCCTCATAGAGAATTTCAGCGTAGATCTCGTCGGCCAGGACGGTCAGGTCGTGTTCCACGGCCAGCTCGGCGATGCGGGCGATCTCCTCCCGGCTCAGCACTCCACCGGTAGGATTAGCCGGACTGTTGATGATCAGCAGCTTCGTTTTCGGCGTGATCAGCGACGGGAGCTGATCGACATCGAGGGCGAAGTTTCTGCTCTCCAGAATGGGGGAGGGCACCGCTTTGGCACCGACGAAATTGATCATCGACTCGTAGATCGGAAATCCGGGATTGGGGTAGATCGCTTCGTCGCCGGCTTCGAGCAGGGCCAGAATGACAAAAAACATGATTGGTTTGCCGCCAGGGGTGACCACGATGTTCGCGGCGTCATAGGCGGTGCCGCGTGTGCTGTTCAGATAGGTGGCGATGGCTGTGCGTAGTTCAGGTTGACCGGCGGCGGGTCCGTAATGCGTCCAACCGGTGCGCAGCGCATTGGCGCCAGCCTCGATGATATTCGCCGGTGTGTCGAAATCCGGTTCGCCAACCTCGAGATGCACGACATCGCGTCCCTGCGCTTCGAGCGCGCGGGCGCGTACGAGCACTTCGAAAGCGGTTTCCGTGCCGAGCCGGGACATGCGTGTGGCGAGTTTCATGCGGTGTTCTCCATAACAGGTGGTGATCATCCGGGATCCGTATGCGTGGATTATCGCCCGTGGCGGGCGGATCATGCCCGTGTGGCGGAGTCCACCGGTTGAAAACCGATGGCTGACACGCGTCGATGGTTGCAATCAGGAGGCCGTTGAGATCCGGCAAATCGGCGGAATGCGTCTGATGATCCATTCCCGTGAGTGCTCCACGCTGGTCGTTTGATGCCGATGTTGACAAAAAGGGCGCAGGCGTCGTTGGATTCAGTCATCGAGTTCGGTTGATCGGTCAAGGAGCCAGGAGTGAAGTCCACGGTCTGGGAATATATGAGTGCTCCGGCGACCATCCAGTCGCTGAACGACCTCGGGGCGAGGGGATGGGAGGCGGTCGGGGCAGTAAACGAATCGGGCCAGGTATTGCTGAAGCGGCCGGCTCCCGACTTTCGGGACGTGGTGACGCTCGACCAGCGCCGCAGCGTTTTCCACTCCAGGGGTCTCGATCTGCCGGAGGATGAGATATGAAGAAGAACGGCATCCTCAATCCGGCTCTGAACTACCTATTGGCCAGCAGCGGACATACTGACTACTTCACGATCGCGGACAAGGGATATCCGGTGCCCGACGGTCCTCAGCGGATCGACCTCGCTCTGGTGGAGGGCATCCCCACGGTGCTCGATGTTCTGGCGGCAATTCATGCCGAGTGGACGATCGACAGGATCGTCATTGCCGATGAGATGACGATCATCAGCCCCGACAGGGTCGCTGAACTGGCGGCCCTGCTGGGTCCGGATATCCCTCTGCAGCAGATGTCACACCTCGAGTTGAAGCGACTTTCCGCGACGGGCAAAGCCACGATTCGGACGGGAGATGCTGTTCCGTATGCCAATATCATAGTTGTATCTGGATAGCTCCTTCCTTTATATAAGCGTCTTGCGATTGATTATCACCGGGCGCTCGCCGCATCGCATCTCTCGACCGGAGTGGAAGGATCGTTCGCTTCCTGCAATGATGCCGTCCATCACCGGCTGGACGAGGAGCGAGAGATCTTCCGCTAGATGCAGGTTCGTCTGTCGGCCGGACCGCTTCATCGACGAACAGGAGACGACATGACCAGTGCTGAACTACGCGACCGTTTCGACTCGATGAGTCGGGATCTCTATGCCGCGGTGATCTCCGACATTCTGGACGGGTTGGGGTTCCGGAATCAGGTGATGGAGGCGACGATCCGGCCGATCGATCCTGCCTCACGTGCGGTGCTGGTGGGAAGCGCCCATACCGTTCTGATGGCCCCGATCTACGAGATGAAACCGGAGCCATACACGAAGATCATCGCGGCGATCGACGCGCTGCAGGCGGGGAACGTCGGGGTCATCGCCACTGCAGGCACGGAATCGGCCGCCTACTGGGGAGAATTGTTCTCCAACGCCGCGCTGGGTCGGGGCACCAGGGGTATGGTCATGGATGGCTATCACCGCGACACGCGCAAGATCCTCGACCTCGGATTTCCGGTTTTCTCCACGGGAGCGCGACCGTTCGATGCGGCGGGGCGCACGCAGTGTGTTGATTTCGACGTGCCGGTGGTCTGCGGTGGCGTGCGGGTGATGCCTGGCGACATCGTCTTCGC
>WBZO01003364.1_pt1 | contig 18817 bp, 17 predicted proteins | sample 5204261 | NCBI WGS metagenome assembly WBZO01 (sample SAMN12412400, study PRJNA552823) | activated sludge metagenome | isolation source: activated sludge from anammox sidestream of wastewater treatment plant... | place: USA: North Carolina | collected 2017-09
ACCTGATGAGCCGGGGCATGAGCGAAGAGGCGGCGGCGAAGATGATCGTGAACGGCTTTGTCGAGCCGATCGTGAAAGAGCTGCCGATGGAATACGCGGTCGAACTGAACCGGCTCATCGAACTCCAGATGGAAGGTGCGGTCGGATAGCCCGGCCGCGGAATCGGAAGGGCTGAATCGTGGGCCGGGCAGGTATCGAGCAGTTGCTGTACGCGTTTGACCGTTCGCTGGAAGGCGACCCGGCGACTCCGGGGCGCAACTGGCACGCGCTGATGGTGAACGTCGGCTCGACCGACCCTGCCGACTGGAACTGGGCGCCGGAAGGTGGGCACCGCACGGTTGCCCAGTTCCTGGAGGAGCTTGGCGGCGCGATCCGCGTGTATGCGAGCCAGGGGTTCGGCGACAGGTCGCAGCACTGGAACGCGCCCGGTTCGGTGCCGGCGCCGGCAGCCGGCGCGGCTCCCGAGGACTGGATCGAGTGGGTACGCGAGGGCAACCGGATCTTCCGTGCCTGCATCGAGGGGCTGACCGACGACGAGCAGCTGTTCGAGCGGCGGCTGAGCCCGCAAGGGGAACTGCAAGAAACGCGGTGGCTCATCGCCACCATGATCGAACACAACCTCTATCACTCGGGTGAGATTAATCACATTCGAGCGCTGCGCCAGGGAGATGATTACTAGTGGCAGCGCAACGGGTGACAGAGGGAAGAGGAAGAGGTAGCGAATGACTGCGGTGGTAGAACAGCGACTCGACTTTGCGGCCGCGAGCCAGGCGGCGGGACGCGAGTGGAACGACGCGCCGTGGCAGGCGGCCCTGCGAGCGCGGGGCGCGAAGCTGGCGAATGAACTCGACTGGCCGGATTCGCGGGCGGAGCGGCCGTGGAAGTATTACGAAGCAGCGCGCATCGGGCTGACCCCGGAGACACCGCTCGCGGACGTAGACGTGACGATCGCCGGGGACGCCGGGGGCTATGCGCAGCGCTTCGGCGAGGCGAGGGGCGCGGCGGCCGAGACGATCGCCCGGCACGCGGGCACGATGGTGCTGCCCGAGACGGACCGCCTGACGGCGCTGCACTATGCGCTATTGCGCGACGGTGTGCTGGTGAACGTGCCCGCGAACGCCGAGGTTGCGGAGCCGATCCGGCTGGTGCGAACCGTGGCGAAGCCGGGTGTGAGCACGCCGCACACGCTCATCGTGACGGGCGCGAACAGCCGGGTGACGGTGGTGCAGGAGTACACATCGAACGACGAGGCGATCGTGGCGCTGCCGGTGGCGGAGATCCTGCCGGGGCCCGGAGCGGAAGTTTCGTACTACTGCGTCCACAACTGGGGGACGCGGACGAAGGTGTTCGCGCACCAGCGGTTCCTGGGGGCCGAAAACGGCGCCGCGTTCCGGAACCTGCACCTGGTGCTGGGCGGCGAAGTGGTGAAGGGTCACCTGGAATCGACGCTGGAGGCGCGCGGCACGGCGAGCGAACTGCTCGGTGTGGCATTCGGGACGGGCGATTCGCACGGGGACTTTTACACGCTGCAGGACCACATCGGGCCGGACACGCGGAGCGACCTGCTCTACAAGTCGGCGCTGCGCGACTCGTCGCGGGCGATCTACTACGGCCAGACGCGGGTGGGGCTCGGCGCGAAGAACGCGGACGCGAACCAGGAGAACCGGAACCTGCTGCTGAGCAAGACGGCGCGGGCCGATAGCGACCCGGTGCTGGAGATCCTGACGAGCAACATCATCCGGGCATCGCACGGGGCGACGGCGGGGCCGGTGGACCAGGAGCAGCTGTACTACATGCAGGCGCGCGGCATCAGCCACCGGGACGCCGAGGCGATGCTGGTACGCGCATTCCTGGAGGCGGTGCTGGGCCGGGTGCCGAACGAAGCGGCGCGCGAAGCACTGAGCACGAAGCTCGAAGCGAAACTGGAGCAGGCCTGATGGCGTGGGTGCAGGTTGGGAATGAGGACGATGTGGCGGCAGGCGAAGCCGCGGTGGTGGAGGCCGGCGGGAAGCGGCTGGCGCTCTGCAACACGGGCGACGGACTGTACGTTATCGACGACGTGTGCACGCACGATGGGGGCCCGCTCGACCAGGGGAAGCTCGATGGGAAGCAGATCGAGTGCCCGCGGCATGGCGCGCGGTTCGATGTGACGACGGGGAAAGCGCTCTGCCTGCCGGCGGTGCGGCCGGTGCGGACGTACCCGGTGCGGGTGCACAACGGCACTGTGGAAGTTGAGGTCTGAAGACGATGCCCGCCACACGAAGAGGTCCGGCCGCGATCGACCCGCGAGAGATCCGCAAGGACTTCCCGATCCTGGAGCAGCACGTGAACGGGCGGCCACTGGTGTACCTGGATAACGCGGCGACGACCCAGAAGCCGCGCCAGGTGATCGACGCGCTGGTCCGGTACTACGAGACTTCGAACGCGAACATCCATCGCGGCATCCATACGCTGGCGACGCGTGCGACGGAGCAGTACGAGGCTGTGCGGGGAAAGACCGCGGTGTTCCTGAAGGCGTCGCACCCGGAGGACATCGTGTTCACGCGGAACACGACGGAGGCGCTGAACCTGGTGGCACGGGCGTGGGGCGACGCGAACCTTCGCGAGGGCGACGAGATCGTGCTGACGCTGATGGAGCACCACTCGAACATCGTGCCGTGGCAGCAACTGACCCGGCGGACGGGGGCGGTGTTGCGGTATGCGGGGATCACGCCCGAGGGGAAGCTCGACCTGGATGAAGTGCGCGGGCTCATTGGGCCGCGCACGAAGGTAGTGAGCGTGGTGCACATGTCGAACGTGCTCGGGACTATCAACCCTGTGGCGGAAATCGGGGAGATGGCGCGGCAGGCCGGGGCACTGATGGTGGTGGATGGGGCGCAGAGCGCGCCGCACCTGCCGGTAGACGTTGAGGCGCTGGGGTGTGATTTCTTCGCGTTTTCGGCGCACAAGATGCTGGGGCCGACGGGCGTTGGGGTGCTGTGGGCGCGGCGCGGGCTCTTCGAATCGATGGAGCCGTTCCTGGGCGGGGGTGACATGATCGCGCTGGTGCGGCAGGACGAATCGACCTGGGCGGAGGTGCCGAACAAGTTCGAGGCGGGGACGCCGAACATTGCGGACGTCATCGCGTTCGGGGCGGCGATCGAGTACCTGGAAGCGCTGGGGATGGACGCGGTACGGGCGCACGAGGTGGCGCTGACGGCGTATGCGATGGAGCAGCTTTCGAGCATCGAAGGGCTGAAGATGCACGGGCCGGAACGCGCGGAGGAGCGCGGAGGGGTAGTGAGCTTCGCGATGAACCTGGCGCACCCGCACGACATTGCGACCATCGCGGACGGGTACGGGGTGGCGATCCGGGCGGGGCACCACTGCGCGCAGCTGTTGATGCGGCACCTGGGGGTGGCTGCGACTAGCCGGGCAAGCTTTAGTATCTATAACGACAAAGACGATATCGAGGCGCTGGCGGAGGCGCTGGAACACGTAAACCGGGTGTTTGGTGATGGCAGCAGCAGAGCCGCAATTTGACGACCTGTACCGGGAGATCATCCTGGACCACTACCGGCGGCCCCGGAACCGGGGAGAGCTGGCCGCGCCATCGCAGCGCGTGGAAGGGGTGAACCCGGTCTGCGGCGACGAGATCCACCTGGACCTGGAGATCGGCGATGACACGATCCGGGATGTGAGCTACTGGGGGCACGGCTGCTCGATCAGCCAATCGAGTGCCTCGATGCTGACGGAGCGGCTGAAGGGCTGCTCGATTGAAGAAGCCGAGCGGGTAATGGGGAAGGTGCGCGCGATGCTGATGGACGGCGCGATACCGGACGACGAAATCGGCGACCTCCAGGCGCTGGAGGGCGTAGCCAGGCTGCCGGTGCGCGTGAAGTGCGCGCTCCTATGCTGGAATGTGCTTAAGGAAGGGCTCCAGCAGGCCACCACAGCTGCCTGAGGAGGCGAGAAATGACCGAAACGACGACCGTGCCGACGTATGACGATCTGATGGCGAAGCTGCGGGAAGTGAACGACCCGGAGATCAACCTGAGCATCGTGGACCTGGGGCTGGTGTATGACGTGCAGTACGAAGACGGCGATGTGCTGGTGACGATGACCCTGACGAGCCCGGGCTGTCCGCTTGGCCCGGTGATCCGGGGCGAGGCGTATGCCAAGCTGCGGGAAGTACCCGGGGTGAAGGACGTGGATGTCCAGATCGTCTGGAGCCCGCCGTGGGACCCGCGGACGATGGCGAGCGACGACGTGAAGATGCAGCTGGGGATCTGGTAGAGCGGGGCCGGCCCCCTGGACTTTAGAACGGAAGGAACGGGAACACCATCCGGGAGATCAGGTGGAGGGCTATCACCCAGGCGGGTGGTTCGTCGTCGGTGGCGTGCTCATCGACGGTGGATGCGGCCAGGCCCTGGTGTGGAGCCAGCTGGTAGACCGCGACGATCTCGCCGATATCGAACCAGGTGCCGCGGCAGGGAGCGCACTGGTCGAGGACGACGCCCTGCTTCTCGAAGCGCTCCATGGGGCTGCCGCAGGCGGGACAGTTGAGCGCCGGGAGGGACTTGCCGCACGAGCGGCAGGTGTCGTCGGGCTTGAGGCGGCCGTGACAGGCCCGGCAGCGGCGGGGGGCCATTGCCTGTTCGAGGGCGGGGTGTCCGGAGCCGGGGTCAGCCACACCGCGGGAGAGCGAATCGCCGACCGCCCAGAAGCCGTAGCAGCGTGTGCAGAACCGGAGCGGGTCGATCGTCTGGAGTTCGAACCGCCGGAAGGCGGACATTTCCGGGCGATCGGCGCAGTAGGGACAGCGGGGCTGGGGGTCGGGCTGGGGGCGGCGGGCCGCGTAACGCCGGAGGTCGGCGAAGATCGCATCGGTGTCGCGTTCCCACGTGCCTGAGGCGGCGCGGGCGCGGGCGTCCGCCAGCCAGCGGTCATCGGCGGTAGTGGTCACACATTGAGAATCGGCTGGAGTGCGGGAAGCGCACAGCGGAGGAGCCTCTGCAGGCCCGCGTGTAGACTGAGTAGGAGATGAGCTGCGAACAGGAGACCGCGGGACTGCTACGCCGCGCGGGGCACAAGATGACCCCGCAGCGGCTGATGATCGTGCGCGTTCTGCGGCACGCGGAGGGGCATGTGAGCGCGGCACACATCGCCGAACAGGTGCGCGCGGCCTACCCGTTCGTCGACGTGAGCACGGTGTACCGGACGCTGGACGTGTTGAAACGGATGCGGCTGGCGACATCGACGGACATGGGTTCGGGCGATGTGCTGTTCGAGTGGGCGCCGGAGCAGCCGCATCATCACCTGGTGTGTTCGAGCTGCGGGCACGTGGTGGAGGTCGGGCACGAGTACCTCGCGCGGCTGGAGACATCGTTGGTGGAGGACTTCGGGTTCGCGGCGGACATGCACCACTTTGCGATCTTCGGGCTGTGCCGGGAGTGCCAGATGGCCGAGAGCACCGATGCCGACGCGTCGTGAGCTGATCGCGGCGCTGGAGCGGGCGGTGGGCAGGGAGTATGTGCTCTGGCGGGCGGAAGACCTGGCGGTGTACGAGTTCGACGGGACCATAGAGAAGTCGATGCCGCACGCGGTGGTGCTGCCGGGGACCAGCGAAGAGGTGGCAGCGGCGGTGCGGGCATGCGCCCGTCTGGGCGTGCCCATCACGCCGCGCGGCGCCGGGACGGGTCTGAGCGGCGGATCGGTGCCGGCGAAACGGGGGGTGGTGATCGGGACCGGGCGAATGCGGCGGATCCTGGAGATCGACCCTGTGGACCGCGTGGCGGTGGTGGAGCCGGGTGTGCCCAACCTGGACGTCTCGAAGGCGGCGGCGCCTTTCGGGCTGTTCTACGCGCCGGACCCGAGTTCTCAGCAGGCGTGCAGCATCGGCGGGAACGTGGCGGAGAACGCGGGTGGACCGCATTGCCTGGCGCTGGGCGTGACACAGAACCACGTGATCGGGATGGAGATAGTGACGGCGGGGGGCGAGGTCGTGTGGCTTGGCGGGCGGGTGGCCGACTCGTTCGGGTACGACCTGCGGGGCGCCTTCATCGGGAGCGAGGGGACGCTGGGGATCGTGACGAAGGTGGTGTTGCGGCTCTTGCCGGTGCCGGCGAGCGTGATCACGCTGCTGGCCGCGTTCGACACGGTAGAAGAGGCGAGCGAGACGGTTTCGAGCATCATCGGGGGCGGGATCATCCCGGCGGCGATGGAGATGATGGACAGGCTCTGCCTGCAGGCGGCGGAAGCGGGGTTCCAGTGCGGCTACCCGCCGGACGCCGGCGCCGTGCTTCTGGTGGAACTGGACGGGCTGCCCGAGGCCATCGAACCGGAGGCGGCGCGGGTGCGGGCGGAGTGCCTGGAGCGCGGGGCGGTGGACGTGCGGGTGGCGAGCAGCGACCGCGAACGCGCGCTGTTGTGGAAAGGGCGGAAGAACGCGATCCCGGCGCTGGGGCGGCTGGCCCCGAACTACTACATCGTCGACGGTGTGGTGCCGCGATCGAAGCTCGTGGACGTGATGCAGGTGGTGGGCGACGTATCGGAGCGGACCGGGATCCCGATTGCGAACGTGTTCCACGCGGGGGACGGGAACCTGCACCCGCTGGTGCTGTTCGACGAGCGCGTTCCGGGGATGACGGAGCGTGTACTCGACGCGGCGGCCCAGATTATGCGGGCATGCGTGGATGCGGGCGGGGCGCTGAGCGGGGAGCACGGGATCGGCGCGGAGAAGCGGCAGTTCATGCCGTGGCTGTACGGCGAGACGGACATCGAGAACATGGAGCGGCTGCGGGGCGCGTTTGGAAACACGGGGCAGTTCAACCCGTGCAAGCTGCTGCCGGCCGGGACCGGCTGCGGGGAGATGGCGCACCAGGCGGCGGCGGTGCGGGCGGCGGGGCCCGACGCGTATGTCTGACGGTGGAGGAGGGAGGAGAGAGGAGGGAGGAGCCGCGGGTGGCGCCCTCGTGCGTGGGAGGACGGCCGAGCGGGTTGTAACGCCTGCGACCATGACGGAATTGCAGGCCCTGGCTCGGGAGCGAGACGGGCGGACGCTGGTGCCCGTGGGTGGTGGGACGCGGATGGACCTGGGGTATGCGCCGGAGCAGCCGTTCACGGTGGTGGAGCTGGGGGCGGCGCTTGCGGGTGAGCTGGAGCATTCGCCGGAGGACCTGACGCTGGTCGCGCCGGCGGGAATGACGCTCGCGGAGGTGAACCGGCGGCTGGCGGTGCACCGGCAGTTCGTGCCCCTGGACGCGCCACTGCCGGAGCGGGCGACGCTGGGCGGGACGCTCGCCGTGGGGACGGGCGGCCCGTTGCAGTCGCGCTACGGGCTGCCGCGTGACCTGGTGCTGGGGATGACGGTCCTGCGGGCGGATGGGGAACTGGTGAAGGCTGGCGGGCGGGTGGTGAAGAACGTGACCGGGTATGACCTGATGCGCCTGTGGTGCGGGTCGCTGGGGACGCTGGGGATCATTACGGAGGTGGCGCTGCGGGTGCTGCCACTGGCGGAGAGCGTGGACCTGGAGGTGGAGGTGCCCGACGTGGAATCGGGGATCGCGCTGGCGCGGGCGCTCTCGGCGGCGGATACGAGGCCGGAGGTGGTGGAGGTCATCGGGGGGCGGGACGGATGGGTGTTGCTGATCAGGGCGGCGGGACGCGCGGAGGCGGCGGTGCGGCGGGTGTGCGGGGGGCGGCCGGTGCACGCGGGCGGGCTCGAGCGGTACGCACTGGCCCGGGATGCGGGTTTCCGGGATGGCGATGTACTGACCCTGCGGGCGGCGACGACGGCGGGACGGGTGGGAGACGTGGCGCGGAAGCTCGTGGCGCTGAAACCTGACGTGATGACCGTCCGGCCGGTGACCGGGGCGGTGCGTGCGGCGTGGGTTCGGGCAGCCGCCCCATCCGCGCGGGAGGTGGCGGCGGTGGTGGAGCCGCTGCGCGGGTGGCTGGCGGGGGCGGGCGGGGCCGTGGTGGTGGAGCGGATGCCGGAGAGCTACGGGTTGCTGGTCGACCCGTGGGGGGAGGCGCCGGGATTGTCGAGCCTGATGCGGAACGTGAAGGCGGCGTACGACCCGGACGGACGGTTCAACCGGGGGAGGTTCGTTGGTGGCATCTGAGGGGCTGTGGCCGGTGCCGGGCGAGGCACCCACGACGGAGGACCTGAGCCGGTGCGTGCACTGCGGCCTGTGCCTGAGCAGTTGCCCGACGTACCTGGTGACGGGACTGGAGGTGGAGTCGCCGCGGGGGCGGATCCACTTCGCGAAGTTGATCGACGAAGGGCGGAGCGGGTTGACACCGGCGATCGCGCGGCACTGGGACCTGTGTCTGCAATGCCGGGCGTGCGAAGCGGTATGTCCCAGCGGCGTGGCGTACGGGCGCATCCAGGAACACGCGCGGGCGCAGCTTTCGGGGGCGGCGGGCGGACGGGTGGAGCGCAGGTTGCGACGGCTGATGCTGCGGAACGTGATCGCGCGGCCGCGGGTGCTGGCCACCGCGATGGCGCCGGCGCGGTGGTATTCGGGCTCGCGGGTGCGGGGGGCCGTACGGCGGGTGCGCGTACTGGGGCTGATGGGGCGTCTCGGGGCCGGAGAGCGACAATTGCCAGCGCGGGTGGGCAAGCCGTTCCGGCCGGGAGGACTGCTGGCGCAGCCGGTGGAGGCGCGGGAGCGGGCGCTGCTGTTCAGCGGGTGCGTCATGGGCGAACTGTTCGGGGAGGTGCACCGGGCGACGGGTCGGGTGCTGGCGCGGGCGGGTGTGGCTGTCGAAGCGCCGCGAGGGCAGGAATGTTGCGGGGCCCTGCACGCGCACGACGGGGACCTGGAGTTCGCGCGGAAGCTGGCGCGCAGGAACATTGCGGCGTTCGAGGGTAGCGACCTGCCGATCGTGGTGAACTCGGCGGGGTGCGGAGCGGCGATGAAGGAGTATGGCGACCTGCTTTCGGGCGACGTGAAGTGGGCGGCGCGGGCGACGGCTTTCGCGGCACGGGTGAAGGACCCAGGCGAGTACCTTGCGGAGGTTGGCGCGGGCGGCCCTGGGCGGCTGACGGCGCGCGTGGCGTACCAGGATGCGTGTCACCTGGCGCACGCGCAGGGGATTCGGGAGCAGCCGCGCGAGCTGTTGCGGGGGATCGCCGGGTGCGAACTGGTAGAAACCCCTGGCGCGGACGTATGTTGTGGGGCGGCCGGGATCTACAGCCTGGTTCAACCGGAGATGTCGGCGCGGCTGCGTTCGCGGAAGGCTGAGCAGTTCCGGGAGGCGCGGCCGGACATCGTGGTGACGGCCAACCCTGGATGCCAGATGCAGTACAACGCGGCTGTCGCGGAGGCGGGGATCGATGCGCGGGTGATGCACCTGATGGAGGTGCTGGACGAAGCCCAGGCGGCGGCGGAGCGGGACGGGTAGGGCGTCAGTTCACTGTGTGACGAAACGGGCTGCGTCCAGGTGGTGCGCCCAGAACGGCGAGGGCGTTGGGCCGGCGACACCCTTGCGACGGAAGAGTTCGGCGGTCTGCTGCACCCAGGGGATGACGCCCCCGAAGCCACCCGCGACGATGACCTGCTGGAGGTCGTGGACCGCGGTACGGTCGCGGAGGGAGGAATCGAGAGTGCGGGCGCCCTCGAACGAGAGGCCTGATGGCAGGCCGGGGAGCCCCTGGTAGCGCTCGCCGAAAGCGCGTCGGGGGTCGGGGGAGGGCAGGGGCGGACCCCAGCCGAACCAGAAGGCAGCGCGGCCGTTGCCGTAGTAGCCATCGAGGACGCGGCGGCTGATGGTGGTGTAGGTCTCGACGGCGGGCCGGAACTGGTCGCCGAGGACCTCGTTGAGCATGCCAGTGACGACGGAGCTGGCACTGTAGAGCGGGTCGAAGACGCTGGGGAAGTCGATGGTGATGGTGCCGAGGGATGGCCCGGCGGCGGCTTCCCAGCGCTGGCGGGCATCGCGGGCGTCGGCAGCGGGGTCGCGGGCGTAGCCGGGGTAGAGGGCGAGGACACCCTCGGTGAGGGCGAACGCGGAGTGGGCGGGGGGGACGGGGCCTGCCGGTAGCGCGCGTCCGCCGAAGAGATCGTTGGCCAGGCGGAAGCGGTTGAGGGCGCCACTGAGGGCCGCGGTGATGGTCGGGATGTTCCAGGGGGGCGCGCCGGCATCGAGGGAGGACATCACGACTTCGCGCTCGAAGCGAGGGTACTCCTCGGCGAGGCCGCCGGCGCGGACCGCCTCGGCTTCGCGGCGGTCGCGGGTGATGACCTCGTCGAGCTCGTTCCCGGCGAAGCGAGCGACGAGGTCAAACGGCTCGCCGACGTGGAGCTCGTCGAAAGCGACCGGGGGGCGATGGCCGCCGGGCGAAGGGAGGAACACGAGCGAGCCATCGCGGGTACCGTCGAAGCGGAACGGGCCGGAGCCGACGACGCGACCGGGGTCGATGCCGGAAGGGTCGGCTTCGAGTGCCGCGACAACTTCGGGGGACTGGACGAGGGCAAACTCGCCAGCGAGAGTCTCGAGGGCGAATGGGTCGGGAGATGCGAAGGAGATGCTGACAATGCCGGAAGCTGGGGAGTGGACGCGGTCGAAGGTAGCGTAGTCCTGGTAGCGCTGGGCAAGGGGTGCGGTGCCGTTCCTGGCGATTTCGAGGGCACGGAGCAGGTGCAAGACCACGTCGTCCGAGGTAACGGAGCGCCCGGGGAACCCGGGTGCCGGGCTCCAGCGGGCGGCGGGATCGAGATGGAGGATGAGCGTCTGCGCGTCGGGCTGCTCCCAGCGGGCGACGAGATCGGGGCCGAGAGTGGGGGCGTGGAGGTCGACCCACTGGAGGAGCCGGGAGTGGGTGCGGCCGAGTACCTCGACGACCGACGGTTCGCCGGTGCGCTGTGCATCGAAGGTATCGAAGTTGAACCGGGCCGGCGCCGCGAGCCGGATGACGCCGCCCCGGGGAACGGGAGTCGGCGTTGGGGCTGGCGCGGGTGTTGGCGAAGCCGGGCGGGGAGTGCGTGTGTGCGAAGGCGTGGCCTGTTCCGTTGATCCCGAGCCCGCGCGGCTGGCAAGGACGATAGCTCCGGCACCCACGGCCCCGGCGGCGGCGATGCCGCCGGCAAGAAGCGTGCGGCGGCTGAGGCGGCGGGCCGAAACACTGGAGCTCAACTCGGGGTGGACCCGTGGGAGTGGACAGCAAGCTCGATGCGACCGGCATCGGGGCTCAGGCAGCACTCCATGGCTTCGTGGAGGGCGGGCGTTTCGGGCTGGAGGGTGACGTGACCGATGCCGAAACGGTCGCGGAAGAGGGCCGCGAGGTCGGTGAGGACGTGCTCGGTGCAGCCGGCGTCGGTCAGTTCGACGTGGGCGCTGAGGGCGGGGAAGGAAGGAGCGATGGACCAAACGTGGACGTCGTGGAGGGCCAGGACGCCGCGGACTTCGGTTGCGGCGGCGGCAATGGCATCGGGCTCGAGGCCGCGGGGGGCGCTCTCCATGAGGATGGAACCTGCGTGGCGGAGAAGGCTCAAGGCGCGAGGCAGGATGAGGGCTGCGATGGCCAGGGCGACCATGGCATCGAGGCCGCGCCATGCTCCAAGAGCGATGGCCAGGGCGGAGACGATGACGGCAACCGAGCCCAGGGCATCGGCCATGGCTTCGAGGGTGGCGCCGCGCACGTTCAGGTTGTCGTGGGCGTGGCCGTGGAGGATGCGGAGGACGAGGAGATTGACCGCGAGGCCGGCGACGCCGACGGCGATGACCGGGGCGGTATCGAGATCGGGAGAGCTGCTACCGAGGCGGCGGACCGCCTCGAAGACAATGTACCCGGCGATGAGGCAGAGGAGGGTGACGTGGACGGGGACCGCGAGGACTTCGGCGCGGGCGTAGCCGAAGGTGCGGCGGGAGTTGGCTGGGCGGCGTGCGATGGTGGCGGCGGCGAGAGCGAGGAAGAGGCCGGCGGAATCGGCGAGCATGTGCCCGGCATCGGAGACGAGGGCGAGGGAGCCCGCAAGGTAGCCGGTGACCGCCTCGATGGCGACGAAGAGCAGCGTGAGGAGGAGGCCTGCGAGGAGGGCTTTTCGGGCGCCATCGTGCGGGGTATGCACGGGACCATGGTAGCAGGTGGGGGCCGGCAGCCGGGCAGAGTGCTAGAGTGAGGGATGGTGGCATCTGCCACCTGGTGAGGGCCGCGCCCTGGCTGGTGAGCTCGTCGGCCTGACGGCCGCGATAGCCGACGTGATCCAGCCCCTGATCCGCACAGGGGCCGCTTCCGCGCGCCTCGGAGTTCCCGAGACCGCGAAGGCGCCGGTGGCTGCGGCGATTGCGGCGCGGCATGGTCGACCGGTGCTGCTGCTTGCTCCGACACCCGCGCGGGCGCACGCGTTGCACGAGGAGCTGGCGTTCTTCCTGGAGGATGTGCCGCTGGCGCGGCTGCCGGAGCGGGAGGCGCTGCCATACGAGTTCGCGCGCGACGACCCATCGGTCGCGGTGGAGCGGGCGCACGCGCTGGGGCTGTTGCGGCGGGAGGAGCGGGCGCTGGTGGTGGCGTCGTGGTCGGCGGTATCGGAGCATTGCGCGCCGCCGGGGATCGAGGCCGAGGGCGTGACGATCACGGTGGGCATGGGCATTCGGCCGGGCGACCTGATGGCGCGGCTGGAGGGAGCGGGATACGCAATCGAACACATGGCCGACCAGCCTGGGACGGCGTCGCGGCGTGGGGGGATCATCGACATCTTCCCGGCGGGGACGGAGCACCCGTACCGGGTGGAGTTCTTTGGCGACCAGGTCGAGAGCATCCGGACGCTGGACCTGGGGACCCAGCGGAGCACGGGGCGGGTGGACGAGGCGTCCATCCCGCCCGCGGCGACGAGCAGCCACGCGGCCCGGGACGCCGCGCGGGAGCTCGCCACCGGGATCGACAGCGCATCGGAGGACGCGGACCTGGTGCTGGAGCAGCTGCAGATCATCGTGACCGGGGGGCGGAGCGACTACCAGGGGTTCTTCGAGCCGTTACTGTACGAATCGACGACGATCGAGCACCTGGCGCCCGGGAGCCTGGTGATCTTCGACGACGCGGAAGACGGCGAGAACGCGCTGGCGACCCTGCTGGAGCACGAAGGGCGGACGCGGCGCGAGCTGGAGTCGCGCAGGGCGATACCGGAGGGGCTGCCCGGGCTGAGGGAGGACGCGGGCGTGATGCGCGCGGGCCTTGGAGGATTCGACACGATCCACCTGCAGCGGTTCGGGAGCGAGGAGCTGGGGGCGAAGCGGTTGCCGCTCACAGCGACGCCGAGCTTCGCGGGGAAGCTGAAGCCGCTGGCCCAGCAGGCGGCGGCCTGGGCGAAACAGGGGCGGGCGGTGGCGATCGTCTCGCAGCAGGCGCTGCGGCTGGCGGACCTGCTGGACGAAGAGGGCGTGAAGGCAGATCTGCTCAGGCGTCTGCCGGGACGGCCGGAAGGCGGACGGATCACGCTCACACCGATCGCGTTGGGCGGGGGGTTTGCGCTCAGCGACCTGCTGACGGTGATCACGGACGCCGAGGTGTTCGGGCTGCGGAAGCGGCGGCGGCCCACGCGGACGCGGCACGGTATCCGAAACGACCTGGTCTCGACGCTGGAAGTGGGCGACTACCTGGTGCACGCGGACCACGGGATCGCGCGGTATGGCGGGCTCATCCGGCGGACGGTGGAGGATGTGGAGCGGGAATACCTGGAGCTGCAGTACGCGGACAACGACCGGCTGTACGTGCCGGCGGACCAGCTGGAGTCGGTTTCGCGGTATGTGGGGCCGACCGACCATCCGCCTTCGCTGACGCGGCTGGGGTCGCAGGAGTGGACGCGGGCGAAGCGGCGGGTGAAGCAGGCGGTGGTCGAGCTCGCGCAGGACCTGATCGAGCTGTACGCGAAGCGGGAAGTCGCTCGGGGGCATGCCTTCCCTTCGGACACGGCGTGGCAGATGGAGATGGAGGCGGCATTCCCATTCGTGGAGACGGGCGACCAGCTGACGGCGATCGCCGAGGTGAAGGGAGATATGGAGCGGACGCGACCGATGGACCGGCTGATCTGCGGGGACGTGGGTTATGGGAAGACGGAAGTGGCGATCCGGGCAGCGTTCAAGGCGGTGACGGACGGGAAGCAGGTGGCCGTGCTGGTGCCGACGACGGTGCTGGCGGAGCAACACGGCAGCACGTTCCGGGAGCGGACGGCGGGGTTCCCCGTGCGGGTGGAGGTGCTTTCGCGGTTCCGGAGCGAGCAGGAGCAGCGGGAGATCGTTGCGGGGATTGCCTCGGGGGAAGTCGACATCGCGATCGGGACGCACCGGCTGCTGCAGAAGGACGTGCAGTTCAAGGACCTCGGGCTGGTCGTGATCGACGAGGAGCAGCGGTTCGGGGTGAGTCACAAGGAGCGGTTGAAGCAGATGCGGGCGGAGGTGGACACGCTGACGCTTTCGGCGACGCCGATCCCGCGGACGCTGCAGATGTCGCTGGTGGGGATCCGGGACATGAGCACGGTGATGACGCCGCCGGAGGAGCGGCAGCCGATCCGGACGTATGTGTTGCAGTGGGACGACGAACTGATCCGGGAGGCGATCGACCGTGAGCTGCAGCGGGGCGGGCAGGTGTACTTCGTGCACAACCGGGTGCACAACATCGAGCGGATCGTGACGCGGCTGCGGAACATCATCCCTGATGCGCGGATCGCGGTGGGGCACGGCCAGATGCCTGAAGAACAGCTGGAACGCGTGATGACGGAGTTTGGGGCGGGCGAACACGATGTGCTGGTGTGCACGACGATCATCGAGAGCGGGCTGGACATCCCGAACGCGAACACGATCATCATCAACGACGCGAACACGCTGGGGCTGGCGCAGCTCTACCAGCTACGGGGGCGGGTGGGGCGGTCGGCGAACCGGGCGTACGCATACCTGCTTTACGACAAGGACCGGGCGATGAGCGAGACGGCCCAGAAGCGGCTGGAGGCGATCTTCGAGGCAACGGAGCTGGGGGCGGGGTTCCAGATCGCGTTGCGGGACCTGGAGATCCGGGGGGCCGGGAACGTGCTTGGGACGGAACAGAGCGGGCACATCGCGGCAGTGGGGTTCGACATGTATTCGAAGCTGGTCGCGGAGGCGGTGGCAGCGCTGAAGCTGACGGTCGCACTCGACATCCCGGAGGGGCCACCGCCGCTGCCGCCGGCGCCGGTTATCGACCTGCCGCTGAGCGCGCACATCCCGGAGACGTACATCGAGGACGTGCATGCGCGGCTGGCGGTGTATCAGCGGGTGGCGGAGATCGAGTCGGTGGAAGGCGTGGCCGCGATGCAGGAGGAGCTGCGGGACCGGTTTGGGAGCATCCCGAGGTCGGTGGAGAACCTGCTGTATGTGTCGCTGGTGCGGTCGCTGGGGCGGCGGGCGAAGGTGGAGAGCATCAAGACCGACGAGCACATGTTCCACCTGCGGGTTCGGGGCGGGGTGACCGCGGTCATTCGGGATGGCGTGGAGGCGCTGGGGTTGAGGCAGGTGCTTGTGGGGCCGAACCAGGTGCGGATCGACCGGCTGGGAGCCGGGACGAACTGGATGCCATTGCTGGTGCGCGTGCTGAGGGGGATGGGATAGAGAGGAAAGAGGAAAGAGGAAAGAGGAAAGAGGAAAGAGGAAAGAGGAAAGGGAAAAAGCGGAGGCTCAGTCGGCAGGTGTGGCGTCGGTGGCGAAGTCGTCGGAACCGGGTTGGCCAGTCGTGGAAGTCTCGGCGGCGGGGCGGGTGAGGCGGCGGTCGAGGAGAGGGAAGGGGAGCGAGCCTGCGGTCATGGCGGCGCCCGCCACAGCGACGACGATGAAGTTGCGAAGCGGGACCTGGAAGACGGGGCCGGCAATATCGCGGATGTCTGATTCGAAGGGGTCGGTGCCACCGAGCCGGCCAACGAGCCAGTAGAGCGCGCCGAAGATGAGGACGCCCGGGAGGGCGCCGACGACCGTGGCGAGGCCAAGGCCGCGGAGACGGCCCCAGCCCTCGGCGGTGGCGGCGAGGAGCGCGCCGAAGCCGGCCGTGGTCAACGCGAAGAGGACGGAGGCGAAGGTCGCGCGGTCGTGGGTGGAGCGGGAGACCTGGGAGACGGCCAGTTCGATGAGGCCCTGGGACGAGAAGCGGTTGAAGGACTGTTCGCCCGTACGGTCGAAGGCGCCAAGGCCGTCGGCATAGACGAGGGCGGCGGAGCGCTGGAGGAGGAGGGCGGTGAGCTGCTGGTCGTTGAGGTCGAGGAGTTCGGCGCGGGAGAGTGCGATATCGAGGGGGTACCCGGGGAGTGCGAAGGCCTGTTCATCGGAGTTGCGGGCGAGTTCGCGGGCGCGGGGCGCATCATCAGCGACGAGCTGGTTGACATCGGTGACGACGGCGATGCCGCTCTGGAGGGCGCCGAGGACGTTGGCGGGCGCGGTGACCTGCCGGACGCTCAGGCTGATGACCAGGAGGAAGACCGAGACGGCGAAGAGACTGCCGAGGAGGGAGCGCCGGCCTTCGGAAGTTGCGGTGGCCTGTCCGTAGACGCGGTCACGCAGTGAGGCTCGGTCGTGTTCGTCGGTGGGGTGCACGGGGGAGGAGCTACAGCAGCCGGACCACGATGGTCCCGGCGATGCGGTCGTGGAGCGTGCGGCGGTGGCGGTCGAAAGCGGCCCAGATGAAGCCGAATGCGACGAGGACGAAGGCGCCGGCGAGGACGGCACCGGCGATAGCGGTGGATTCGCGGAGGGCGTAGGCGGCAAGGATGCCGGCGCCGGCGATGAGGACATAGACGAGGAGGCCAATGACGCGGGCCATGGCGCCGAGGACGCCGAGCGGTTTGCCATCGGAGCGGATGACCATGAGCTGCATGACGGAGGCGCCGATGGTCTGGCCTTTCCAGGCGAAACCGATGAAGAAGTAGAGGAGGAGGGCGGGGGGGATACAGCCGACGCAAATCCAGAAGATGTTGAGGGCGGTGCTGGATGGTTCGACTTTTTCGAAATCGGAGGAGATGAGGACGACGAGGGCGCCGGCGGTGACGAGGAGGGCTGCGATGATGAACATCACGAGCACGTCGAGGACGCCGGCGGCAACGCGCGATTCGAAGGACGCGTAGTGGAGCCGGTATGCGGGGCGGGACCCACGGTCGGCATCGGACATGTTGGCAGCCGCACTCACGGTCATGGACTCTCCGCAGTCTAGCGCGGTGGAGGTAAGAAGATAGCAGGTGCGGTTCAGGGTGGTTGACCCGATCGTGGCGTGGTACCGGGTAGAGTGATGGGGATGGCAGGAATCTGGCCGGTGGCAGCGGCGGCGGCGGTGGAGTACCGGCCGTGGCGGCCGCCATGGTGGGGCATCGTGGTGACGGGTGCGGGAGTCGCCGGGATCGTGCTGGGGCTGCTCGTCAGCGCGTTCTATCCGCGGGGGGCGCTCTCTGGCTATGAGTACCACCTGTGGAAGTGGCAGGCGGATACGCTCCTGGGGACGGCGTTTTCGCTGGTGGGGATTGGGCCCGACCCGGGCGAGACGGCGGGCGACGAAGCGTTGCGGGCCTACTTCAGGCTGACCAGCCAGATCCGGGCGGCGAGCGAGCCGGCAACGCCGGACCTGGGGCTGATCGAGACGCTGGAGAACGAACGGGCGACATACGAGAACGATGTCGAGCGGACGATCGAGGGACGGATCGACGAAGCGGTGGTGGCTGCGGGCCTGCAGCGGGCGCTGCCGCTCTTCGCGGATGTCCGGATCACATGGCCGCCGGTCAACTTCGAACTGACAAGCCCGCCGCGGCTGCTGGTCCGGTCACCGAGGGACCGGATCGAGCGCAGCGGCGACACATTGCTGAAGAACGACCTTTCGCTGCGGGATATCCAGCGGATCGAGGAGCAGACCGACAGCGAGCGGGTGGTGTCGCTGGTGATCTCGCTGGGCGGACTGGCGGCATACCCGGCGATCGTCCGGGATGACCGGACGTTCAGCTCGATTTTGGAGACCGCGGCGCACGAGTGGGTGCACCACTACCTGGCGTTCTTCCCCCTCGGGAGAGAGTGGGGGAAGGGGGGCGACGCCGAGACGCTGAACGAAACGACGGCGGACCTGGCCGGGCGGGAGATTGCGAACCTCGTGAAGGCGAGGTATCCGGTGGAGTTCGGCGACGGGGAGGACGGGCGCGCGCCCGCACGCCCTCAGAGCGAGATCGATTTCAACGCGGAAATGCGCGAACTGCGACAGCAGGTGGACGGGCTCCTCGCGGAGGGGAAGGTCGAGGAGGCGGAGGCGGCGATGGAGGCGAAGCGGCTGTACCTGAACGAGAACGGGATCACTATTCGCAAGATCAACCAGGCGTACTTCGCGTTCTACGGGACGTATGCGGACAGCCCGCAATCGTCGAGCCCGATCGGGCCGAAGGTGAACCGGGTGTGGGAGCTGACCCGGGACGTCGGAAGTTTCCTGGCGGTGATGCGGGACGTGACGACCGTGGCGGAGCTGGACCGGGCGCTGGCGGTACTGGAGCGCGGACAGGGTGGGGACTGAGGGGGAAGCGGCTCGGCGAGCGGGTTGGCGTTCCCGTATGATTCGCGGGCACTACACAGGTATCGAGGCAGAACCATGGGTCAGATAACAGGCGCACAGATCGTCGCGCGGGCGCTGAAGCAACAGGGCGTGGAGTACATGTTCGGGATCGTGGGTATCCCGGTGATCCCGATTGCGGCGTTCGCGCAGCGGGAGGGGATCAAGTTCTACGGGTTCCGGAACGAACAATCGGCGAGCTACGCGGCGGCGGCGGTGGGGTACCTCACGGGGCGGCCGGGCGTGTGCCTCGGCGTTTCGGGGCCGGGGATGATCCATGGCGTCGCCGGGATGGCGAAC
>WBZO01003365.1_pt1 | contig 18816 bp, 19 predicted proteins | sample 5204261 | NCBI WGS metagenome assembly WBZO01 (sample SAMN12412400, study PRJNA552823) | activated sludge metagenome | isolation source: activated sludge from anammox sidestream of wastewater treatment plant... | place: USA: North Carolina | collected 2017-09
ATGCGGATATTTTTTCTTTACCATTTCCAGTATGCCAAGGCCGTCAAGCTCGCTGCCCTGCAGCCATATATCCAGAATCAGGGCAGAAGGCACGCGCTCTGCCAGGGCTTTGAAAGCAGAGTCACTGTTATGCGCGGTGCGGGTGTTGTATTTCGCATCCTTCAGAATATCGGAAACCAGTTCCCGAATATCTTTTTCATCATCAACAATAAGAATGTCAGCGGTCATGGAACTCCTTCGTCGCGGCTTATGGCTCACGGCCTATGGCTTGATGTTTGCATATAATTAATAATTATTAATTATAACTCTACACTCAAGCTGCAGGCCTTATTTTGCGTCTTTTATATCACACTGTTGCAAAAAAGAAAGCGTTACTTTTGCACCACCATTTTCTGCATTTTCTATTTTTATCAACCCTTTATGATCTTCAACTATTTTTTTGACAATAGAAAGCCCGAGCCCGGTTCCCTTACTGCGGGTGGTGACGTATGGCTCAAGCATTTTGTTAATATCAGCATTTTTGAAGCCAATCCCGTTATCTTCCACAATAATGTTAAGCATGTCTTTTTCTTGTTTTACGCTTACTTTAATAACACCTTTTTTATTTTCCTCATTACATTCATCAATAGCTTCTGCAGCATTTTTAAGCAGATTGGTCATTACCTGGGTTATCTGCCGTTCATCACATTTAAGAATTATCGGATGGTCTGGAAGGTCGATGATAAATTCATAATTTGGGCAGGCCACTTGAGCAGAAAATATAGATTTTCTGACTAAAGCCACTATGTCTTCATTCTCAAAGCGAACAGTTGGCATTTTGGCAAAAGAGACAAATTCATCAACCATCTTACCAATATCGGCAACATGTTTGGTTATAGTATCAGTGTATTTGCTGAAATTATCAGCATCCTCTGTAATGAATTGCAGATATTTGCGTTTAAGGCGTTCGGCAGATAGCTGGATAGGCGTAAGCGGATTTTTTATTTCATGGGCAACCCTGCGGGCAACATCAGCCCAGGCGGCGCTGCGCTGGGCTGTAACCAGATTGGTTATGTCATCAAAAGTTATAATAAATCCTTCTATTTCTCCGGATAAGTGTTCGACAGTCACTCGTACATGCAGGGTAATTGCCTTGTCATTTTCACCAAGCGTTATGGTTCCTTCGGCTATGTCATCAGGTTTGCTTTCTGCCCGTCCCAGAAGTTCAGCGATTTCAGGCAGGAAATGGATTATATGCTCTCCTTCAATCAGGTTTCTTCCCACATGCTCCAATATGCCGGATGATGAACGGTTATATAAGGAAAGTTTTTTATCATGGCTTAAGGCTATGACACCTGCCGATACACCGGAAAGCACGGTTTCTGTAAAACGCCTGCGCTCATCAAGCCTACGGTTTGCCTCGATTAATTCGCTGCGCTGCGCCTCCAGTTGTTCGGTCATGCGGTTAAAACTGCGGCTTAATGTGCCGAATTCATCCTTGCTGCCTGCATCTTCAATACGTGCGCTGAAATCACCGCCACGCACACGCTCGGAAGCCTGAACAAGTTTAAGGATAGGGCTGGTAAGGCGTGAGGCGAAAATCATCCCGTACCATACCGAGCAAAGCAGTAATAACAGGGCTATGGCAACAAACCCAACTGAAAAAGTGATTTGCAGGCGGTCTAGCTGGTCTTTCAATTTTTCATATTCGCTGACCGCACCCTGCGCGTTTTGCATATGCGCGATAACCTTGCTGTCTATCAGCCTGCCTATAATTAAGTAAGCGTCATCAAGAGTAGCTATTTTTATAACAGCACGGACTTTGTCGTCCTCTGTTGTCATTATTACCACTTCCCCTTTTTCGGCTCTTTCTAAAATATCCTGCGGGATAGTTTCAAAGGCAAAAGAAAAGCTGAAGCGCCCCTGGGCGATAATCCGGTTGCGCTGGATAATAACCGCTTCAGTAAGGACACGCAGGGCGGATTGTGTTTCCACAGCTCTATTGAATTCCTGCGGGCTTGTGCCGGCAAGGGCGCTGATTTGTGCCAGATCCCCGGCCATTGCGATAGCGTCAGCCCTTATATTGTCCTTGTGTTCGGCCAGATAGGCTTCAGCCACCGCTTTTGATTCCTCAACAGTACGCTGCACTTTCTCATTGAACCATGATTGGATGCCAAGGTTAAAAAATAGCGCTGAAAAAATAGAAACAACAATGGCAGGAGAAATAGTAACCAGGCTGAACATCAGCACAATACGCTTTTGCAGCTTATAGCGGGATGAACCAGATCTGATAGTGTTCCATAGCCAATAAATGCGGGTTGCAATTATTGTAGTTATGAAGCCGATTAACAGCACATTTACGGTGAGTAATGTCATCATCCGCTTTGGTTTTATTTCAAGATTATCGGGGATCTTGTCAATAATTCCATAAGTTATAAGCAGCGACACACAAAGTGATAATATGGCAAGCGATAATAAATTACGCTTCACCCAAAATATTATATTATGGGTAACAGAGAGTGTATGTGAAGGAAATGGCGTAAGTTTGAGCATCGACCGCAGGTTAAACAAAATAGCGCTTTCTTACAAGAATAAATAAGAAGCTATTTAAGCAGCTTTTTTATGCTTCTTGTCTGCTGCCAAAGAGGCCTTTACAAAAGAGGCAAATAGCGGGTGCGGCGCAAACGGGCGCGACTTAAGCTCTGGGTGGAACTGCACTCCGACAAACCACGGATGCCCTTTAAGCTCAACTATTTCCGGTAAATGACCTTCCGGAGATAGACCGGAGAATATCATGCCGGTTTTTTCAAAGTCAGGGCGATAACGCATATTTACTTCATAACGGTGGCGGTGGCGTTCGCTGATATGCTTGCTGCCATAGATTTTTTCAGCAAGGCTGCCTGAGATGATTTCGCAATCATATGCTCCAAGCCGCATTGTGCCGCCAAGATCGCCGCCGCGCGAGCGTGTTTCAACAATATTCCCGCGCTGCCATTCAGTCATCAGGCCAACCAGAGGCCCTCTGTCATCAGCGCTTTCGCTGCTTTTATATTCTTCAAATTCTGTAGAGGCTGCATTGCTTATATTAAGCACATTACGGGCATATTCTATTACTGCAAGCTGCATACCAAAACATATTCCCAGATATGGCTTGTTATGTGTTCTGGCGTAGTTTATCGCAGCGATTTTGCCATTCACACCGCGCTCACCGAACCCGCCCGGCACTAAAACGGCATCAACATCTGCCAGTTCTTTGGCAACGTCTTTATTTTCAAATCCTGCCGCGTCAACCCAGCGTATATTGACTTTAGCGTGATTGGCTATTCCAGCGTGGTCAAGCGCTTCACACAGTGATTTATAAGCATCACCGATTCCGGTATATTTACCGACTATAGCAACGGTTGCTTCCTGTTTCGGATTCTGGACACGTTCTAAAATATCATCCCATTTTTTCAGGTTTGGTTTTTTATCATCAGCTATGCCGAAAATCTTTAGAACCTGTGTGTCAAAACCTTGTTCACTATAGCGGCGTGGCACTTCATATATTGAATTAACATCAAGACCGGCGATAACTGCTTCCTCGCGGATATTGCAAAAAAGGGCGATCTTGCGGCGTTCTGCCAGAGGTATTTCGCGGTCAGCACGGCAAAGCAGGATATCAGGCTGGATACCTATCATCCTTAATTCTTTTACGCTATGCTGGGTTGGTTTGGTTTTCAGTTCTTTAGCAGCGGCAATATATGGCACAAGGGTAAGATGTATATACATCACCCTTTCGCGCCCAAGTTCCCAGCCAAGTTGACGGATGGCTTCAAGGAACGGCAGCCCCTCAATATCACCCACAGTACCGCCGATTTCGCACAATATAAAATCTTCATTTTCGGTATCACGCAGGATAAATTCCTTGATAAGGTCGGTTATATGCGGAATAACCTGCACTGTGCCGCCCAGATAATCACCACGCCTTTCCTTGGTAAGGAGGGTAGAGTAAATTTGCCCTGTGGTTACAGAATCGCTGCGTCTTGCGCTGACACCGGTAAAACGCTCATAATGCCCTAAATCCAGGTCGGTTTCTGCACCGTCATCGGTTACAAACACCTCTCCATGCTGGGTTGGGTTCATTGTGCCGGGGTCAACATTAAGGTATGGGTCTAGTTTTCGTAGGCGTACTTTATACCCACGCGCTTGCAATAATGCACCAAGGCTGGCGGATGCTAGACCTTTGCCTAAAGAGGAAACCACACCACCGGTTATAAATATAAAGCGAGTTGTCATAGTTACTCAGGCTTCGGTACGGCTGGGGTTGCTGGTTTTTGTTCTACCGGTTTTTCTGCTTCGGTTTTAGATGCTGTTCCTTCAACTGCTACAGAATCAATTACCGAGCGTGACTCTACCCTGCTTGCCATGGTGGCAAGGGTAACGCTGGTAACCATGAAAGCAGCAGCTAAAATAGCCGTAGCACGGGTCATGAAATTGGCGCTTGACCTTCCTGTCATGAACTGGTTGCCGCCACCACCGCCGAGGCTGCCCATCCCATCACTATCGCTGCGTTGCAATAGTACCATTATAATCAGGAATATAACTAAAATGGTGTGTGCTACCAATAGAACTGTGTACATTTCGTTTCCTTATAATCTTCAGTTGTCAGCAACTCGCTGCTATTTTATAAAATTCTTCTGCCTTTAAGCTTGCCCCACCTACCAGAACGCCGGAAACTTCAGGCAGAGCCATAATCTCCCCGGCATTATCAGGTTTTACCGAGCCGCCATATAACACTGAAACTTGCGTAATATCAAGAGCAATACGCTTAGAAACATTAGTTATAATCGCCCTGTGAACTTGTGTGATTTCATCCATAGTTGGCAAATTACCAGAACCAATAGCCCAAACTGGCTCATATGCAAGGATAAAATTGCCTGCGGCAGCCTCAAACGGCAATGATTCTTCAATTTGCTGATTGATAATATCCAAAGTTTTACCATTTTCACGCTGTGTTGCGGTTTCCCCGATACAGATAACCGGTATCAAGCCGGTTTTAATAGCGCGGGTTGCCTTCTGCCTTACTATATCACTGCTTTCACCGCATTGGGCGCGCCGCTCCGAATGGCCAACAATTACATACTCACAGCCTAAAGCGTTGAGCAGCAATGCGCTGGTTTCGCCGGTATATGCGCCTTCCGGTTGGATATGGCAATTTTGTGCGCCTAATTTTACAGGTGATTCTCCCAAAGCTTCCTTGAGTATGGAAATAAGCGGGAAGGGAGGGCAAACCACTATTTCGCTTTTTGCGGTAGTTCCGGATAATTGTGCTGTAAATTCCTGCGCCCAAGCTTTGCTGCTGTCAGGAGTTCCGCACATTTTCCAATTAGCTATAACAGTTTTTTTCATAATCCAGTTTTTAATTTGTTGTAATAACTAACTAGCCGAACAAAAAAGCTTTTACAATACAGAACTGTGGTGTAGTAGATTAGTGGTTGTAAAATATATCAATAACATAATGTTGGGAACGTAAATGTTAACAGAATTCAGGTCGCATGCACGCAATATCGGTTCAAAAATACTAATGGCTATGCTTGTCATTACCTTTGGTGTCTGGGGAATCGAGGATATGATAATGAAATCCGGCAGCAGTATGGAAGTTGCGAGTGTGGCCGGGCAGAAAATTTCTGCTGTTGAATATCAGGTTGCCCTGTCCCGTGAAACTGAGAAGCTGCGCCAAAGTTTAGGAAAACAATTTTCTTCTGATCTAATAAAAAATCTTGGGCTTGAACCGTATGTTTTGCAACAGTTGATAAATAACCGTTTGCTTGCGGTTGAAAGTAAAAATTTAGGGCTTAGGGTAAGTGATAATGAAGTGGTAGAAAATATCCATAAAAACCCTAATTTTTTTGACAATAAAGGTAAGTTCAGCAAGGTGGCATTTGAGGCAATGCTACGCTCCAGCGGAATAAATGAGAAAGCCTATATTAAAAAAATGCGTGAGGATATGGCAGTTAATATACTTTTATCTACAGTTATCCATTCTGTACCTGTTCCTAAAGATTTACCGGATATATTGCTTGCTGCCCGCAAAGAACAAAGAAAAATTGAACTTTATAATTTGCCGCCATCCCTGGTCGGTTCTATTCCTGCCGCTAGTGAAGAACAATTAAAGGAATATTATGACTCACACCTGGCGCAATTTGCAGTGCCTGAATACAGAAATATAAGCTACATAGAAGTAACTCCTGAGGATGCTAAAAAAGCTGTTGCCAGCAAAGAAAAAGAAGTAGCCAGCAAAGAAAAAGATATTGAAACTATATATAATGAGAGAATTGACGAATTCAAAAAACCTGAAAGGCGTAAGGTTGAGCAGTTGCTATTTGCTGATGAAGATTCTGCCCGTAAAGCTTATGATTCTGTAAAAACAGGAAAAACTTTTGAGCAGATAGCAAAGGAAAGTAACGGAAAAGTGCTTAACCAGAAAAATATTTCCCTTGGACTGGTTGAAAAGTCAGCGCTTCCAGAAGAAGCGGCAGATAAAGTTTTTTCCCTTGCTTCCGGCACAGTTAGTGAACCTGTAAATACAGCTTTTGGCTGGCATATTTTCACTGTTAAGGAAATTGTTGCGCCGGCTACCTTGTCTTTAAATGAGGTTCGCCAACAGCTTGAAAAAGAGTTGGCACAGCAAGATGGTGATAATATCCTGACAGATTTTTCTAATAAGATTGAAGATATGATAGCAGGCGGTGGAAATTTAGCGGAAGTTGCCAAAGAATATGGCCTGAAAATAATTTCGTTGCCTGCGCTTGATAAACAAGGTAACGGAGCTGACGGCAAGCCGGAAAAAAATCTTCCTAAGCTGGATAAATTTCTGGAAATAGCTTTTAAAACTGAGGAAAAAACTGAATCTTCAGTAGTTTCTTCACGTAATGGCAATAACTATATATTGCGAGTTGAATCTGTTGCCCATGAACATAGCAAGCCATTTGCAGAAGTGAAATCACAGATAACAGAAGGATGGAACAGGCAGGAAAGGAGCAATAAGCTTGCAGAAATAGCAAGTAAAATAGCTTCTGGTTTTTCAGGTGAAACAGGGCGTGCTAATACTATAAAAACATACGCTATCTCTTCTCCTGTAATTATAACGGTTTCACAGAAAAAAGGCGATAGCCAGAAAATACCTGATAACATAATCAGCGAGATATTTTCGCACCAGACTGGCTTTGCTACAGGTGCATTTGAACAGAAAGACGGCTCTGGTTATGCTATTGCTGTGGTGAAAGAAATTATTCCTGCTGCGGGGGATGAAAAAGACCAAAAACATATTGCAGAACTTGCAGATATAGAAAAAGAATATAAAAACGCGGCTCAGAATGAGATAATAGACCAATATCTTAAGCATTTGGCGGTTAAATATTCGGTTTCAATAAATGAATCCGCAGTTTCCCAGATTTCCCAAATGAAGAGTACGGAATAATGTTGCCAGTTAAAAATCCTGTTTTTTATCCCGTTGAAGAGGAATTTTCCAAGCGTTTAGAGCAGGGAGAATCACAACTGGTATGGGCAACTTGTCCGGCAGATTTAGATACTCCGGTTGCAGCTATGCTGCGCCTTATGGAAGATGGCAAACCGTCTTTCCTGCTGGAATCGGTAGAAAAAGGGGAGATACGTGGGCGTTACAGCATTATTGGCCTTATGCCGGATATTGTATGGCGTTGTAAGGGGAATCAGGCGGAAATATGTTATGGTGATGAAATAAAAGATGATTGTTTCAAGCCCTGTGCTAAAGGAAGCCTTGATTCATTAAGGGAATTATATGAGCAATCGAAAATAACTATTCCTGACGCTCTGCCGCCAATGTCTTGCGGCTTGGTTGGGACGATGGGCTATGACATGGTGAAGCTGATGGAAGATTTACCATCAACGAAAACTGACCCTATAAGAATCCCTGATGCTCATTTTATCCGCCCTAAGCTTATGGTGATTTTTGACGCGGTAACTGATAAAATTTTTATTATTACCAGCGTATATGCGAATAAAGGACATGCGGCAGCTAAGGAAGCGTACGTAGCGGCACAGGAGCGTATAAAATATGTTCTGTCCAGGCTTGCTGCGCCTATTCCTGAAGCTCCAAAGCAAAATTATCTTCCTGTTTCTATCAGTGATTTTAATTCTAATACTACGCGTGCGCAATATGATGAAATGCTGGAGAGAGCCCGTGAATATATCCGTGCTGGTGATATTTTCCAGGTAGTTTTATCGCAGCGTTTTTCTACAAAATTTACCCTGCCGCCATTCGCCCTTTACCGCGCCCTTCGCCAGCTTAACCCTTCGCCGTTTTTGTTTTACCTGAATTTAGGCAGCTATACTCTGGTTGGTTCCAGCCCTGAGATATTGGTACGCCTGCGTGATGGTGAAGTTACCATCCGACCCATAGCCGGAACACGCAAGCGTGGCCGCAATAAGCAGGAGGATGCAAGCCTTGCCGCTGAACTTCTCGCTGACCCCAAGGAGGTTTCCGAACATTTAATGTTGCTTGATTTAGGGCGTAATGATGTGGGACGGGTAGCGAAGATAGGAACGGTAAAAACTACTCATAGAATGACCATAGAGAATTATTCGCATGTCATGCATATAGTGTCTAACGTGGTTGGGGAGATTGACCCAAAACATGATGCCTTGTCGGCTTTGATTGCAGGCTTCCCTGCAGGCACTGTAAGCGGTGCACCAAAAGTTCGCGCTATGGAAATAATTGATGAGCTAGAAACTGAAGCCAGAAGTTTTTATGCTGGCTGTATAGGGTATTTTTCTGGAAACGGCAATATGGACACCGCCATAACCCTGCGCACAGGGCTTATAAAAGATGGTGTGTTATATGTACAGGCTGGCGGCGGCATAGTGGCGGAAAGCAACACTGAAGACGAATATCAGGAATCTTTAAATAAATCCCGCGCCCTCATGCGTGCGGCAGAAGAGGCTATAAAATTCGTATGAAAATAATTCTTTTAGATAATTATGACAGTTTTACTTACAACCTTGTTCACTATATAGGTGAGCTGGGAGCGGATGTTATAACCATCCGTAATGATGCTATAGGCGTTCCTGAATTGCTGGCGCAAAGGCCGGATGGCATTGTTATTTCCCCGGGGCCGGGAACACCAGCGCAGTCAGGAATATGTTTAGAATTAATTAAAGCTGCCAGCGGTAAAATTCCTATATTCGGTGTGTGCCTGGGAATGCAGGCGATAGGAGAAGCTTTTGGCGGAAAAGTTATTCGCGCCCCTAAACCTATGCACGGGAAAATTAGCCCGGTTATTCATTCTGGTAAGGGCGTGTTTGCCGGCCTTCCTAATCCTTTCAATGCCACTCGCTACCATTCGCTGATAGTAGAAAAATCTTCATTGCCGGATTGTCTGGAAATCACGGCCACTACTGATGATGACCTGATTATGGGATTGCAGCATAAACTGCATAATACTCACGGTGTGCAGTTCCACCCTGAATCTATAGCTTCTGAGCATGGTCATGCCCTTATCAAAAATTTCTTAAGTGGAATATAATGGAAGATACATTACATCATTGCCTGTCGTTATTAGCAGATAGAAAAAACTTGCCGTATGATACGGCTGTCCGCTTGTTCCAGATAATCATAAATGGCGGGGCAACGCCAGCGCAGATAGCAGCAATACTCATGGCTCTTAGGATAAAAGGTGAAACTTCAGAAGAGATAAGCGCAGGTGCAACCGCTATGCGGGTGAAAGCCAAGCCCTTCAAAAGCGTAGCTGGAGCGATTGACACTTGTGGCACAGGCGGTGATTCACGCGGTACATATAATATTTCAACTGCAACTGCCTTTGTGCTTGCTGCTTGCGGGCTTCCTGTAGTCAAACATGGTAACCGTTCGGTTTCTTCCCGTTCCGGTTCGGCGGATGTTCTGGCTGCTTTGGGAATAAAATATGATGCAGAGCCGGAAATTGCCGAGCGTTGCCTGCGTGAATGTGGTATGGCATTCCTTTTTGCCCCTAAATTCCATCCGGCTATGCGCCATGTCGCACCAATCAGGCAGGAACTTGGGCTTAGGACTATTTTTAATATACTTGGGCCTCTTACCAACCCGGCGCAGCCCGATTTTCAGTTGCTTGGCGTTTATAGCAAATCACTATTGAAGCCAATGGCAGAAGCCCTGAAATCTCTTGGTGCAAAATCCGCCTGGGTAGTGCATGGCAGTGATGGGCTGGACGAGTTGACACTGACAGGAAAATCCAGCGTGGTTGCCCTCAAAAATGGTGAATTTAGTGAGTTTGAAGTATCGCCGGAAGATGCAGGGCTGGAAACAACATCGCTGGAAAATTTGAAGGGCGGTGAACCGGAACAAAATGCCAGCGCACTGATTGAGGCTATATCAGGTGTAGAAAGTCATTATCGCAACGCTATTCTTTATAACGCCGCCGCTGGGTTGGTGATAACAGGTAAAGCAGATAACTTGAAAGACGGTGTAAACATTGCCAAAGAAGCTATAGATTCCGGCAAAGCACATAGCATCCTGAAAAAGCTGGTAGATGTGAGTAATTATTCAATAAAAACTTAAATCAGAAAATTCTTGTATGACAGACAAAAACAATAACAAAAAAAACAAATGGAGGCTTCCTGAAATTATTATTATTGCCTTAGCAGTTATAATTTACCTTATACTTTCTCCTCCACTACCTCTTATTCCAGAGATAGGTAGAGATTTGCAGAAAAGTGGGTTTTTACCTGAAATAGTGTTTTCCGAAAGGATAAAAAAAGCACTTCCTTTAACTACACCAGAGGAAATTGTTATTGTAGAACTAGAAAACCAAGGATTCAAAATAAGAAAAAATGAAAAAATAGCATATTTTTCTAAATATAAATTTCCATGCAAATATACATGGAGCATTTGGTGGGAAACTGATGATAAAATGCTGATTAAAAAAATTGATGCTTCTTATAGCACTTCTTGTTTATAAAAAACTATGACCGACACACTAGCAAAAATCTGTGCTGATAAACGTGAGCATATAGCATCTTGCAAGGTAAAAATACCGGAATCCATATTGCGGGAAAAGGTGGCAGTACAAGGTGCTGTGCGTGGTTTTAAAAAAGCTCTTGCTGAAAGAATAGTAGAAGGCAAACCGGCACTTATCGCTGAAATTAAAAAAGCATCGCCCAGTAAAGGTTTGATACGTGCTGATTTTAATCCGGCAAACCTTGCAAAAGCTTATGAAGATGGCGGTGCAGCATGTCTTTCCGTGCTTACGGATATTCCATATTTTCAAGGGGCAGATGAATATTTAGTTGCAGCAAGGGAGGCTGTAAATCTTCCGGTACTGCGCAAGGATTTTATGCTGGATGCGTATCAGGTAACCGAGGCGCGGGCACTTGGGGCGGATTGTATTTTGCTAATAATGGCGGCACTTTCTGACGTACAGGCACAGGAGCTGGAAATAGCCGCCAGCGAACTTGGAATGGACACGCTGGTTGAGGTGCATAATCAGGAAGAGCTTGAACGCGCCCTCACCATAAATGAGCACAATTCTGGTAAAATTATTGGTATAAATAATCGTAATCTAAAAACTCTAGAGGTTAATCTTGCTACTTCCGAAGAACTGGCAAGATATATACCAGAAGAATATATAGGTGTGTGCGAAAGCGGGATTAGAGTACCAGATGATATTGCAAGGATGCGCTCTTGCGGGCTGCACGCATTCCTGGTTGGTGAATCCTTGATGCGGCAGGGTGATGTGGAAAAAGCTACACAAAATTTATTGTCATCCCGAGCGTAGTCGAGGGATCTTTTCATGAAAACCTGTTATATTTATATGCTTACAAACTGGAATAATGAAGTTTTATATATTGGGGTAACTAATAATTTAGAACGCAGGATGTATGAACATCAAAACAATTTAGTTAAAGGTTTTACCGCAAAATATAATCTTAAAAAACTTGTATATCTAGAAACAGCAGAAGATATAAATTCAGCTATATCTCGTGAAAAACAGTTAAAAAAATGGCGTAGGGAAAAGAAAGATAATTTGGTAGAATCTATAAACCCTTCGTGGGATGATTTATATATAAATTTACAGAAATGTCATTCCGAATGAAATGAGGAATCTTGTCTTTGTAAAGTAATTTTGTAATGTAGAGATCCCTCGGCTGTGCTCGGGATGACAGGAAAAATATGAACCGTAAACCATGGGAAGAATTTACAGGTAAGCTCTCACAAACATTTGTGCGCGGGCTAGTTGCTGATGCCCGCCATGTGAAGCCCGATGAGCTGGTGGATATGGCGCGCTACTGTCAATCTTCATCCCGTGTATGTCATCCCGCACTTGCTGCGGGATCTATGGCAGAAACCAATGACGAAATTTGTGGCAATAGATCCCCGATTAAATCGGGGATGACAAGTATTATCATCTGCCTTGCCTACGCTCAGGAAGAATTAATATATAATGAGAAGAGCCAAATTATTGCAGTCGATGCGGAAGTTTACGCAAAAACTAATAGGGAGCAGCGCGTAAATAAATTCGGGCTGGGTTATAAGCGTGATAGTAAGTTCTGGCTGCATAGAACCCTTGCGGATATTGTTGTGGGTGCGGCTGATTATTTATATAAAACTTACGGCTGGCGCACAGTCCTTTATGATGGGCTGCGCACTGTTGATGGCGCATTTAGAATTTACAATCTTGCCAGTGATGAAGACTTAGCCAGCGGAATTCTTGCCATGCCTGCTAAAAGCGCGCATAATAAGGGGCTTGCCGTTGACAGCATGATGATTGACGCTAAGGGCTACGAAATAGAAATGGGCGGGCATTTTGACCATCTGGATATGTCAACCAATATGCGTTATTATGCTGGCGATAAAATTTCTGATATGGCGAAGAAAAACCGCCTGATTCGGGAAGCGGCCTTCCTGCGCTCAGCCTTTGCGCAGGGGCTTTTAATCGCACCGCTGCGTAATGAATTCTGGGATGATCGCCTGCCTGAAAACAGGGAAGATTTATGGCGGGTGCTGGATAGTGCCGCCCGCTGCATTAACCTTACATATACGGTGAAAAATAAAGAAAATTGGAGCTATGCCGATTTTCTTGCCAACTGGCAAAGAATCTTTGCAGGGCATGAAGAAAAACTGAAAGAAACCATAGGCTGCACCATGCCACCCCTTAGCGAAAAACCTGAATTCTACCACGGCAATTACCACCCGATTTATGATGCTGATTTGCCCGCCTGTCATTCCGAGTGAAGCGAGGAATCTTTGCAATGAGAATAAAGATAAGATCCCTCGCTTTGCTCGGGATGACAGTTTTGCTGTAAATACTAAGAAACCTGCTTACCGTTTTCCTCGGCTTCTTTCTTTTCTTTACGTCTTCTAGTTGCATAGCCAGCCCCAGCACCAACAGCAGTACCAAGCCCTAATCCCATTGCAGCATTTTGGTTGTATTCCTGTATCGATGCAAAAAATTTGTCACCAGGCTGCCCTATATTCTTTTCTGTTTTCTTCGCAGCAGTATGTACTTCATATACTTCCGTTGGCGACATATTTTTTGCATCTGGCATTTTCTCAACTGCATGCGCTACCGCAAGTCCCACTGTTTGTTCATAATCTGGACATGGACTAGTAATATAATCAACACCAAGGCCACCAATCATACCAACTGTTCCACAAACGGCAGCAGGAAATATTATATCTAACTTACTATCTTTTTTCTCATTCATAAAACCCTCCATAAAAAGTTAATGAAAAAATATTAACATATGGAAGGGGGTAGGCAAAGTATTTTTTATGACAGTTTTGTTACAAAGAATTAATAGTAGAAAAATTGACTATTATTAGCTTTTTCAGTATGATGGTAAGATGAAAAAAATTATTATTTCAATACTTCTAGTAATTTTACCTTCCATAGCGCAGGCAGAAGAAGTTGACCCTAAATCTTTCAAAGATTGGTTCACTTTAACTAATTTATTACGTACAAAAGGCATCGACCCGTCATCACCTAGTTGGGCTACGATTGTTCCTGTATGCCTGCCTCTTAAAAGCAGTGATGATGAAAGATATTATAACAAATGCCTTTATGAAAAGGTTATGGATGAGTACCAATGGCATATTGATAATAAATTTTGTATCGACAAAGCTGATAAAGAATACAGGTATGATTTACAGAATACAGAAAATACCATATCTGTAATCAACAATAACAGGAATAGATCCGCAATAGATAGTTACAGGCAAGGCATAAACCGCTATCCGGTGAAAGACCGTGATATGCGTTATAGAAACTGTATGATCATGTATCTGAATTGGAGCGATCCCAACCGCTGGATAGCCGGAAAACGCAACCAGTAGGTTTTTATTTCAGCTTTTCGTTAACCTGCTGCGCCAGTTTTTGCATTTCATCACCTTTTAGTGGTGGGTGATGTTTTACGATCTGTGCAAAACGGGCAGGTTTTGTGCTTTCATGTTCTTCCAGCTCAAGGATGGTAACAGGTTTTCCGGTAGCAAAGGCTTCGCTCATCATATTCACTGAATCATTGGTCACGATTATTTCATCTGCGCAGGCGAGCATACCCATATAGGGATTTTCTTCTATTCCATCGTAAATATAGACATTTTTATTACCTGCAAATGCCGCTTTCAAGGCGGTCATATTTTCTGCGCCTGTTCGCCGTGATGGAGTAATCAGCAGCGAACCTTTTGTTCCCGCCAGCCACTCCTGTAAATCTGTTATTACAGCTTCCATGCGCTTTTGGGTGAGGTTATATTTATTGGTCGAGCCACCAAGCAACACCGCAATATGCGGCTGTGGATATGCAGCAAAACGCGGCATAAATTTTTCTTTCGCTGCCGATAGCGCTTCAGGAGTTATGCTATGCAAAGCGAATAAGGTTTTTATTACATTACTACCAGTAATTTTATCATGCTGCATTGCCAATACCACATCAAAATGTTTTGCTGACATTTGCGGGTCTTGAATATGCACTAATTTTATACTAGGATTTTTCTTTTTAAGAGCCAGTGCAACCAGTGCTGCCTTGCGCCCGCAGCTTATTATAATATCCGGGCATGATTCAGTAACATTTTTAGGCTCATGTAAAGCATAGGGTAAAATACAGGATTTAAGCGGACTGTCATAGCAAATATTAGGCAGTAGTGACCATGGTTTTTTGAGCGTGATAATTTTCATTTCCGGCTGTAAATCCATTGCCAGAGCCAGAGAACGCACCTGCGCCACCATTCCTGCGCTGCCGTCGGTTATTCCCCAGCATATTGTCATATTATACCTTTTGCTTTGAAGGAAAAATGCTCCTTGGCGCTGATAATAACATGATCGTGAACGGATATACCAAGCGGGCGGGCGGCGTTTATGATGGATTTGGTGATTTCTATATCTTCTTTGCTGGGGCTTGTGTCACCGCTGGGATGGTTATGCGCCAGTATTATGCTGGAAGCACCAATTTCCAGCGCCCTTTTTACCACTTCGCGGGTATATACCGGTGTGTGGTTTATTGTGCCTTCCTGTTGTGTTTCATCTGCCAGAAGTTCCAGTTTGTTGTTTAGAAATAATACATGGAAAGACTCATTGGTTTTATAGCCGATGTTAAGGCGCAGATAATCAATTAACTGTGTCCAGCTTTTTATTACCGGGCGTGATTTGACTTCCTCTTTAAGTAATCTTTCTGCGGCGTGGCGCGTAACTTTTATGGCAACGATAGCCGCCTCATTCACACCTTCTATTTTAAGTAGTTCTGTGGGGCTTGCATGCAGTACTTTGCCAAAACTGCCGAATGCTGCAAGCAGGGCTTTTGCCAGCGGTTTTACATCACCCAGCGGTTTGGCAGGAAATAAAATCATCTCCAGCATTTCATAATCGGCAAGAGCCGCAGGGTCGCCAGCCAAAAAACGCTCACGCAAACGCTTCCTGTGCCCGGCGTGGTGTGGTTTTACTGGTGGTTTTGCTAATTCTGCTGCGCTGGTCATGGATAAAAATAATGCCCGGAATTTTAAAAATCACGGGCATTATAGCATAAAATATTTTTAGGGAAACTAGACACTATGAGATTGTTGGTTTTGTGCATTTTTTGCGACAATAGCCGGATTATTTTGCGATACATAGCCCCCATCTGGTTTTACAGCATTTGCTGCTTGCTTTAAAATGTCATCGCTAATGGCAGAAAATTTGACTGATTCTTGAGCCTTATTACGAGACTTTCCATCAATTAAATTTGATACTTCGTTAATCAATACTACTGCGCTATCATTAGAAACAGCACCTTTAACCATACCTTTTGCCGGATCAGATTTTTTATCAAATTCTAAAGTAATGGGATTATTCATTTCTACTTTTTTGCCATTTGGTAACTGTACTAAACGAACCTCAAGAGGTTGCTGGTCTCCTTCTTGTTTTAGGCCAATGGCGATGGCTTCCCTGCCATCCTCAAATGTTATTTTTACTGCGGCTGGTACCTTACCTAGATCCTTAAATTCTCTTCCAATAGTTCTCAAAGCATTTACTAACATAGGTTGCCCGCCTACCTGCTCGCGCGAGGCTTTTATTGTTTGGATCACTTCGCCAAAATTATCTTCATTATGAAAAAGACCTTTTAAACCGCTTCCTTCATGCGTTGATAATACGGTATTACCCACAATTTTTTGATATTTAGTTTCAACCATTGAAGTTCTCCATTCCATTATGTTAGCAAACTAAAATCAATATACCACGCCACCACTCAAAAAAATGTTAAAATTCTGTGACAAATTGAATTTTAAGATAAAAACATTAGTTGCAGGATACAATATGTTGAATTATATGGATTTATCTGCGGCCATTGGTTAATGGTAGTGCTTTTTGCTGTGCCAATATAGGAGGGGATATTTCAGAAACATCATGGCAATCCAGGCATAAATCGCTCAGTTTGGAAGGTTTTCCTGGTGTTGATATGGTTATATTTACTGGGTTCTGCTCAAGTATATTAGAGCGGTTTATTCCTTGGATCTTATTTATCATGGATTGCATTTCACTAGAGTAATCATCCCTGACGCCAGCCATTCTTACAGTGTTTGTTAGGATGAAGCCTATCTCAGTTGGTGGAATAGTGTGGGTTTTCCCGCTTGAATCAGCTATTGCTGTGGCATCAAGAAACATACCACCATCCTTTGCGTTGAAAGGAAGTGACCCGCCGTAAAATTTGGTAGTCCTTTCTCCGATCAATACTCCTTGAAAATTATGGTTATTATCAAAAATAACCAGTAAATCATGCTCGGAGGGGTTTTTATTGTCGCCTTTACGTAGGAATACCATGTTATAGGTATTTTGCGATTTTGTACCTTTTTCATCAATAAAAGAAAATGCCTCTATAGGGGGCGGCATTTTATGTGGTTTTGGATTCTTTTTGCCCTCTGTAATGCCTTTGGCGGTCAGCTCAAAATAATCAAATTCTGGTTTTGTAGTGATTTCTGGCATAATTAGCTAATTTTAATTTTACATTTTATTAAGCTATAGCAGATTATTTTACAAAATAAAGTTAATTTTATTAAATGAATACAATCAGCGAATAGCTTAATAAGGCGGGCAATTAAGCCCTTTGGGCGAGGCAGTGAAGATCTCACAGCCGCTAGCGGTTACGCCTATGGTATGCTCAAATTGGGCAGATAATGACTTATCACGGGTGGTGACTGTCCAACCGTCATGCTTGTTAAGTATGGTATGATAACCGCCGATATTTATCATCGGTTCAACAGTAAAGAACATGCCTTCTTTCAGGATGGTGGAATAACCTTCCTCATAATAATGTAATACGCTGGGCGCGGTGTGGAATATTTTGCCGATGCCATGCCCGCAATAGTCCCGCACTACCGAATAACCGTGCTTTTCCGCGTAGGTTTGGATAGCGCGGCCAATGTCGCTTAAATGCGCTCCTGCCTTTACCTGCTCTATGCCCAGCATCATCGCGTCATAAGTTACCTGGGTAAGACGCTGTGCTTTTATCGGTGGTTTTCCTGCCCAATACATGCGGCTGCTGTCACCATGCCAGCCATCAACAATAACGGTTACGTCAATATTTACAATATCACCATCTTTAAGTTTCAGGCCGCTGGGAATACCGTGGCAAACCACATGATTTACTGAAGTGCAGATTGAACGGGGAAAGCCGCGGTAATTAAGCGGGGCAGGGGTTGCACCAGCACCAACTATCATATCATGGCACAGGTCGTTTAGTTCCTGCGTGGTGATATTGGGTTTTACATATTCCCCTATCATATCCAGCACTTCGGCGGCAAGCCTTCCTGCTTTTCTCATTCCTTCATAATCAGCCTGGCTGTGAATGATTATTTGTCTATTGTCGTCCAAGATTTCCTCGTATTATATCGTCAAACATTTCTTGCGTAAGTACGCCCGTATTGATGTTATAGCGTGAAGAATGGTAGCTGTCTATTAGCGTTATTTTATCAGTTAACTTATGCTTTACGCCATGCTTAAATTTAGCAAAAGACGGTTTTAATTCAAAGGCTTTCAGCACAGCATTATGAGAAACTGCACCTAAAGACAGGATAAGGCGTAAATTTTTCATTGCGCTTATTTCTTCCTTTAAGAACTGGTTGCAGTTTTTAATCTCCCCGGTTTCCGGCTTGTTTTCGGGGGGAACGCAGCGCACCGCATTGGTTATACGGCAATTTACCAGCTTAAATCCATCATCCGCTTTTTCTTTATATTCGCCTTGGGCAACGCCATATTTTTTAAGCGCGCTATATAATATGATACCGGCATAGTCACCGGTGAAAGGCCTGCCGGTCTGGTTTGCGCCTTTAAGGCCGGGAGCAAGCCCGACTACCAGAAATTC
>WBZO01002311.1_pt1 | contig 18806 bp, 10 predicted proteins | sample 5204261 | NCBI WGS metagenome assembly WBZO01 (sample SAMN12412400, study PRJNA552823) | activated sludge metagenome | isolation source: activated sludge from anammox sidestream of wastewater treatment plant... | place: USA: North Carolina | collected 2017-09
AGTGAGCGCCGGAAGCGTCGTACTGCACGTCGATCTGGACTGCCGGCTCGCCCGCGTACGGCGGCTCCGGGCTGAAGGCCAGGGCGCTGTATTCCGGGGCGGGGGGCGTGTTGACCCCGCGCCGGGCGGCCAGATCATGTACGGCCACCAGATCGGCGAACAGGTTGTGCGGGACGGGGATCTCCTCGTCGCGGTAGTACGAGGGCGGCCCGATTTCCACCCCGTAGAAGGCCCGCTCAGCGAAGTCTGAGGCTTCGATATGTTCGCGCACGCCGGTGCTGGAGCCGGAATAGACCAGGTAGCTTTCGAACATCTCCGGGATTTCGACATCGATCAGGCGGGCGCTGCGCACGGACCCGACCCGGCGCGGAAGCTGGCTGAGGAACACCGCCGTGAAGCGGGTCAGGCCGGCTTCGGCGTAGTGCTCAAAGACCACATCGGCCTGCCCGATGCCGTCCTGCGGGCGGACCAGCGCCGGCGCGTTGGAGATCTTGACAGCGACAGGCCGCAGCGCGAGGCGGGCTGTATCGGCTACTGGCAGGCCGGTCAGCGGGTTAACCCCGGGTGGGAAGCGGTAGGGGCCAACCCAATCCGCCGGGATCGGCGTGGCGGTTGGGGGCGGCGTCTCTGTCGGGTTGGCGGCGGACGTGCAGGCGACAGACAGTATGACAAACCATGCGGCGGCGAACAGCGTAAGGCGTTTCATAGGCTTATGTATCCGATCAGCGCCCCCCGATCAGGTTGGGCCATTCTGTCACATCTGTACCGGGGATGCAATAGTTCTACCGGGGGGCAGGATCGCGGCCACCTTGTGATTGCGCCGCTGCGCGGTCAATTGTACAATGCTGACTGGATGCTTTGCGGAGATTTCCGCCCCCGATACAGGCCCCGGCCTGGTTTGACTCGCTTTTTGAGCGGGGGTATAATGCGCCGCAATCCACCTTATTCGGTTGGTGAAATCTCCATTAACAGGTCAGGGATGGCGCTTAAAGGCAATCTCAGGAATTTCAGTACAACTCAGTTGCTCAACCTCATTAATCTGGCTCGCAAAACGGGCATGTTAATGATTTACGAGGGAATCCCCACCGGTGAGGAAGATGCCCTGGGCGAGCCCAAGTACACGCCCGGCAAGCAGCGCGCCGCCGTTGCCTTCAAGAACGGCAAGCTGATCTATGCGGAAATGGGCACCCAGGACGGCAACCTGGCGTCAGTGCTGCATAAGGCGGGCAAGCTGAATGATCGCCAGGCGCAGGTAATCCGGGAACGGGCGTCTCTCACCAGCGATAAGGCGCTCGCTCTACTTCTGATCCAGGCCAATTACGTCACCCAGGCCGATATCGTCGCCAGCGTCCAGCAGCATACGCTGGATATTGTCTACGATCTCCTGACCTGGGCGGACGGCCCCTTCGCCTTCAACGATGGCGAGCTTCCCGGTGACGATCGCATCACCGTCCCGATTGATCTGGAGAATGTCATTATCGAAGGCAGCCGCCGGATCAAGGAACTGGAGACGCTCAACGACGAGCTGCCCAACCTGGACTTCGCCCTCAAATTCCCCGAAGATCCGGGCGATAAGTTCAAGGGGATTCATCTCAGCGTCGAAGAATGGCGCGTGGTCTCATTCGTCAACCCCAAGAACTCGATCCGCCAGATTGCTAAAGCCAATAACATGAACGACACCGAGATCCGGCGTATCGTCTACGGGCTGCTCCAGGCCGGCCTGGTGGAACTGGTCAAGCCACCCGGCATGGAGGAGAAAGCCAGACAGGCGGCTGGTGCGCGTAGTCGTAAGGATGCGCCGCAGATCAAGAAGACTGTCGTGAACAAACTTATCGATCGGATCAAAACGCTGTAGTGTCCTGGTTTGTCTGCCACGCCAGCAGGCACGGCTCTTGGAAGAAGCGAGACGGCTATGCAAACAGTCAAGATGGTTATTACCGGCCCGTTTAGTTCGGGCAAGACCGAATTTATCCGTTCCATATCGGAAATCGAAGTTGTTTCAACTGAGCGCGATATCACGACGCCTGCGGAGCAGGTTAAAGACCAGACGACGGTGGCGATGGACTTCGGTCGTATCACCGTGGACGATGACCTGGTCCTGTACCTTTTTGGCACGCCCGGACAGCGCCGTTTTGACTTTATGTGGGAAATCCTGGCGGAAGGCATGCTCGGCTTCGTGGTGATGGTCGATAGCTCCAAGCCGGAGACGTTCCGCGAGGCGAAGAGCATCCTGGAGACCTTCCGCGCTTATGCCCCAACCCCTTATGTTGTGGCGGCCAACAAGCAGGATCACCCCGATGCCTGGTCCCCCGAAGACCTGCGTATCGCCCTGCGTATCGAAGACGGCGTCAAGCTGCTGCCGTGTGTGGCGCTGGACAAAGAGAGCGTCAAGACCGTTCTGCTGGAACTGCTGTATTCGATTCTGGAAGAAATGGAATTATAGGGCCTGGGGTCCCGACCGTCAGGCTCACGGTCTGCTGACACGGGAACTGGATTGCGTAGCGGGCGTAATGCCGTGACTTCGTGTAGGGGGGCCACCTGTCGTGGCGTCGTTGGTAACTGACCAGGGAATTGTCCATTACGAAACGTATGGCCGGGGTAAACCCGTGCTTTTACTACATGGCTGGTTAGGCTCATGGGCGTTATGGCGTGATACGATCCAGGTTATCGGGCGCGAGTACCGGACGTATTCGCTGGATTTCTGGGGCTTTGGCGAGAGCACCGCAACCACGGGCCACCTGACCTTCGCTGTAGACAACTTCATCGAGCTGGTCTACCAGTTCATGGAACAACTGGGTATTCGCCGTGCTCCGCTCATCGGCCATTCTATGGGGGGCACGGTTTCGCTTGGCACAGCCATCCGCCACCCCGACCGCGTGGTTAAAGTTGGCGTGGTCGGCTCGCCAATTGACGGCTCGTCGCTCAACCTGCTGCTCAAAGCCTCCGGATACCGGGCAGTGGCGCGTTTCTTCTTCATCGCTCCGCCGGCGGTCAAGCTCTTTCTGCGCGGCTATGCCTACTTTATGGCGAATGATGGGCGCCGTATGTCCAAAATGATTGCCGATGACTTTTCTCAGGTGTCCGTCAACTCGTTCTTTCAGAGCATCGGCACGCTGCGCCAGACCGACCTGCGCCCGCTCCTGACGGAGGTCGCCATACCGACGCTGGGCATCTACGGGCAAAAGGACATCATCGTGCACCCCAACCAGCACAAAGTGTTGGCCCAGGGCGTTCCGCAGGCCAGGATACATTTCTTCAAGAACGCGGGCCATTTTGTCATGCTGGATGAGCCGGCTCTTTTCCACGAAGCCGTGCTCGACTTCTTACGTAATGGGTAGCGGGGACTTTCCTTCGTGACTGCACTGCCACCGGATGCACCGACCACTTCTGCGCATCCGCCGCATTTCGCCTATCCCAACCGGATGGGGCGCGTCCTGCTGCTGGCATATGAGGATGTGCTCGGCCGTAATGTGCTGCACGCCCTGTTCAAGCTGGCCGGCTGCGAATATCTGGCGCAGGCGCCGCCTGCTAATAACTCCGATCGACAGTTCGGTTTTGAGGTGATCGGCGGGCTGACCCGCGCGCTGATAGATATGTACGGCCCGCGCGGCGCGCGCGGCGTCTCCCTGCGGGTGGGGCGGATGTGCTTCAAGCATGGCATCCGCGAATACGGCCCCATGATGGGCCTGGCGGAACTGACCTTTCAGCTTTTGCCGTTCAGCATCAAGATGGAAAAAGGCGCCCACGCCTTCTCCGACCTGTTCAATACGCATACCGATCAGCGGGTGCGCCTTCAGGAAACGCCGGGGACGCTTTACTGGCATATCGAGCGTAATCCGTTATGCTGGGGCGTCCAGGCTGAACAACCGGTGTGCTACCTGGCGGTCGGATTGCTGCAGGAATCGCTGATGTGGCTGAGCGGCGGCAAGACTTTTCACGTGGAAGAAACCGCCTGCCAGGCCTGTGGGGATGAGATCTGTACGATCGCGATTGACAAGAAGCCCCTGGATTGATGATCATGACCCAGAAACTCCGCAAATTCACCATCCAGGACGAGCGGCATATCCCGCCGTTCAATGAGCCGGCCAGCGAGCTTTCATTCATGGGCAAGCAGCTCAAGCTGCACCAGGAAGACCTGCTGAACGAATACTTCGGCAAAACGATGGAGTCACAGGTGGAGCTGCCGCTGCACGATCTGACCGATCTGGCGGATCGCCGGGTCGATGGACCGTGCCTGGTCTATCGTGACAGCGTTTATTTTGATCGCGAGTACCTGGATTTCTTCTACCAGCACGCCAGGCGGCTGGCCGACCAGAATCACTGCGGGGTGCGGGCGGCGTACCATCCTGATGACCGTGTATTCAAGACCTACGCCCGGCCGCTGTCGCGCGGCTTCGAGCCACAGGGCGAATCGCGGAATAACCCGTTGAGCTACATGGCCGACCTGTGGTACTTCCCGAACGGCTACACGGACCGCATCACGCCGCTGATTGTCCCCACCGATTCCAAGGAAAAGGGCTTTTACTCCGTCCCGCACTACATGTCGCAGGATGGCAACGATCTCACCCACTTTCTGTCGGAGCGCGTGCTGCTTTCCATTGAGAGCTGGGTGCACGTATACTTCGCCAACACCGTACAGGGGGTTTTCGCCCGCGGGAGCCGGTTCGAGGAGCGGATCAAGCGCAGCAACTTCCTGCAGATGAAGGTGTTGTGGCGGGCTGTCCTGGAATGGAAGCAACTGCTCTCCAGCACGGCGCTGGTCAAGGTGGGGGAGGGGACGCAGATTCACCCTTCGGCGACTGTCCTGGGGCCGACGACGATTGGCAAGAACTGCTATATCGGGCCGGGCGTGGTCATTGACAACTGCCATATCGGCGATAACGTCAGCATCGATCAGGGTTGCCAGCTCATGACCAGCGTAATCGGCAACAATAGCTTCTTCCCCTTCCGCGCTTCCAGCTATTTCAGCGTCTTCATGGATAACTGTATCCTGGCGCAGAATACATGCGTCCAGATGTGCGTCGTGGGGCGGAATACGTTTGTCGGTGCAGGCAACACCTTCACCGACTTCAACCTGCTGCCGACCCCGATTCGGGCGATGGGCATTCACGGGCTGGAGGAAGTAGGGCAGATTGTGCTGGGCGGCTGTGTCGGCCACAACTGCCGGATCGGGTCGGGCTTCGTGATCTTCCCGGCGCGCATGATCGAATCCGACACCGTGCTGGCCGTGGACCCGCATAACCGGGTGATTATGCGCAATGTCACCTTCGAGCAAAGCGCCCACCACAATATGCCCGATCACATCCGCGACATGCATCCCCGTTACTACCCGCGCCAGGGAGAAGATGTCGAAGAGCAGTCCTGGTAGTACCGCAAACCTGTAGCGAAAAAAGACGGGGGCTGTTCAAATTACCAGCCCCGTTTTTTATTGGGCCCGGCGCGAAACTGGCCTGGTTCGCCGTCGGAGCCGGACCCAGAAGGTGCGTCCTATGCCAGCAACACCGACCGTCGAACCCTTCGCCTTCATCATTCACCCGATTGATCCCAAGAAGGACGTCTCACGCAAGTGGCCGTGGCTGGGCAAAATACTGACCCGGAGGCAGGTGGATTTCTTCTCCACGTATTTTCCGCCGGTCTACATCTCGGAGATCACGGGGATCCGCTCCGCCAGCACCGGTCAGGAGCTTCGCGGCTGGTTTGTGGCCTGCCCGTTCACGCCGCAGCGCATGATGACGCTGCCGGTCAATCGCGTCTACAACAAGATCATCGCCGCCGGACGTATGGCAGAAGGTCTGGGCGCCGGGATTCTGGGCCTGGGGGCGTATACGTCGGTTGTCGGCGACGCCGGGATCACGATCGCCGATGCGCTGCAGATTCCGGTGACGACCGGCGACTCGTACACTATCGACATGGCTGTCCAGGCGGTGCGCCAGGCGGCGGAGCAAATGGATATCCGCATGGGAGAGGCGCGGGCGGCGGTGGTTGGCGCGACCGGCGCGATTGGCAGTGTGTGCGCCCAGATGCTGGCTGAAGAAGTGGCCCACCTGACTCTGATCGGGCGCCGGGAGGAAGCGCTGGCGGCTGTGCGAGAGCTGTGCGAGGAGGGCGGGCGGGCCGATCTGGATACAAGCACCGGGGTAGACAGCATCTACGACGCTGATCTGGTCCTGACCGTGACCAGCGCCACAACGGCCGTGATCGAAGCCCGGCACCTCAAGCCAGGGGCAGTTGTCTGCGATGTCGCCCGCCCGCGCGATGTCTCCAAACAGGTCGCTGCCCTGCGGGATGATGTGCTGGTTATTGAAGGCGGGATGGTTGAAGTGCCCGGCCCGGTGGACTTCCACTTTGATTTCGGCTTCCCGCCGCGGATGGCGTACGCCTGCATGGCGGAGACGATGGCTCTGGCGCTGGAAGGCCGGTATGAGGATTACAGCCTGGGCAAGCAAATCTCGCGGGCACAGGTGCGCGAGATCAGCGAGATTGCCAGGCGGCACGGCTTCCGGCTCGGTTACTTCCGCAGTTTTGAGCGCGGCCCTGTCACCGCGGAGCATATCGCTCATGTGCGCGAACGGGCGGCTGCGAACCGCCGCGCGTGGTCGCCGCCCGCCGGGGTAGGAATTTCTTAACCGTTCTAACCTGTTCTGAACGGTCACAACGGAGGAGAAGGGCCTGTATTCTCCTGCGTACTGGCGACAGAAGATACAGAATCCCCGGGAATCTACAGGAATCTCGACCGGATTGTGGCGGAAGGGCCGGGCATTCTTCTGCGCCGGAGGAGCCTGCTCAGGTTAGGGTTTCGTTAGGAGTGCGGTGGCGTCTCAAAACGTTCACATGTATAGTAATGACGGACCGTAAACCTTGTTTAATCGAGTGGCGCGGCTGCCTGTGGCACAGACGCCGCACCACTTCAACGAGGGTTCGCCCTTTACGTTGGGGAGTGATCAGGTATGAGCAAAACCAAGATTCTGATAGTTGAGGATGATGTCGATATCTCCAACATGCTGCGTATTTATTTCAGCGGACAGGGGTACGATGTTCAGGTCGCGCCGCGTGGGGGTGATGCGCTTAATTACACGCGCAAACAACTCCCCCACCTGATTGTGCTGGATATTATGCTGCCGGACATGGATGGGTACGCCGTCTGTAAGGAATTGCGCACGACAACGCGGACCAGCCATATCCCGATCATCTTCCTGACCCAGAAGGATGAGCGCAGCGATAAGATCGCCGGGCTGGAGCTGGGCGCGGACGATTACATCACCAAGCCGTTCGATATCGAGGAGCTTAAGCTGCGCGTCCAGAACGCCATCCAGCGTTCGGAGATGATCTCCCTGACCGATGCCAACTCCGGGCTGCCCAGCGGCCGGTTGATTGAAGAGCAGCTTCGCGACCTGATGCGCACGCCGAGCAACAACACCTGGAGCTATATCGACATCAAAGTTAACCAGCTCGATGCCTTCCGCGAAGTGTATGGCTTCGTGGCCGGCAACGAAGTGCAGCGGTTCACGGCCCTGCTGCTGGGCGAGGTGATAGACGAGATGGGGACGCCCAACGATTTCGTCGGCCACCCTGGCGGTGACAATTTTGTTGTCATCACTCACACGGATAACCTGCAGGGCCTCAAGGATCGGATTGTCAGGCGCTTCGCGGATGACATCAAGCAGCATTATTCGTTCATTGATCGCGAGCGCGGTTACATGATCGTCCACACCAGCGACGGCGCTGAACGGCAGGTTCCGCTGATGACGCTCTCAGTCGGGTCGGTTTCCGCACGGACGCAGACGTTCGCCGACATTCGCGAGATCACGGAGCTGGCTGCGGAAGATCGCCGCCTGGGGGGCGCGCCTGTTGAAGAATACGAAACAGAGTGGTAGCGACGCCCGGACGCTGCCCCGGATTTTACCGCAGCGAGCTGGCGCCAATGGTGAAACAAGACCATGAATCTGGCTGTTTATCTACTCATTGCTGGCCTGGTGTTGCTTGGAGCGGTGTACTGGTTGCTCCGCCAGCGTAAGCGTGCCGATCTGGCTTTGCACGATCGCCCGCCGGTGCCTGTCAATCTGGCCAGCACCACGGACGCGATTCTGCTGTCGTCAGGTTACGGGCGTGTCACGTTTGCCAACCAGCATGCCCGCCAGTGGTTCGGCATGAACGGCGGTGAACCCGATCTGGAAGTCATGGCAGCCATGGTCAGCCCGGCTGATGCGTTCCGCGATCTCTTCGCGACAGAGGGCCGGGCGACTTTTCAGCTTGGCCTGCGCCGGCTGGACGCTTCGTCACACCAGCTACCGGGGGAGGGGGCGGCGCGGCATATGGTCGTCGTCCTGCGCGACATGGCCGCGGACCGCGTAGAATATGGCGCGAGCACCGCCCGATCTCTGGTCACGCTGAGCGAGATCGGCCAGCATATCGCGGCTAACCAGCCTCTTGTTGAGACAATGGAAGCCATCCTCACCAGCCTGAGCCGGGCGATCACCTACGAAGCCGGGCAGATTGCGGTGTGGGGCGCGGAGGCGGGGACGTTCACAGCCCTGGCCGGGCAGGGGAATCCTGACCACCTTCAGGGGCTGGAACTGCTGGGAGAAGAAGCCTCCAGCGGGCAGGGATATACGGGCTGGGTAGTCACCTACCGGCAGCCGCTCCTGGTCGAAGATGGCCTGAACAACCCCGGCATCGCTTTGTCGACGGAGCGGGGCGTGGAGTGTCGCAGCTACATCGGCGCTCCGTTGCTCATCGGGGAGCAGTTCCTGGGGGTCGTACAACTTGTCGGCGCCCAGCCCCGGCTGTTCAATTATGAGGACCTTTCGCTCCTGGAAGCCGCCGCTAACCAGATAGCCGCCGCGATTGATAAAGCCCGGCTTTATGAAGACCGGGTTCTGCGCTATAACGAGCTTTCCGGCGTGCAGGCTATGCTGGAAGGCTCGGCGACGCTCACCGATCAGGGGCAGCTTGTCGCGCGGTTTGTCCAGCATATCGCCCAGGCCCTTGACGTTCAGGTTTGCGGCCTGCTCCTGCATGACCCGCTGCAAGAACGCCTGATCCCGCAGCGGCCCTTCCAGGGGATGCCCGACGCTATCCTGGACGCTTATCACTTTGATCTTCCGGAAGGCTCGGCCGCCCGGCGAGTCTTCCTGCGCGATGAGGGCTGGTACGCCAACCGGCTGCGCGACGAAACCCTGATCGACGAGATTGGCCTGCGGGACTATTGCGAGCCGCTTGGCTTGCGCTCGATGGCCCTGGTCCCCATGATGATTGGCCGGCGGCGGATCGGCATGGTGCAGATCTGCAACCGGCGCAACGGTGAAAATATCGGCCCCGGGGAGATCCAGCGGCTGAGCCTGTTCGCTGCCCAGGCCGCCATCGTGCTGGACAGCCTGAGCCTGATTGAGCGCGACCAGCGCCGCAGCGCCGAGGTCCGCGCCCTGCACGAGATCGGGCTGGCGGCGGGGCGGACGCGCGACTACGCTGCGCTGTATACCGACTCGTCGGCGCGCATGATCGCGCTCTTCGGCGCCGAGATGGCCGGCGTGCTGTTGTTTGAGGCCCCCCGCCGGGCGCTGGTCCCCGATCCGACCTTCCAGGGCGTTGATCCGGAGCTGCTTCAGTACATCCAGATTCCGATCCAGGGCGAGATGGAGCGCCTGTGGCGGGAGGGCGAGTACTGGCTGTGCAATGATCTGAGCGCTGACCCGGTTGCCGCTGAAATTGGGCTGGAACAACTGACAAGCTGGGTGGGCATCCAGCAGATTTTGCTGGCGCCTTTGCTCGTCCGCGGCGCCGCTATCGGCGCGATCCTGATCTGCAACAAGCGCGGGCATCTGGGTTTCACCGGGGATGATGCCCGGATTGCCGGTATTCTGGCGGCGCAACTGGCGTTGACGCTGGAAAACACGCATCTGCAAAGCGAGATTCAGGCGCAAATCAGCGAGTCCCGCGCTCTGCGCGTCATCTCGGAGATTCTCAGCCGCCCGGCTTCGCTTACGGAGATGCTGCAGGGCGCCCTGCGAGAGACGGCGCATTTCTTCGACAGCCCGATTGCGCTGGTGGACTTCCTGGATGAATCCAGCGGGGCGCTGCGGATTCTGCCGGAATACGTCTACGGGGCATCTCCGGCGGATGAGCTGACGATCGATGTCTACGCCCCGGGCAGCGAAAGCAGCGCCCTGATCTCCGGGCGGTCGCTGCTGAGCAATAACCCGAATCAGGACTCTGACCTGCCGGCTGTGTACCGACCGCTGCTCGACCGGCTGCATCTGACCCGGCTCGCGGTCGCCCCGCTGAAAGCTGGCGGACAGAATCTGGGCGAGCTAGTCGTGGCGAATCGTCCCGGCGACTACCGGCCGCAGGACCTGGACGGCCTGCGGCTGATTGCTTTGCAGATCAGCGCCGCCATCGAACGGTTGCGTCTGCGTGATATGAACGATGCCGCCCTCCGGACGCGGGTGGCCGAACTCGACGCTATCAACCGCGTCGCCAACGAGTTGGCCCTGACGGTGGAGCTGGACCGCATCACCCGGGTGATCCGGCGCGAAGTGATGCAGGTCACCGGGGTGGCTGAATGCACCCTGCTCATGCTTTCCCCGCGCGAGGAATGGGCCGATGTCGCGCAGCCGGAGGAGATGCGGCGTTACGGGGCCGAAGATGTCCTGCCAGCGGCCAGCCTGCCGGTGGAGGAGGAAGCGCTGCGCACCCGATCGGTGATCGCGGTGGCTGACTACGCCGATAGCCCCTGGGAGGCGGAGCCTGCCTCAGCGATCTCAGCCCTGATCGTGCCGATTCTGTATGACGAAAAACCCGTCGGCGTCATTCATCTGGCGCATACTGCGGCCCGGGTATTTGACTCCCAGACGGAGCTGTTCGTCAGCGCTCTGGCGCTGAAGGCGGCCACTGCCTACGGCAACTACGCCAGCTTCCGCGAGCAGATCAGCCGCAACTTGCTCCTCAGCCGCCGCGTGGAGCAGCTCAACCAGATTTTCGAGCTGGGCCAGGTGCTGCGCTCCGAGCGCGATGTGGAGGGCGTCCTGGAGGCGGTCGCACACGCCATTCAGATGTCGGCGGGTTACGCCGTCGTCCTGATCAGCATTTTCGATGAGCAGATCGATGCGTTCCGCCGGGTGGCTCAGGCCGGCATCCCGCTGGCTACGTTCGCCGAGATCAAGCAGAAGACCACCCCCCGCTCCCGGATTGAAGGGTTGATGCAGGAGAAATTCCGTATCAGCCAGTCCTACTTCCTGCCGACGGAAGCGTCGTCGGAATGGGCGCATTTCCTCACTGACGGCGATCTGCTTTACCACGAGGAGTACGTCACCGACGCCGAGTCGACGGCCCTCTGGCAGCCGGACGATCTTCTGATGGTCCCCTTGCGCGACTCACATGGGACCATGGTCGGCTACATAAGCGTGGACGCCCCGACGGATGGCCGGCGTCCGGTGCGTTCGGTTATCGAGCCGCTGGAGATTTTTGCCCAGCAGGCGGCCATTGCGGTGGAGAACTTCTGGCTGCTGGAGACAGTGCAGCGCGAGGTTGACGCCGCCCGCCGGGAGCGCGACCTGCTGGAGCGTCTGTACGCTGTTTCTACCGAGATTCAGCGGGCGGCGGATGTCCCCACCCGTCTGCAGGTGGTCACTCAGGGCATCCGGAGCGCTGGCTGGCGCCGTGTCTTCATCACGCTGCGCGATGAGCGCATGGAGCCGACTACGCTGATCTACGCGGGCTATGACGACGAGGAAGTTGACGAGTTGAACAGCCTGCTCGGCTCCGGCGCGGAGTGGCGCCAGCGCCTGTCCGACCCGGCCTTCTACGAAATGCGGCTGGGGACGGCGTTTTACCTGCGTTATGACGCTCCCTGGGTGATTGAGCATTTGCGCGGCGGGCAGCCGCCGGACCCCGGGACGGCTGTGCCGGCCGGCGTCTGGCATCCGGATGATCAGGTGTACCTGCCGATTTACGGCGCTGAGAATCGCCTGATCGGCGTGATCGGCATGCGCGATCCGGCCCGGGGCCAGGCTCCGACTGAGGCGAGCATCCGCCCGATCGAGCTGTTCGCCAACCAGGCAGCCAACGCCATCGAGATGACTCGCCTGTATCAGGAAACAAGCCGCTCCGCTGAACAAGAAGCTCTGTTTAATGAGATGATGCAGGCGGTCACCAGCACGCTGGACATCAATCGGATCGTGCGGGCGGTGGCTGAGGCGTTGCAGCGTTTTCTGCCCTTTACGCGGCTCACCGTGGGCTTTTATGACGAAGTCAACGATTATTTCGATACGCTGGAAGTGCACTTCGTCAATATAGATCGGATGGATGTCCGGCCTGGTCGCCCGATTCCTGTGACCGACACGGCAATGGGGCGCTGCTTCAGCGAGGCCAGCGGCCATGTGTACCTGCTGGGCGAAGACGAGACTGATATCCCGTATCAGGACCTGGCGGAGTGGTACGCGCAGCGCGATCGCAGCAGCCTGATTGTGCCGATGACGGTCGGCGGCATCGTCGTCGGCGTGCTGCATATGGGTAGCGAGCTGAACAACGCTTTTGGCTTCGACACCCGGAGCGTGCCCCTGGTGCAGCGTGTGGCGAACCTGGCATCAGTCGCCATCGAGAACGCCCGCCTGTACCAGCAGACAGCCGAGCGCGAGCGCTTCTCGACAGTGCTGGCACGCCTGGGCAGCCACCTCAACGCCACGCTGGACCTGCCCACGACGCTGGCCAGTATTTGCCAGGAGAGTCTGGAAATTCTGGCGGTGGAGGGCGCTTATATCTTCCAGGCCGATCACGGCGAATTGCTCGGCATCGCCGGCGTGGGGCTGGCCCACCAGGATTTCGTAGGGATGCGGGTGGGGCTGGACGATCGCCGCGTGCTGGCGGCCCGCGTATTCACAGATCAGCAGCCGCTTTATGTCAACGATGTGTCTCTCCAGAACGAGTTCGACAGCGCGCTCACCGGCCTCTTCACGCCGCGGTCGGTCATGGGCGTCCCGCTCCTGCGGGAAGGAGTGGCCCTGGGCGTGCTGGTGGTAGTTCGCATCGCTTCAGAAGAGCCGTTCAGCGTCACTGCTATGGAGCGCGCGGCCATCTTCGCCACCCAGGCATCCATCGCCATCCAGAACGCCCGGTTGTATCAGGAGATGCGCGATCTGCAGAGCTACACCGGCGCCATCGTCGAGTCCATTCAGCAGGGCATTGTGGTGATGGATCGCGATGGAGAGGTGACGACTCTTAACAACTTCATGCGTCTCCATTACGGATGGACTTCTGAGGCGGAAGGGCAGCATTTATTTGCGTACCGCCCGGAATACCGGGAAATTCTGGCCGGCGGCCTGAGCAACGTGATCGCCACGGGCCGGCCGGAAGTGCTGTTCAACGTGGTCAGCCAGCCCTCCGCCGATCAGCACTTTGTCCAGAACTTCTATCTGTATCCACTCCAGCAGGAGGGTGAGGTCACCGGCGTGGTGCTGCTGGTGGAGGATGTCACGGAGCGCGCCCGGCTGGAGGCGGACCTGGCGGCCCGCGCCGAGCAGCTTACCGCGCTGACCGATGTTTCCAGCCGCCTGACCGCGACCCTGGAGCCGGAGCAGGTGATCAGCCTGGTGCTGGACCAGCTTGGCGAAGTGGTGGTGTACGACGGCGTGACACTCTGGCTGCGCGAGGATCAGAATCTGCGCATCGCCTCAGCGCGTGGATACGGCGGCACTGCCGCTGAGCTGATCGGCCTGACTGTCGCCATTGAGGACAGCGCCCTCTTCCGCGATATCGCCGAACGTCAGCAGGCTCTCAACGTCCTGGATGTGCGGCAGGATGAACGCTTCCCGGCCAGCGAGCACCGTCCTACGCTGAACTGGCTCGGCGCGCCGCTGATCAGCAAAGGGGAGATCATCGGCCTGCTGGCGCTGGATAAGGTGGAGCCGAATTATTACACCGACAACGATGTGCAGCTTACGCTGGCCTTCGCTAACCAGGCGGCGGTGGCGCTGGAAAATGCGCGCCTGTTCGCCGACGCGCGCCGCCGTACGTACGAACTGACCCAGCAGACCGAGCGCCTCAGCCTGTTGAACCGTGTGTCGGTGCGGCTGGCCCAGTCGCTGGATGTCGAGAATATCTTCGAAGTCGCCCTGCGCGAGACTGCCGAGGCGCTGGACCTGCCCGGCGCCCGCGCCGTGCTCTTCGATCTGGAGCAGTCGATCGGCTCCGTCATCGTTGAGTATCCGCGCGGGGATGCGCCGCCGACCGAGATCATCGTGCTGGATCAGGACTCGGCGGTTGATTACATCCGGCGAACTTCGCAGCCGCTGGTTGTGGAAGACGCGATGGGCGACCCCCTGCTGCGCAGCATGCGCGTCGCCCTGCACGCGCGCGATATTGCTTCGCTGATGATCACTCCGCTGGTTGTCGGCGGCCAGGTGATCGGCTTCTTCCTGTTTGAGGCGGCGGGGGAGCGGCGGCGCTTCACTCCGGAGCAGGTGGAGCTGGCGCAGATAGTGGCCTCGCAGGCCGCCATCGCCGCCCAGAATGCCAACCTTCTGGAGCAGTCTTTCGTCCGTACGCGCGAACTGGAAACTCTGTTTGAGGCTTCACAGGCCACCTCGCTGACGCTGGAGCTGGACACAGTTATGAGCAGCGTGGCCCAGCAAATGCTGGCGGCGCTCGGCGCCGATGCCTGTTCCGTTATGCTGTGGGACGAGGTTGAGCAGGAACTGCGCGTTTATGCGGATGTCAATCAGATCGACGCGGATCGGAGCGCCCCGGCGGGGACAATTTACGCGCTGCGTCAGTATCCGCTGCGCCGGGAAGTCCTGCAGGAGCGCACCGCCATTGTCCTGCACCGCGAGCGCGGGGATGAGATTGAGCCACATGAGCTGGCAGAGATGGAAGAAGCCGGGAGCACCGCTCGCATGCTGATCCCGCTGGTTGTGCGCGAAAACGCCATCGGGCTGGTCAGGATTGATGCCTGCGGCGCTTACCGGAGCTTCAGCCTGAGCGCCCAGCGTATCGCGCGCACCCTGGCCGGGCAGGCGGCCATCTCCATTGAAAACGCCCGCCTGAATACCGAGACAGCCGCTCAGGTTCAGCTCGCCTTCCTGATCAACGATCTGAGCCGCCTGGTGTCGGCGGCGGTCGATATGCGGGAGCTGCTGCCAATCGTCCGCACCCAGATTCCCTCTCTGACGCATGCCGAATGGCTGTACCTTGCCCTGTACGAGCGCGAAAACGACGAACTGAGCTTCCCGGTTGCGATATACCAGGGCAAGGATGTTGCGCTTCCGACCCGGCCGCTGGGACAGGACGAATTCTCGTGGATCATCCGCCATAACAGGCCGCTGATCCTGCTGGGCGATGAACTGGCTGGCGTGCGCCGCAACCTCGAGATTGAGACGACGATACCGGACCTGGCCAGCTTTGTGGCTGTGCCGCTGTCAGTCGGCCTGGAGACCGTCGGAGTGCTGGCGATTGGAGACGAGCATGACCCGCGTTCCTTCGGTATTAACGACCAGCGCATCCTGACCACCGTCGCCAGTCAGCTTGCCGTCGCTATCCAGAACGCTAACCTCTTCAGCGAGCTGAGGCGCTTCAACCAGGAGCTGGAGCGGCGTGTCCGCGCCCAGACCGAAGAAGTGCGGTCGGAGCGCGACCGGCTCAACGTGCTGTACACCATCACGGCAGAACTGTCGGCGACGCTTGATATGGACCGCGTGCTGGACCGCGCGCTGCACCTGCTGGCGGAGGCGACCGGCGCGGAGCAGGGGCTGATCCTGCTCATCGACCACCACTCCGAGCAGTTGTACAGGCGGGCTGAGCTGGGCGATCAGGTGGCCGGCCCCGGCCCGGAGGGCGGGCAGCGCCTCAATGAAGGGCTGGCCGGCTGGGTGATCCAGAATCGACAGTCGATTGTTGTTGATGATGTTCAGACGGACTCGCGCTGGATGCAGGACTCGCCCCGCGATCGCATCCCGCGCGCTACGCTGGCGGTGCTGCTGGAAACCAGCGACGAGGTGCTTGGCGTTCTGATGCTCTACAACAGCCAGCCGGGGATCTTCAATGAGGATCACCTGCGGCTGGCGATGGCCTCCGCCAACCAGCTTTCGACCTCCATCAATAACGCGGAACTGTACCTCTTCATCCGCGAACAGGCTGAGCGGCTGGGCGATATGGTCCGCGAGCAGCAGATCGAGGCATCCAAGAGCAACGCTATCCTGGAAGGCGTCGCTGACGGCGTGATGTTCGCCAATGAGACAGGCGAAATTACCCTGTTCAACCGGACTGCTGAGCGCGTGCTGGGCATCCGGCGTAACGAGATTCTGGGCCGCCCGATCAGCAGTCTGCGCGGCCTCTACGGCGGCGGCGGGCGGCAGTGGGCCGATACCATCCAGCGCTGGATGAACGACCCCAGCCAGATTCGCTCCGGCGATTACCTGGCGGAGACGCTGGAGTTAGGCGAGCGCGTCGTTCAGGTTACTCTGGCCCCGGTCCATATGGGCGACCAGTTCCTCGGGACGGTGTCGGTGGTGCGCGATATCACCCGCGATGTCGAAGTGGACCGCATGAAGACGGAGTTCATCTCCAATGTCTCGCACGAGCTGCGGACGCCAATGACGAGCATCAAGGGCTATGCTGATCTGCTGGTCATGGGCGCGGTCGGTGAAATAAACGAGCACCAGCGGGACTTCCTGACGGTCATCAAGAACAACGCCGATCGTCTGAGCATTCTGGTCAATGACCTGCTCAACATCTCCCGCATCGATTCCGGCAGCTCTACGCTCCACTATCAGCAGATCAACCTCGGCCAGATCGCGCACACGGTGCTGGACAATCTGCGCGGGCGTATCGGGACGGAACGCAAAGCCATGACGGTGGTCGAGGCGATCGATGAGGGCCTCCCCGATACCTACGCGGACCCGGACAAACTGATGCAGGTTATGACCAATCTGGTCGATAATGCCTACCAGTACACCCCCGAAAATGGTACTATTACCCTGTCTGTCCGGATGGAAGGCGCGGATGCTATTCTGTTCTCCGTAGCTGACACCGGCATCGGCATCCCCGAAGATCAGCAGAGCCGCGTTTTCGATCGCTTCTATCGCTATGATGAGGACCCCCTGGTGATCGAGACCCCCGGCACCGGGCTGGGCCTGGCTCTGGTCAAGGAGCTGATCCAGATGCACAATGGCCGCATCTGGCTGGAAAGTCAGGAAGGAGCCGGGTCGACCTTTTATGTGGTCATCCCTCTGATAACCGAGCTGCCGGCGGAGCTGGCCCAGATGCAGGCTGAGTAACCGGGCGGCGTTGAAGCCCTCCGGAAGCCGGCCTGCCGCTGAATCTATAGGTAAGGTGGAGTGAGCATGGCGAGAATCCTGATCGCTGAAGACGAGCGTGATATCCGGGACCTGGTGGAGTTCACGCTCAAGTATGCCGGGCATGAGGTGCACAAAGCATCTAACGGCGCTGAGGCCGTGGAGATGGCTCCGACGGTGATGCCGGACCTGATTCTGATGGACGTGCGTATGCCGAAGATGACCGGCTACGAAGCCTGCCGGGTGCTCAAGCAGATGGATGGGGTCAAGGAAATCCCGGTGGTGTTTCTTTCGGCCAAGGGGCAGGATGTAGAGATGCAGGCTGGCCTTGAAGCCGGCGCCATGGCCTATATCCTCAAGCCGTTCGCGCCGGATGAACTCACGCGCCGCGTGGCGGAGATTCTCAGAGGGCTTGAGCTGAGCTGACAGGTTTATCGGAGTCGGGTAAAGGGCAGGTATGAGTGCTGTAACCATTGACAACGATCTGGTCCATTATGAGGTGCTTGGCCGCGGCCGCCCGGTTATTTTGCTGCACGGCTGGCTGAATTCGTGGCGGTACTGGCTCCCCTCAATGCAGCAGCTCTCCATGAAGTATCGGACATACGCCGTGGACCTGTGGGGCTATGGCGATTCGGGCAAGGACCCGCAGAAGCTGGGCCTGGATGCTCAGATCGAGCTGTTGAATACCTTCATGGACCGGCTGGGCATCCCCAAGGCGGCGTTTGTGGGGCATTCGCTCGGCGCGGCGGTGATGATCCGCTACGCGCTCCGCAGCCCGGCCCGGGTGGCGCGGCTGATGGTTATCAGCCCGCCCGTCTTCGAGTCGGAGCAGGCTTCTGCCCCGGTACCTGACACGCCGCCACCATCGCCGCCAGTGCCTGCGCCGCCCACGGTCATGGCCCGCCCGGCGGAGCTGCAAAAGCGCATCGCCGAGGGGCAGGCCGCGCCGCCCGCTTCGGCCAGCGATGCGACTGTGTTGCGGCGCCCCGGCATGGCCCCCCTGGCGGGAACGGAGATCAAACCCGGCGACCCGATCCCCAGGCTATCTGATCTGGGCCTGCCCGGCGCGCCGGCGGCAAAGGAGACCCCTGTGACGCCCGGTCCACTGCGCAAGGTGCTGGCGGATAAGACGCCGCAGGACCTGCTGGCGGAACATCTTGATCGCGATACGCCGGAGTACGAACGGTATGTGGCTGAAGTGGCCAAGACGGCGCCGACAGCCTTCGCCAGCAGCATGCAGTCCTTTGACCGGATCGATCTGGCCCACGATATCCGCCGGCTGGCCACGCCGACCCTGATGATCCACGGGGAGAATGATCGCTTCCTCAAGGCCCCCAGCGCGGAGCTGATGACTTTTCTGGGCTACAACAACAGCAGCTTCCGCTGCGAGGTGGTGCCAGAAGTGGGGCACTTCCCGATGCTTTCCGACCCGGCCAACTTCCACCGTCTGATCATGGACTTTTTGGAAGTGCAAAGCCTGTCCGATATTGTGCTGTATAAAGATCGCTGGGTGCGCAAGGTGCG
>WBZO01003367.1_pt1 | contig 18804 bp, 7 predicted proteins | sample 5204261 | NCBI WGS metagenome assembly WBZO01 (sample SAMN12412400, study PRJNA552823) | activated sludge metagenome | isolation source: activated sludge from anammox sidestream of wastewater treatment plant... | place: USA: North Carolina | collected 2017-09
TGCCAAGGATCTGGCCAGCCGCGACGTGGTGTCGCGCGCGATGACGACAGAAATGAAGGATGGGCGCGGCTGCGGCGAGGAAAGCGACCATTTGCTGCTGAAATTGGATCACTTGGGCGCGGAAATCATCAAAACCCGCCTGCCGGGAATTCGTGAGCTGGCGATGAAATTCGCGCATGTCGACCCGATCAGCGAACCGATTCCGGTCGTTCCGACAGTGCATTATATGATGGGTGGCATTCCGACCAATTATTTCGGTCAAGTGGTGGCGCCGTATAAAACCGGTCCGGAAGAAGTCGTGTCCGGTTTCTACGCCGTCGGCGAGTGCGCTTGCGTATCGGTGCACGGCGCCAATCGCCTGGGTACCAATTCGTTGCTCGATCTCGTCGTCTTTGGCCGGGCCGCTGCCGATCGAATCATCGAAGACCTGAAAACCCATCCGCACCATAAACCATTGCCGGAAAATGCCGCGGACAAAACCTTGGCGCGGCTGGCGCGTCTGGAAAACCAGAAAGACGGTGAGAATGTCGCACAAGTCCATACAGCGCTGGCGAAAACCATGCAAACCTACTGCGGCGTGTTCCGCTTCGAGGACATGCTGATGAAAGGCGTGGAAAAAATCCTGGAAGTAAGCAAACGGGTGGAGCGCACGGAGATCAAGGACAAAAGCAAAGTGTTCAATACCGCCCGGATCGAAGCGCTGGAGTTGGATAATCTGAAAGAAGTCGCCATCGCCACCATGATTTCCGCCGAAGCCCGCCGCGAAAGCCGCGGCGCGCATGCACGCGACGATTTCCCCGAGCGCGACGACGTCAAATGGTTAAAACATACACTGTTTTTCAGTGAAGGCAACCGGCTGGATTACAAGCCGGTGCGGTTGAAACCGCTGACGGTTGAGTCATTCCCGCCGAAGGCGAGGACTTACTAAGAAAAGACTGCACGAACGAATCGCTTCGTTGCGTACTTCTGGCTTCTTCATCTAGCCTGTTGATATATCCAGCCGAAGCCTTCGTTGTGCTTCATACCGCATTTTGTTCACCGCGTAACTTCTAACCCGACAATGAGTAGCGAACGATCAGAAAAGTATTCGCGTCTGCCGTACGAGTGAGAACCTGGGCCGGTCCCGGCCCATCGGGCGGAATGGTGACGGTGAATGCCTGTTTGTCTTTTTTCCCCAGATCGGCAGTGGCTGTATTCCGAGCTTTTTCATCGCCGACACTGTGATGCTTGGTTACATCCTGTCCATAGATATCGAACCCTGTGATCGTAATTGTCTGGTTCTGTGTGAAGTAAGGAAAATAATCCTTGCGAATCGTAGCAGTGAAATCGCCCGCACCGTTCACGAACGCCGCCCATTCGGCTGGAAAATCGTGGCGTAAGCTGAACAGCAGCGCAAGACCAGATTGATTGGCTTGCTGAAACTGATCGCTCAGCGCGGTTTTTACTTTGGTGGGATCCACACCTTGGCGTGCGGTGTAGCGGACGTGCAAGACCACATCCGCGATCGTGTCATAGTCGAATGTGCGGTAATCCTTCGATAGGTCGAGCTTCCAAGTGCTGATCGCACCGGCGCCTTCAAAGGGCAGGCGGCGTTCGTCGCGCAGGTTGATCTCGAACATGCCGCTGTCATTTTGTGCGCTGCTGGTCACGATGGATTCCACCGCACCGATGTAATCCACGAAGCGATCATCCTCAAAACCTTGTCGCACGTAGTTGTTACCTGCGATTGGAGATTTGCGTACACTGCTTTTTAACAGTGATAGTGTGCAGTTGATGCTGGTGTAAGGTCCGGAAACAGAGGGAATCGACAGAGCGATGCTCTTGATGCGCCGCACGTAGTGGCCGGAACCGTCGAGGTCGAAAAGCCATTCGGGAATCGTCACCTGGCACGTGCCGATCGCCTTGAGCGCGAGTAAAGCAACCGGGTCGAGCTGACGCAACGATATATGCTTGGTCAACTCCAACTCGCGTTTGTTGTTGTCATGGTAGGCCATTTCCATTCGCTTGACGTCCAGATAGAGCGCTTCGCCGGCGAGCAGGCCCTTGCGCCCGGCGTCCCAATAGTTGAACTTGACGAAATCCTGAGCGTCCAGCTCAGGGCGCATCAATTCCTGCCTCATCGTTTTCTCAGCCTTGCGCGCGGTGTCGAACGCGAAGCGATAGTACTCGTAATAAAGCCGTGAAATCTCACCCTGCATCCAGAGGTAAAGTTGCTCGTTGGTGAACTTGACTTTATCCGGAGAGTTGACCGCGTCGAGGAAACTTTGAATCTCTACTGCATTCTCAATCTGTTTCTTGATACTCAGGTATTCGTGATGAGCGAGCTGCTCGGCGATGAGCGAGGTCAGGATTTGCCGTCCAATCTGCATCAATTCGTGCGCCGCGAGGTTGTATTGCAAGAGCCATTCGTCGGCGCGGCGTTGATACGATCCGCTCTTGGAAGCGTTTCTTCCCTGATATTCTTCAATTTGGGCCCAGATGTTGAATCCAGTGGATACTGCTGTGCCCGCAGCGGAAAGAGGATCTCCTCCTCCAACTTTTGCATCTGCTCCAATTCCCCAATAGGCAGCTTTCAAGTGAAATGTAGGAATGAGTGCAAGCCCTGCGCGGATAACTTCAGTACCGGCTGCAGAAATATGGGCAGCAAGTGCAAGATCGGAATGCTTGTTAAGATCGACGTCTTCATTCGAATTCAGAAATAAATTCCCATATCCCGATGCGCCCGATTGCTGTGAAGGCGAATCCCCGCCGACCGGTTTGTATTGCGGCAGATCGTAATGAGTCAGAGTCTTGTTATACTGCCCGACGAATGTGCTGTAGGCTTCGTCGAAGTTTTCCTCCGTCAGTTTTGCCGGATCGTCCGGTTCTTCCGAATGATCGATCACGAGATTGTCCGGTGCGTTCGGGTCGCTGGGAATATTGAGCAGCCGCCGGTAGTACTTGAGGCGTTCCAAAGCCGTTTTACGGCTGGTAAGCAGCGAGGTGGTATTTTCCTGTGTTTGTTTCCATTGCAGGAAGCGCACGTCTTGCGCCATCTGCTGGATTTTGATCTCGTGACTCTGGCGAAGGAGCGCCAGATGCTCCGCATCACCTTTTTCCACTGCGGACAGCAGTGCATTGCCAAGTCCGCGCACTTCGGCGCAGAGTTCGAGCGCCTTCTGGATCAAGAATAAACTGCGCACCGGACCAATCGGCTGGTTCAAACCGCTGACGATGCTGCCGATGTCGATGCCCGCTGCTGCTGCCTTGACCAGCATGCCGGGATCAATGGGCGGATCGAACAGTGCGAGCGGGCGAACCACACCGGCGATATTCATGCAGTGGCGGATCTTGAACAGCCGGTCGGCGACCGTATCCCAATAACCGAGCAGTTTGTCGTTCTTCGGAATACAGAAATACAGCGTGCGTCCAATGCCGAAGAGCGCGCTGGAATCTCCTGAGCCACTGCCCGGCGTCGCCAAATTCGGATTAGTGAGATTGAGCGGAAACTGACCTTCCAGATCCACCAGTGCATCCCCGATCGGTCCGAGGCCGTTCTTTTTAAGCTGCGCGAAGGTTTTGGGTTTTACTTTTCCCAACGGCGGGATCTGCTGTGGACGTTCTCCCAGAATGTTGGCCGCCAGCACGTAAATCTGTGTCGCCTCGTTGATCGACTCGATCGTATCTTGCTGAAACAGGTTGTCGCCCCAAGCAATCAAGTTGTCCAGGTACTTCATCACGACGTTATACTGGTAGGCGATAGGCCGTGTCCGGGCAACGGCATGGGGTTGAAACGGCTTATTGAGAATCGCATAGTAGCCTTGCAAGATACTGTTTTGTTGGCATCGATCGCCGTCCGACAATTCAGCTCCTGGCGTACTGAGAACCCGGATGATTTCATCAATCGTCATCGCATTGTCTGGTTTGCGGAAGGCGAGGAAATTCCAGAAACGCCGGGGTATATCGACGGTATGATCGTTCGAAGCCGGGTTGAAAATATAGTGGAACCAACGTTGCGCCTCGGCAAACCGCTGATTCTTGCTCAAGTGCACGGCAATCGTCAACGGAATGTGAAAGAACAACTCCCAGTTGTAGTTGGTATAAGGACCGCAAGTGCTGACATCAATCTCTTTCGGAAAATACTTAACCTGAACAAGACCATCATCGGTTGGATTATAGAGAGCTTCGAAAAAATCCTGTTTTAGGCCATCCTGCCATTTGGCGTCCAGCACCCCGGACAACGACTCCCGGTTTAGCTTTGCGATCAGTTCGCCGACGAATGGATGGAAAAAGTTCTCGAAGGTGTAGGTGAATTGGGTATCTTCGTGTGCCGACCAGACTGGGTAAAATACGCTGGGGTAAACCGTTATCGCCTGATCATGGAAGCCAATTGTGTAATTGTTTGTTATCATGGAGTTTCTCCTTGTTTGTAGATCATTGCACCGAAGGGGCCGATTTGGCGGTTGCCGAACGTTACCGTACCGGTTGTTCCGATACCCTGACGGATATAGGCATCTTCGGTGACAAATCGCTGCATCGAGATGGGATCGGTGACGCCGGGATCCGAGCCGCTGGGTCCTCCGTCGCCCCAGAACTTCGGCAGGATTTTGGGCTGAGGTTGCAATACAAGCGGTGCAATCTGCGGAACCTGGAGTAAGCTTGGTCTAGTAGTGATGCCGAAACCTGCGAAATCTACAACCCACACCTTTTTTGCTTCGGTTGTAACGTAAAACACATTTTGGCGGTCTTCGAAAAAGAAGGGTGAATTAGGGTCGTAGTTGTGTTGTACCGTTGCTATGGGAGTCCGCTTCGTTAGTACGTTGCGCAATTGAGCACTAGTGAAAGTGGGGAAGTTTAAATGAGGCGGGTACTTAATCTGTGCTTTATAGTGAATCGCAAATGTGGGCGCCGCAGTATCAAAATAGCGAATATAATACGAATCTGGGCTTGATACTGATGAGGGCAACGGTAAGCTATGCGTGTTAAAAAGCAAAAAGGCTGCTGAGTTAACGTTATCTTCAACAATTATCCTAAGCTGATCGTTTCTCGGCTCATCAAACTTCAGTCGCAATGTTGAACGATCAAAAGCGGCAGGCGGGAACGTGCCTAGGGAGATCGGGTTTTTCTCGTCCGATGTTTTCGTGGCTTGCCACTTGCCGTTGTAGTACTCACTCCAGCACAGCATCGCTTGTACGGTTATCTGGGGATTGTTTGGAATATCGTCAGTTGTTAGGGCCGTAATGTTTCTTGGTGCGTTATTCGAATCCCGCCCCGGCTTCTGAGCGGTCTCAGGTACTTCTTTTAAAATGCGCAGCCAAAACAGGAACAGCCGGTTGTTCCAGACCACCGGGATGACCGGATTGTCCTCGATGTCCAGTTTGATCTGCTCCCAAGGTGTCCAAGAGCCGCCCTCGTAACGACGGTAAAAATATTTTCGGCTTGCCCCGGCCGTGCGGGCGACGACATGGCTTATTTCCGGTGTCCGCTTGGCGTCATCGCGAGGAATGTGGTAGATGCCGCACGGTTCCAATTTCGCCACTTCTTCGAGCTTCGTCAGATAGTTCAGCAGCGCCACCGCAGCTCTGTCCTCGGTAATATCGCCTTGCAGCAGCTCACTCATCGTTTCCTTGAAGAACGGCGACTGGCCGTCGCGCAACTCGGGTTCGAGCCAGTTTTCCGGATACAGATAGACCTTGCGGTTGGCTTCCCATACACGATAGCGCTTCATCCATTCCCATTGCTTGGCGTTAATTGCGGCCGGAGAGACACGCGATTTTTCGAGATTCATCAGGCAGCGCTCGATAAATAGCTGCACCGACGAGAGTGCGTGGCGGATGCGTGAGGTTTGCATGCACGGATCCATTTGCACATCCATCAGAAAGTACTCGAACAATTTTTCCGGCGTATCGATGTGCGCACTCTCGGGGTGGGAGCGCATCTGGTGCAGAATGTAAGCCACCAACGCGTCCCGCTGCAGGCTGCGCATCTCGTCGTTGACCGGACGTACGACATCGCGCCAGCTCTCGGCGTCGTAGCGGGCGCGCAGCGCCGCTTGCAGATCGCGCACCGTATTATCCGCCGGTTCGTTCGTCGCCGCTTGGATCAGCGCGTGAGCGGAAATGCCTAGCTTCCGCACGAGCACAAACGCATCGTAGACGCGGCGGAACAGATTGAAATGCCCAAGCCCAGCTATATTGCTGCCGAACCGGGTAAGCACGTCATTCAGCGATGCCGGATTCCAGCGGGTGATGTTGAACAGTAGACTGCCGGCGTTCTGCGTTGCCGCCGCCGGGTCTTTCAGAACGGTCAGGAGCGATTCGTCGCTGGGCGAAAGGTCGGCTTTGATGCGCGCAAAATCAAGCAAGGACTCGAAAGGCGGCAACAGAGCAACGGCGGCAGCCGGTTGCGGATCGCCATTCACTGTTAACGCATTGAGCCAATCGTCTCCGCCGACCCGATAATCGGAGTGCGTGGCGAGAAAGACCAGCTCATTGGCTGTCAATCCGAGATCCGCAGCGAGCGATGCCGTTTTCAGGAAACGAATGAAAGTGTTGGTAAACGGTTCGAAAATCGCCACCGGATACAGATACCGCGATGGGATTAACTCCCTCGGCCGTTTCGGTGTTTCCCACTGGAGACTCAGCGTGTCTTTAACCTTCTCGACTTTCAGCTCGATCGCATACAGTGTTCCCGCCTTGAGTTCAATGGGATCGGTATTGCGCCGGATAGTGCCATTCCGGATCAATGCGCGTGCTTGCCCGGCTAGCGTCAACGTTACTGTCGCTTCGCTGCCGGTCTCGATCACGAAGTTGTAGAACCCGGCTTCCGGTGCTTCTATGAGCCCGCTCCAGATACCTGAGATCGCATTGCCCGAGTTCGGCAAAGGATTGTTGCCTCCGCTGGCATAGTCGGGGAGTGCGGCAGGAATACTTTGATCAGGGCTGCCAGTGGCGGTATCCCCGAAAAAGAACCGGGCAGCCAGACCTGCCATCTCTAACGAAAGCGCATCTTCAAGCGCAGGTTTGCTTTTGTTCACGTCAGCATGCAGCGGATAAGGTGCAGCCACCGGATCCAAAATGGCTTTCGTCAAAGCCGGATCGGCACCCGTTGCTGCGCTGATTCGCTGCAGGGCCTGTTGGCGCTTGCGCTGGCGTGCGAGTTCGGGATCGAATGCGGCCAGGAATGCGCTATGTCTACGGGCTGGCTGCTGCGTAACGGCGATATTGTAAGGAGCTCGCAGTTCCGGGTGGGCGGTAAAGAATAAGCCTTTGATTTCTTCACTTCGATCGAAGAGCGCTTTTACGGCTTTCTGGAAATCCAAGCTCACGCCACTGAGATTTATTAACGTCGCCTGGATCGGTATGGTCACTAGTCCGCGATGCGATAACCGGTGGCGAAAGCCGTCGTAGGCGATTGCCGGATCGGCAGCGGTGATAGCCGCCTCGAGCTCCGATGCAGACTGGGTGTAAGCCACATCGACCACCAGCGTATCGTCCAGGAGTGCGAAGAATGCATCGCTGGTTTCCTGTCCGTACACGAGTGTCATCCGCGCGCGCGCCACATCGCCGTTGGGGGCCTCGGTCACGGCGAATTGATCGTCGATGGCGGCGTAGTCGCCGCGCAGGGTGCGGGCGAGCTCGGTGATCTGCCCAGGAGCCGGCGCGGATTTACCACTTAGATCCTGGTTCCATATCAAGTAAAGCGCGGTGGCCGAATTGAACGAGCGATCCTTCATCATCCGCACCAACTCGATAAGCCGCAAAATTGCAGGATTTACCGGGTCGGGCGCGGTAAACGGATTGAGACCGGTAAACTTGATCAATAACAACAGCTCGCGCACGCTGATCTTGAGCTTGCGCGCCAGCCAGCCTCGGCGAAAGATGGCGCTGATGTTGGGAATGGTCAATGGCGTAAGCGTGGGATTCGCGGCAAATAGCGCATCTACAGCATCCTTAAATTCTGGACTCACGCCAGCGATTTCTTTTAGATCATCACGCGCCTTGGTACTGAGAGTACCTGGGTACGATAGCTGATGACTCGAATCATCGTAACCAATACCCGGCGCAGCTCGAAGGATTGCTTGATCCAACGAAGGCTGCGGATGCGAATAGGGTGTCTGCAGCAAAATTTTAATGCTCAATTCAGCGGCGATCAGCGAAAGCTCCTCGCCTGTCAGATTGAACGCCGACCGCAGTGCTTCTGCGTGATCCGCAATTTTCTTGCCGGTATCGGTGAGGAATTCGCCGTAGCCATTGCCGGTGAAAACGGTGTCTTGCTGCAGGATTGTTGGGGTGAGGAACATCTGGCGGTAAAACGATGCAACGGTTTGTTGCCGGAGCCCGCCATCACCGTCGCTCACCCAGGTTTCGCCGTCGTGAATACCGATCGAAGCGAAGCAGGTCAGCAAAGCGGATAGATCGCGCTTCACGGTCAGATCCAGTGCTTTCATCACGCGGCTCACAATGCCGAGGCGGGGTAACAGGGTAAGAAAACCGGTGTCGAGCTTGGTGACGCTATCCAAATCGCTGGCGTCAAGCGGTACCAAATCCGCGCGATAGAGTGTGCAAATCGCGGTATCTGTCTGTTCGATTGTCCAACCCAATTTCTTCCATAAACGGATAAAACGCAGCAGACGGACGAATTCAACCGCGCCAATGTTTTGCGCATGTTTCGCCGGATCAGAATAGCGGAAAGCGAGATTGCCAAAGCTCACGCATTCCCCTATATCCCGGCATACCCAATCCACCGTCCCATCTTTGCAGGTATTTCCCGGAACAGCCGGCCACTTGGGTTCGGCCGCCGCCGATAACGATGTGCCGAGGATCGAGCATTGGTAATACAATGTGGATCCCGCTGGCGGTGCTGTCGGCAGAACACAATCGCCAAGCGCATAGACCTTCGCAGGCGCCCAGGTACTCGCCGGAATCGCGAGTGTGATCAGATTCATGATGCGTTTGTAGTTGGTGTCGTTTTTTACCCACGCCCGGATCGGCGAAAAGTCGCTTTTCGATCCATTGGGATCGCCACCATACGCGACAGGATCGGGAGGCGTCGCCTGATTAGCCAGCAACCCGTCAAACCAGGAATCGGTTGCAGCCTGATTCGGGGTGTTATTGTCGGTTTTTAGTTTTGCTAATACCGCAAACGTAACACCGAGCTTTTCCAGTTTGGGCAATAAGTCGCTATTGGGGTTGACGAAGCGGGTTTTCAGGATGGAAATCAAGTGTTCATAACTCACGCCGAGCCGGCGGGCGAATTGTTTAACGTTCGACAATGCGGCAATGTCAGTTGCCTGATTACCATTGACGATATCCGTATCTTTAGTTCCGGAAGGATAACCGTAAATCTGCCAAAGCAGCTCACCAGCGGTCGCGTTTGAGGTGGTCAGTATGTCGTATTCAGCGCGCGACAGATCGATCTCTTCCATCAGAATATCTCGCCAGCCGTAGGGATTGGTACCGCGCTCAAGGTTGATGGTATTGCACAATCGTTCCATTGCCAGCGGCAGCGGAACTTCAAACTTATTGAAGTAGCGGCGCAGATTTTCCAGCGGCTGGTGAAACGGCAGTGGCGCCGGGAAAAGCTCATCGCGCAGCGTTTTATAAGCTTCATCCATGACGTATTGCGGACTGGCGAGGAGGTCTTCGGACGACATGCTGTTCGTGTCATGTCCTTGATAATCTTTCATCGAGGGATTTTGTTTGCTGCTCGCGACGAAATATTCGAGTGTCTCGTTGACAAGATCAATGTAAGGTAGAGCCGTATTGGTATTGTCGCAGGTGAGCGGGAGGTGTTGGATATCAGGCCGGCGCTCTAGCAAGACCGTTTGCGGGTTTTCCGTCCCGGCCGGGGGATTGGGCTGATCCAGAAACTGCAACAGATCAACCAAGTAAGCCGCCGGAGAGAGAATAGAACGGCAGTGGCTGCAAGCGCAGAAATCCATCGAACCAAACAAGCTTTCCAGCGTCGTGTAAGCCAAGATATCGCCTGAATTGGCCGGTACCGGATCGATGACGCTCGGCGGACTGTGAACACCGATAGCGGGCGCAGTGCGCGCGTGCAGATAACTCAGCGCGACGTTGAGAACCGAACTGTGGATTTGCGCCGCACGGTCGTAGGTCTGCGCCGCCGGATCCGCGCCGCCCAAATCTGCGGCAAAGTTCTGTATGAATGTGTCGCGGTCGTAGCGCACGACATGATAGGCGGCGTCTATCCCATGCTTCATCAAACCGGTCATCGCCTGGTCACTTGGCGTAATCTGGTATGTACGCTGCAACCGCTTGACTTGTGTGACTGTTTCAGCGGGAACTTGCAATTTGTTCCGGGCGATGTACCGCTCGACTGGCTCCACGCCGACCTCGAACTGTCCCTGCTGTCCGGTTAAGAATGCGTGCACTTGATTGGAGATGCCATCGGCGGCGCCCGTCAATGGCAATTCTCCGCTCTTGACCATGTGCGCTACGGCCACGGTGGGGTAACTGAGGCGAACCTGCGTCGCGAGATATTCCGCATAGTTCGCCCGTTTCGCCTCCGCTGTATCGCCGGGAATTTCCTGTGGAACCGGTACTTCCCGGGTCAGCAGCTGGTTCCATGCATCCGTACGATAGTAGCCTGTTTGCGCCAACTGAAGCGGATCCGGCAAGCCGCTGTTACCGGCTGTGGCGTGAACTTTTTGCATCAGGGTCGCGTTGTTGATGGTGAGAAAAGCCAGCTTGCCGTCCACCTGAAGACGATTTACCACGTCCAACCGCTGTTGCGGTGTATTGCCAAAAACCGCATCGTCGCTAACGGCTGCCCACAGAGCTCGCATGTCGGTGCGATTCGTGGTGTAAAGCTGGGCGAACCGCGCTTGTTGAGCATCGTTGAGTTGCGTGACGCTCAACAGCATTTCCTTGAAAGAAGATGCTCCGATCAATGCCGGGCTGGTCAGCAGCTTTTGCGCGCTCAGGGCTTGAAATCGCTGAACCAGATCCGGGATCTGCTCGACCGAAGCTTGCGCTATCACGCCCTGCGCGGCTGCTTGTTTCCACACGCCTTCCAGCGTTTTGGCATCGGTATGAAAGAGCGTATCCTCGTTCGCCGGCAGCCCTGCGCGAAAGAGGGCATAAAAGAACGACTGCGGAATCGCCGTTGCACCGGGTAGATTCGCCGTTCGTGCGCTGAACTGGTCGGCCAACGCGGTGAGCGCAACGGCACGCGCGTCCCATCCGGTTTTATTGGCGAGATAAGTGATGTCTTGTTGCTCGTCGGTCTCCTTGAGGTCGGCGAGTTTGCCCTTGAATTGGCCGGCAAGAGCGCTGGTTAGTACCTCGTGTTCCGATTTCAGGTTGACTACGGCCTCGTCTTGCAGCAGCACGTTCAGCGTCTCGTGCCGGGAAGCATTGTAGTGGACATCCGAAGCACTCAATAAGACCTCGCCGGTAAATACGCGCGCTTGTATATCGGGTTGCGCTTTACCGCGTTGCAGCACCGCACTATCGGGGAACGTTACCCGGTAGGCGCCGCGATCATCGGTAACGGCTTCCGCAAGTTGCACATCGCCGCCGACGCCTTTATCCACGACCACGACGCGCAAACCGCCGACACTGGCGCTGACACGGCTTGAGACCTTGCCTTGGACATCGTAGACCTTAGTCTCACCGCCGCTATCGCTGAGATTTACGGGGATCGTGATTAGCGTCTCGCCTGTTGATACATTCCATAGTACCGAATCTACGGTATTTTTAATTAGTATTTCATTTTGAAACACCTTGAAGTATAGATCGGGCTTTTCTTCGCCAAAGATAATGAAGTCTTGAAAATCGGATTCGTGGAAGGTAATTTGGAATTTGCCTTGGGCATCTGTTGTAGTACTGCCTAGTTTGTCATCCAAGCGGAGATCCTTATCCCATGCCTCAACCCTTAACCCCGGAATGCCATGCCGGGTCACCACATCGATAACCAGACCCGAGATGCAGAATGTTCTTCCCGGCATTTTACCCATCGTTGTCATAGTAAACTCCTCATAAAAATTCAGTGCAGGGTGTGAGGTATGTTGTAAATGATCGCACTCATAGCACTGAGCTTTCGCGCGAACCGTTCCATTGACCTACAGTCCTCTCCTTAATGCTTCCAGAATCCTGGCTTTGCTTGCCTGGTTGCGGATACCGCTCGTTTCTATGCAACCGGCGATTTTTTCTTGATAACCGCGCTACCGGATGAAAACTTCACATCGAGCGTAATAGCGCCACTGACCTGATCCAGGACTATGTTTTCCAGCATGACTCCGGAGCGTTTGGCATCCGGAAACGTGGTCGAAATCGAACCACTATCAGTCAGCTTTGTTTTCATTTCCGAACCTGGAAATGGATCACCTGCATCGCCCTGATTCCAATCCTTCGGAATTTCCAGATTGTGCTTGCCGTCGGCCTGAATCAGCAGCAATCCGGGCTTGTCCGGCGCTTCCATTTCACCTTTTTCGTCTACGCGCCAGACCAGCAATCCTTCACCTGGCAAATTGAAATCGAAACCGCTGCGCTTGCGATTCTCCAGCAGCAGATACTGCTTCTCGCCATAATTGGGACTCACGATTTTGTAAACTCGACCTGAGTCGGCGGTATAGGGCTTGAGTGTCAGGCTTTGCGATTTCGTTACCGTCGTCACTGGCACCCAGTCATGCTGGATCTTGTGTAACCCTGCCGGATGCGCTGGCCGAGAGCCACCGCCATTCCACGAACCACCCGCCATCAGGTCCCATACGCCGGAACCATCCCACTCCTTGCCGTCTTCGTTGTAATTGGGGTCGTAAAAATCCTGCCACTGGAATGCGAGATGTCCCAGTTCGTGTGCGCATACGCCTACCTTGCAATCGTTCGGGACGGTCAAATAAATAGAAGCCGCCAAACCATTACCCACGTCCACCGGCGCCATCAAGTTCCATTTGTGCGACCAGATTTCTCCACCCCGGATAGTTGGATGCAACTCTTCTGCGCCGCGCCCGGAATGGACGATAAATAAAGCAGTGACAATACCTTGGTTCAATTTGTCCAGGTTTTTGTCAAACTTGATACCTTGCTGCATGGCAACACTAACCGCATCCTCCGCCATCTTTTGAGCGTTCTTTGGGTACGTTCCGAATCCCGATTTATTGTTGGTGTAATACGAGTAAGGATTCGGCATGCGCAACCATCCGTGCACCGATCCTTCCACTTCCACCTTGCCCAGGCTTATCTCCCGATAAAAATCGCGCATGCTGCCGGTAGGGTACTGCGCTTCCGAGAACAGCATATCTTCGTAATGATGCGGAGGCAGCGCGCCCGGGCGATCCGGGAAATCCACCAGCAGCACCTTGACTTGCAGTTTGCCTGTCACCGGTTGTGCAGGAATGTCGATACGCTCAGCTCCAGCCGTTCCACGCCGGAAGCGCAAAGCATCATCCATACCGTCCACCTCCGCCGCCGGATCGGTGAAGCCGATGGATTGCAGATATTTTTTGAAAGATAGTTTTTTCGCTTTGCCAGAACGTTGATATTCCATGTAAAGCATCGCCATAACATCCGGGGACGGCGGTATGCAATGTGGTTTGCTCATAATTTTTCTCCTATTGGGTTTACATCAGGTTCATCACACAACTTCATATTAATTTTCAATTTGCCCATAGCTCATATTGGTATGCTGTTTACCTTCATTGCCGGGTAGTAAGTTAATATGAGTTTTCTTCGCCAGCTCATTTACCGACTAACGCATCGGCGCACGCTTTCAATCGCTCAATACCGCCAAAGGCTTGCAATTGCTTATCTGCAGAAAGCTCTATCATGGTAGTACTGAACTTTTGTCCTGTTTGAGCACTGCCTGGAAACATCAAATACACTACATCTTGTCCACCGATACCCTTGCGCGCCCGTCGTACACCAGAGCGCATCATGAATGGATCATTGCCGAGTGCGTGATGCAAGGCGACAGAGCCTTCGCCCAGTTTTTTACTCGGGCCGGTGTCGCCTACGACAAAGAAGGCCATCTTGCCATTTGAGCGGCGATAGGCAACGCCAAGATCACCCAACTTAGGGCCGGGTTTGCCGGAACGGTGCCAGGTACCCGGAATCACAGCGAAAGGTATCGTGTTGGAATCTAATTGCGCCTGCTGAGTCTGTATATGCTCGCCCGGCTGTTTTAGTGCAGTAGTCGAAACAAAGTAACCGGGTTTGGGATCTGTATCGCCCTGGATGATGGGTACGCCATGGGCATCAGCGGCCATGGCAAAAAAGCAAATCTTGGTTGGTCCGCCGAAACCTTCGGCTTTGGCCTGATTGAATTCGGGCAGACATTTTGGTTTCCAAGTGCAATCCTGTCCTACACTGACGCCATTGCAGATATGAGTAATACCGATATCGTCCGGATGGTAGGAATCCGGTGCGCCATCGGTATTGACCTGCATTTGCGAAGCAAAGGCAATGGCCTTGGAATCAGGGTCACGAAATACCCCGATTGTGCCCATTTCCGCATGAAGAAACGAGAATTCCTTACTCAGCGTGCAGTCCGCAGCTGCAACGGTGGATAAGCATCCCAGCCATAAGAAAAAGATTCTGTTTAACATGATTTGTCTCCTTGTTGTACTCATAGTTGCTTATAGCTTTTGTATCATCCCCTGCAATATATCCGCCCGACTGAACCATAGTGCGCTCTTTCGTTCAGTCAGGTTGATAGCAAAAGAAGTAGGTACCGCCCATCATTTTCATTCGTCATGACCTTGTTTTTGTACGTTGTTCATCTTTGTGGTCTGTCAATATATCTTTTAAAGAATCGTTCGTGCAGCCTGCCGCAACAGGCGCCGTCATCTTTGCTTTTGCTTGCCAGACCGTTTGTTCCTTCTCCAATCGTTTTTGGTACCAGACCATAAGGCCGGCGAAAGTCAGAAACACGCATATGGCAAGAGGGAAAGCGATCGACGCGGAACGCCCGTCATAAAAAAACATGCCCATATAGCTCCACGCCGCCATGACCGCAGGATAGATGACGCCTGCGGCCATAGGCTCGGCGATGAATCCGGATACGGGGGGCGGACGATCACTGAACTGACCATGCTCCATTCCCAATTTCCATTCGAGATATGACCCTACGAGAATTAAGTAGGTGCATTTGCTAATGCCGTAAATCTCGAAGAAGAACAAACCCAGAGTCACCAGGAAGCCCAGTAAGCCGATACCCGGCAAGAGCGGTCCGAACACATCCGCCGTCTCGCCGCCAAGAAACTTGGGATCGATGAGGAAAGCCAATATCCCGCCACTCGCCAAAGGCAGAATACCCAACAGTTTCTGACGGAAATCGTCGATAGCCCGGTAACTGGTGCATAGTTCTTTGTACATGTCTTCATTGGCCATAAATCAATATCCTCCTGTTGATGCGATGCGAAGTCCCATCCGGGATCCAGCTCATCGCGTTACCATTCCCGGCAACACCTCACTCTTATCCGGCGAAACCCATAAACGGTTCCGTTCTACGCGGGCTTTGTCAGTTGTTTAGGTAAATTCACCCGGCTTTACCGATGCCGGAAAATCGTTTGCCATCCAGTCGGCAGGCAGCAAGCCTGAACGTACATAACGATGAAATGTCGAGTATGGCCAATCTACCGGCTTTGTCACCCAACCATGCTTAACCGGGTTGGCATGGATATAGTTCACATGGTTTTGCAGATCCCTTTCATCACGAATCGTGTGCTCCCAATAGCGGCGATGCCAAATCCCGCGTTCTTTGCGCTGCCGCCGCACAGCGGAAAGACGCTCATGTTTTGGCAATCCCTTCGCAAACAACAATTTGATCAAGCGCCAGCGGGTTGGGTAATCGGCATCGCCTTCCGGTAACGACCAAATGCAATGCAAATGATCAGGCAACACCACCCAAGCGACGATTTCAAAGGGATACAACCGTTTCACCCGCCGTACCGATTCGCGCAGCAACCCAATTTCCGCCACCAACAAATCCCGCTTTCTTTCCAGCAACGCCACGGTAAAGAAATACGTTCCGCCAGGCACCCAATTCCGCCGATAATTCGGCATTTTTTATCCTCCACAAAATTTCGCACCGCACGGTCGTAAGGTGGATTCGGAGCGTAGCGACAATCCACCAGGAACATTTCACACGCCATGCGAATCATGGCCGAGTTTCACGAGTCATGGCGGATTGCTTCGCGAATCCGCCGTACGGTCGTACGGTCGTACGGTCGTACGGTCGTCAAATCAAAACCGGCGGTACTGCATCATCCAATCCCATCACTTTCATTTGGCGGAACCCGTATCCGGTTCCGATTTATGCTGATTCTATTGCGGCCTCAGCGGGAAAATTGACGGAGTGTATTGTCCAACTTGACCTGCTGCCGACTCAACAGCGTCGACAACTTGGTTCCATTCTCGTCCAACAACAAAGCTAGGGTGTCTTCGCTGATATTCCGTCCAAGGCATCGTATCTTCTGATTCAGGTGCATAAGCCTGCATTCGACCGACAGGAGATTGCGAGGCCTGCTCCGGTGTTGGGGAACTAATAGTCGACTCCTGAAACTCGCTTCTCTGCATAAGCTGCTCAGACAACTCCCTAATCCGCCTGATTTGTGCCCTTTCTGTCGCCTCGACATCTAAGACTTGAATTTCTTCAAATATATGCGGCAAATCAGCATCATGAACCCTTTCTGTTCGCATTACCCTAATGCTTGATATTTCTGCTGAAAATCGCTCAATTTGTTCTTGTGAGAGCCTCGGTGTAAGGCCACGAGTTGTGGCAATCTGGTTTAATGTACCAAACAGGTTGCGAGTGTATGTTCGATACAGGTCTGGGCGCATATGGATTTGATCTGGAGTGTGTCCATGAATGGCGTGCCCCATTCCCGTATCATAAACTTGAGATTCGTTACCTCTGACTGAGTGCGCGTAGGTATCGCCAAATCGATGAAGTAAAAAACCAAACTCCATAGTACCTGGTTCAAACTGAGTAAGAGCCAATGCTGTGGTAGAACGTTCTTGTTTAGAGGGATCACCAGTAAGTGAGTGTAGGCCTCGTTGTACAAGATCGCGTTCGCGTTGCGTCCATCTAACCATGCCTCCAGGTGCAGTTAATGCACTTATCTGCTGATGTATAGCATCTAAAGCATTTATCTCATCTGGCATTTGTGCGTACACAGCATTTCGAAACGCAGTATCACGGTCAAATCCGGCAGCGAGCGAAGCGAAATATACTGTATAGAAATGTCCAGCTTCTCCGTAGTTACCGGTTGGATCATACAAAATGGTTGGTTTTGCCCTTACATACATGTATATGTTTGGAGAATCTTCGATACCAGATCGATCCGTAGACGTCCACCTCCCTAACCACGCCGCATAATACCTAGCCCCATGATACGAAAATCCCGTCTCCTCATCCCGCTCCATCCCCGTATACCGATACCGCTTCGCCGTCTCCGTCCGGCTGCGCACGGCCTGATAGGTCGAACTGCCGTAAGGCGCGTATTCCTCGTAGGAAATGATCCGTGCCTGCTCGTCCAGTTCTAGGCTGGCCGAACCGAGATGGTTGCCGGACTGATAGCGGATCAGTTGCCGTGGCGCCGGATCGTTGCCGTTCGTGTCGAGCGTGCGCGTTTCCACCAGGGCGATGCGCTGCTTGTCGTCCATCACGTGCAGCGTTTCGCGTTCCAGCGCGGTGGTGTTCGTACCGATGGCGCCGTTGTGCGTACGGAAGATCTCGAAGCCGCCGAGGTAGATGCGTTCTTCTGTCAACCCTGGTGCTTTTTCCCATATTTTGCGCACGCGCTGTCCCGAGGCATCGTAGACGTAGAAGGCCGGGCCCCCGCCGCCCAGGTCGATCTGGTGCAACTGGTCCTTGTAGTCCCAGTGCATGTTCGGGCCGGCCACGCCGCCACCCAGGTGCGGCATGCGCACCATGTTGCCGTGGGTGTCGTGCTGGTAGGTTTCGACTTGTGACGGATTGGCGCCGTTGGGATTCAACGTGGTACGGGTCAAACGGTTGCTGGTTTTGAGCAGCGTGCCACCGTTGCCGTCTTCGATCAGGCTGGCTTCGAGGTAGTCGTAGGCGCGCGTCCAACCGGGGTGTACCGGATCAGTGCCGCGATGCTGCATGTGCAGGAAGTTGCCGGCGGCGTCGTACACGTAGCGCTCGATATACGTGCCCATGGCGTTACCGTCGCCGGGATGATCCAGCCGCGTGTGGAAGGCGTTGAAGCCATCCGGTGACGCGGGCTGTTTGTGCGCGCCGCTCGCCAGTTGGCCCAGATGCTCGCGGCCGGTGGCTTGGATCAGCCGGTACAACGCGTCATAGACGTAATCGTTGCTTGGCTCGACGCGTTGGTTGCGGAAGTAGACGGTCTGCTGCGCGTCGTCCCGGATGTGTGTGATGTTGCCGGCCGGGTCGTAGGTATAGTGCAGATTCTGCACTTGCTTACCTGGCCAGCCGGTGATGGGAGGCTGCGGATCATCGCCGGGGAAAGCGGCCGCGTTGCGCCGCGTGAGCAGTTGAGTAAGCCGGAAAGTAAGCGGATCGTAATCATAACCGGTGCTCGCACCGTTTTTATAATCGATGCGCAGGCGCTGTCCTTTTGCGTCATAGTCGATGTTGGCCACACCGGCCGGTGACGGTGTTTCGCTGGCCGGATCGAGCAGCGATGCCGGTTCGGCCGTGCGCTCTAGCCACACATCCACGCGTTCCAGCAGGTTGGCTTCGTTAAATACCGGCTGGATGACGTTGAACTTGCCGCGGCCCAAACTGCTGTGCGGCGCGACGGACTGAACGGGACGGTTGAGCGCGTCGTAGCGCGTGCTGCTTTCGAAGGATTCCTTATCGAGCTGC
>WBZO01003368.1_pt1 | contig 18800 bp, 16 predicted proteins | sample 5204261 | NCBI WGS metagenome assembly WBZO01 (sample SAMN12412400, study PRJNA552823) | activated sludge metagenome | isolation source: activated sludge from anammox sidestream of wastewater treatment plant... | place: USA: North Carolina | collected 2017-09
TAAATGGAACATACTCCGACCCATGCTCGCCGACACCCACACCCAGCGCGTCCTCGATCTGGCCAACCAGAAGGGACTGCTGCGCGCCAGCGATCTGGACGCCATCGAAGCGCCTCGGGTTGTCCTGACGCGCCTGACCGCAGTTGGCCTTCTGAACAAGGTCGGACGCGGTCTGTACCGTCTGCCCAGCCATCCGGGCTCGGAGAATGAAGGCCTGGCGGCCATCGCCACCAAAGTACCGCAGGCCGTGTTCTGCCTGCTGACCGCGCTGCAATTCCATGAGCTGACCACTCAACTACCGCGCCAGATCTGGATCGCCATGCCGCGCGGAAGTCACGTGCCCCGGATCGACTATCCGCCGGTCAAGATGGTTCAGATGACCGGCGACGTCTACACGACGGGCGTCGAGGAGCACCTGCGCGACGGCGTGAAGCTGCGGGTGTACGGCGCTGCCAAGACGGTCGTGGACTGCTTCAAGCACCGCAACAAGATCGGTCTGGACGTGGCGCTGGAGGCGCTGAAGGACGTGCGCGCCAAACGCAAGGCCACGGCGGACGACCTGTGGCGCTACGCGAAGATCTGCCGCGTGGCCAACGTGATGCGGCCCTATCTGGAGGCCACCGAATGAACAACATTGCGACTTCCGTGCGCGCCCGCCTGCTCAACGTCGCCAAGGCGCAGGGCGTGGATTTCAATCAGGTGCTGGTACGCTTCGCGCTGGAGCGCATCCTCTATCGCTTGAGCCAGTCCGAGCATGCGGATCGTTTCCTGCTCAAGGGCGCGCTGCTGTTCGCGCTCTGGTATGACATGCCTCATCGGGCCACGCGCGACGCCGACCTGCTCGGCTTCGGCGCGAGCGATCTGGAATCCGTGGCCCAGACCTTTCGCGACATCGCCAGCGTCTCGGTCGACGACGGCATCGTGTTCGACCCGGCCTCGGTCGTCGCCGAGGAAATCCGGAAGGACGTAGGATATGCCGGGGCGCGCATCCTCATCAGCGGTGAGCTGGCCAAGGCACGGTGCAAGTCACAGGTCGACATCGGGTTCGGCGATGCCGTGACCCCCGGCCCCATCGATGCAACTTATCCCGTGCTGCTGGACGACCTGCCCGCACCTCATCTGCGAACCTATCCCGTTTACACCGTCGTCGCGGAGAAGCTTCACGCCATCGCCCTGCTGGGCATGACGAACAGCCGCGTGAAGGACTACTTCGACCTGTCGGTGCTGCTGGAGCGCGAAGCCCTCGACGCCGATCTGCTGGCCCGAGCGATCAAGGCGACGTTCGAGCGGCGCGGCATGGCGGTGCCCACCGAACTACCGGTCGCCCTTTCGGATGAATTCGCACACGATACGTCGCGGCAGGCGCTGTGGCAGGCGTTCGTCAAGAAGAACGGACTCGACCCCGAACCGTTGGAAGCGATCGTGGAGCGGCTGCGATCGGGTTTGGAGCCAGCGTTGATTCGAGCCGTACGATGACGGTCGCCTCGTAGGCGCAGCAACCTGGCGTCCATAGCCACAGGCGGGCGTACGTTCGGGGTTCAGATTTCGCATGGGAGCCTTGACGATGACTGAACGCTTCGCGTGCCGAGTCAACCAGCCGAGTCGGCTCGCAGATCTCCAGCCAAACCCTCTCAGCATCTCTTATCGGCGATCGTTGGTTGTGCCGCTCAGAAACGCCTGCCGATGGTAATCGTGCCATACACCGGTACTTCGTGCTGCCAGCCCCGGAGGCTGACCCTGCTGTGGCTGATGCGAAACGATATCCCCGCGCTCTGGCCTGACCAGCGCCAGATGCTTGAACGGTTCAGGTAGGAGGCGAAATGACCCGCAAGAAACACTATGGCAAGCAGACAGGTCGCCCGATCACCCATGAACTTCCGACACCTGCTGGCGGCGTTCGACTGGAGACCTTTGTGCCCTGGACACTGGTGAGGCGAGGATTGAAGAAGCAGATCATCACGCCATTGGTCGCGCCGCAGGAATTCCTGTCCGAGGCCACCCGGGAGCGGGCGGCTCAGGCGGCGGCACAGGACAGCGCACTAATGCGGGCGCTTGGACTGGCACACCACTGGCAACGCCTGTTAGACGAAGAGCGGGCGGCATCGGTGGCCGACATCGCAAGGGCCGAGGGCATGGACGTGACGCAGGTGCGCCGGGTCATGCGGCTAACCCTGTTGGCCCCATATGTCATCGAACGGCTGGTGGCTGCGCCCGACATTGTGCTGGAGCAGGTGATGCGTCGCCCCTGGCCCAACTGTTGGATTGAGCAGATGCAAGTGCTCGCGGCGACTGCATAGCCGCAGCGTCAATCTGGAATCAGCGACGCGATAGTTCTCTGCATGTGCCGAATATCTCGTTGGATATTCGCAGGGCATCTGTAATCACTGGGCGTCTTGGGGACGGTACGGGCGCCGGGTTGCGTTTTTCCGACTGGTCGGCGCGAGAAACAGGGAGTGCGAAGGACGACGGCACACAGTCGCCTGAATCCTCCCCTGGAGTGTGCGCTGTATCCGGGCCGAAAACTGAGGAAGCAAAATCGAGGAAGCTTCTGAGCTTCGGTGTGACGCGACGGTCTGGCGCATAGAGCATGTGCCTCGGCCGCGTCTGCGCGTGGTCGTCCTCGATGAGCAGAATCAACCGGCCGGCAGCCAGCGCATCAGGTCTTTTTCTGTTCAGCGTACTCCCGAGCTATCGCCCCCAGTCCGCCCATGGCGAAGTGATACAGGTGGCTCGCAATCGCCTGTGAAGACATCTGGAAAATCTCCTTCAAAGGCCCGGGGAACGTGCGCCCGCCAACCAGCAGCATCAGGCAGGGAGTAATCACACTCATCTGACAACGGGTTAGGGCCGGGTCTTGCACGGATATCCGGGTGATCTCGCTGAGCAGTTGCCTGACGAGCAGCATCTTTGGCAGCGCTTCATCCTGGAACAACACCTGCAGATGTAAACTCGGCGCCAGCACCTCCCTGGCAAGGACACGCAGCTGCCAGACTTGAGGTTCTTGCATGGCCTGCGCGACCAGCAGCTCTATTAGCACACGCAATTTCGACTCTGGTGGCGATTCGCTACCGACCATTCGTCGCAGGTCTGCCATGCCCAGCAGCTGGTCATGGGCCGCAGCCAATACGGCCTGGTACAGGCCGCTGCGGTTGCCGAAGTGGTAATTGATGGAGGCCAGATCCACCTGCGCCCGGGCGGCGATGTCCTTGTTGGACGTTTCGGCGTAGCCCGTTGCGGCGAACAGCTCGCCTGCGGCCTCCAGTATGCGTGTTTTTGTGGCTTCGCCATCCGAGCGAAGTCCGCGTGCGGGTTTGCTCATCCCTTGTTTTTCCAGGATAGATACGGCTTGCATTGTCGGTCAATTTAAATTTAAGATCAATTTAATGTCGTACATCAAAGTGCCCTGCCATCTCTTGCGCCTACTTGGACCCTTGCCATGAAGAAGCCTCTGATCGCCATTTTTCTCATTGTTGTGCTGGTGCTTGGTGCGTGGGCTTGGTGGCACCAGCGAGACAAAGGCCACGACGATGCACTGGTGCTGCATGGCAACGTGGACATCCGCCAGATTGCGCTGGCCTTCGATGGCAGTGGCCGCGTGGCTGAATTGCGGGTGGAGGAAGGCAGCCGCGTGCATGCGGGAGATGTGCTGGCGGTGCTGGACACCCGCACCCTGGCCTTGCAGGCCGAACAGGCACAAGCGCAGATTGGCGTTCAGCAGCAAACCCTGCAACGTTTGCGCAACGGTGCGCGGCCGCAGGAAATCGCCCAGGCCAAGAGCCGTGTGACCGCAGCCCAGTCCGATGCCGCACAGGCCGAGCAGGATCTGCAGCGCCTGCAAGGCATCGCCGCCAACACCCAGGGGCGTGGCGTCAGTGCGCAGGATCTGGACCGCGCCAAAAACCGTCTACAGGTTGCCCAGGCCAAGCTGACGGATCAACACGAAGCCTTGCGCTTGACTGAGCTGGGGCCGCGCGCAGAGGACGTGGCCGGTGCCGAGGCACAGCTCAAGGCGGCGCAGGCGCAACTGGCCTTGCTGCAGCACCAGATCGCTCAAGGCCAACTCAAGGCCCCGGCAGACGCCGTGGTGCGTTCGCGCCTGCTCGAACCCGGCGACATGGCGACACCGCAGAAACCTGTATTTGCCCTGGCGCTGACCCAGCCCAAGTGGGTGCGTGTCTATGTGGGCGAGCCCGACCTGGGTCGGGTCAAACCCGGTATGCCGGCACATGTGACCACGGATGGCTCCCCTGGTCAGTCCATCGCCGGCAAGATCGGCTACATCTCCTCGGTGGCCGAGTTCACGCCCAAGTCGGTGCAGACTGAAGCGTTGCGCACCAGCCTGCTCTACGAGCTGCGAGTACGGGTCGATGACCCGCAAGACGTGCTGCGCCTGGGGCAGCCGGCCACCGTCCATCTGACGACGGGCGCGGCGCAATGAGCGACGGCGGCGCAACGGTCATTGCCGAAGGGCTGCGCAAGACCTTCGACGCGCCGGGCGGCGGCCCCTTGCACGCGGTGGGCGGCTTGTCGCTGACGGTGCGTGCGGGTGAGTTGACGGCCCTGGTCGGCCCGGACGGTGCCGGCAAGACCACCTTGATGCGCATGATGGCCGGGCTGCTCAAGCCCGATGCGGGGACATTGCGCGTGCTGGGCATCGACGTCGCCCACGACCCGCAAACGGTGCAGGACCGCATCAGCTACATGCCGCAGCGCTTCGGCCTGTACGAAGACCTGAGCGTGCAGGAAAACCTCGACCTCTACGCCGATCTGCACGGTGTGCCGCAGGAAGTGCGCCGCGAACGCTTCGCGCGCATGCTGGAAATGACCGACATGGCGCGCTTTACCGCACGCCCGGCCGGCAAGCTGTCGGGCGGCATGAAGCAGAAGCTGGGTCTGGCCTGCACGCTGGTGCGCTCGCCGGATTTGCTGCTGCTGGATGAACCCAGCGTCGGCGTCGATCCGCTCTCGCGCCGCGATCTGTGGCAGATCGTGCAGCAACTGGTGGATGACGAAAAGCTGGGCGTGATCGTCAGCACCGCCTACATGGACGAGGCCGAGCGCTGCGCCCAGGTGTTCGTGATGCACCAAGGCCTGCTGCTCGCCGCCGGCGCTCCCGGCGCGCTGCGCGAACGCGCCCGAGGGTTGACCTATGTGGCCACGCCACCGTCCGGCATGCCCGCCCGCGACCTGCAGGCGCGTTTGATCGACGCCGGCCCGTTGATCGTCGATGCGGTGCCCAAAGGCGGTGCGGTGTGGTTCATCCGCCAGCCCAAGGCAGACGCGCACGCACTGGATGCACTGCTCGGCGACATCGACTACCAGCCGCGCCCTGAAGAACTCGAAGACGCTTTCATGATGATGCTGCGCCAGCAACATACCGAGGGCGCGGAGTCGACTACCAAGGTGTCGGCATCCTCTCCCGAAGCGCCCGCGTCGTCCCCGCAGGTGTCCTCGAATAGTAATGGTGACGGGCCGGTGATCGTGGTGCATGACCTGGTGCGCAAATTTGGCGACTTTACCGCCGTCGCCAGCACTTCCTTCGACGTGGCCCGTGGCGAAATCTTCGGTCTGCTCGGTCCCAACGGCGCAGGCAAGACCACCACCTTCCGCATGCTCTGCGGCCTGCTACCGGCCAGCAGCGGGCACCTGGAAGTCGCCGGCATGAACCTGCGCACGGCACGCGCCCAGGCGCGCTCGCGCATTGGCTATGTGTCACAGAAGTTCGCGCTCTACGGCAACCTGAGCGTGTGGGAGAACCTGGAGTTCTTTGGTGGCGCCTACGGGCTGCGCGGCCAGGGGCTGCGCACGCGGGTGGCGGCCACGCTCGCCCAGTTCGCCCTGGAGCCCACCGCCATCAGCGGCCTGCTGCCCGGCGGGTTCAAGCAGCGCCTGGCCATGGCCACCGGCCTGCTGCACGAGCCCGACATCCTGTTCCTCGATGAGCCGACCAGCGGCATCGACCCGCTGGCGCGGCGCGCCTTCTGGCGCACCATCACCGCGCTCGCGCAAGCGGGAGTGACGGTCATCATCACCACGCATTTCATGGAGGAGGCAGAGTACTGCGACCGCATTGCCATCCAGGATGCTGGCAAGGTGCTGGCGCTGGGCACGCCGCAGGCGGTGCGCGAGCAGGCGGGCCGGGCAGACCAGGAGGGCGGCAGCGACATGAACAGCGCCTTCATCGCCATCGTCGAGCACGGCCGCGCCGCCGACCGGACCAAGAACTCAGGAGGCCGCGCATGAGATATCCAGAGTTCATGCGGCGTTTCATCGCCCTGCTGCGCAAGGAAGTGCGCCAGATGCTGCGCGACAAGAGCAATCTGGCGGTGGGGCTACTGCTGCCCATCGCGCTGATTCTGCTGTTCGGCTACGGCCTGTCTTTCGATGTGAAGAACGCGCCGGTCGCGGTGGTGCTGGAAGACAGCGCGCCCAGCGCGCGCGACGCCGTCGCCGGCCTGGCGGGCTCAAGCTATCTGTCGCCAGTGTGGGTCACACAGATGCAGGAGGCCGAGCGCCTGCTGCGCGCAGGCGAGGTCGACGCCATCGTGCGGGTGCCGCTGGACTTCTCTCGTCGCTTCGCGGCAGGGGATGCCCGCATCCAGTTGATCTTGAACGGCGTCAACTCGACCACGGCGCAGACCGTGGAAGGCTATGTCAACAGCGCCGTTGCCACCTGGGCGCAAAAGCAGGCAGACCGCGCCGGCAACAAGCCGCCCGCGCTGGCTCGTGTGGAAGTGGTGCAGCGCATGTGGTTCAACGAAACAGGCAACAGCAGCTGGTATCTGGTGCCAGGACTGATCGTGCTGGTGCTGACGCTGATCGGTGCCTTCCTCACGTCGCTGCTGATCGCGCGTGAATGGGAGCGCGGCACGCTGGAGTCGCTGTTCGTCACGCCGGTACGGCCACTGGAACTCATCTTCGCCAAGCTGGTGCCGTATCTGGTAGTCGGTGCCATCAACCTGGTGCTGTGCCTGCTGGCGGCGCGCTTCCTCTTCGAGGTGCCGCTGCGCGGCTCCCTCACGATCCTGTTCCTGGCCTCGATGCTGTACCTGCTGGTTTCGCTGCTGCTGGGCCTGTTCATTTCTGGCAAGACGCGCAACCAGTTTGACGCCAGTCAACTGGCCATGCTGGTGAGCTTCATGCCGGCCATGATGCTCTCCGGCTTCGTGTTCGACCTGCGCAATGTGCCGCTGGTGATCCAGGGCGTGGCGCAACTGCTGCCCGCCACGCATTTCATGGGCCTGATCAAGACGCTGTTTTTGGCGGGCGACCATGGGCCGACCCTCGTGCGCAGCGTCGCCATCCTTTCCCTCTACGCCGTGGCGCTGGTGTTCGCCACACAACGCACGCTGCGCAAGTCACTGGACTGACACCCATGGCTTCCTTCATTGCCACACTCTCCCAGGTCATCGCCTTGGTGCGAAAAGAGCTTCTTGCGCTCATCAAGGAGCCGGCCAGCCGTGCGCTCCTGATTGCCCCGGCCTTCCTGCAAGCCCTGCTGTATGGCTATGGCGCCACTTACGACCTCACGCACGTGCCGTATGCCGTGCTGGATCAAAGCCGCAGTGCGGCGTCGACCGAGCTGCTGGCACGGCTGGACGGCACCGGCGTGTTCGTGCGTGCCGCCACGCTCACCTCGACGCAGCAGATCGCCGATATGGTCGATGCAGAAAAGGCCTTGCTGGTGCTCAGCATCCCGCCGGACTTCGAGACGCGGCTGGGTTCGGGCCAGCCCGCGCCCCTGCAGCTCATTCTGGACGGGCGCAATTCCTCGACGGCGGGGGCGGCCGCCAGCCATGTCGGCGCCATCGTGGCCGCCTACAACGCCTCATTGGGCGCCAAGCGTGGTGAAGGTGCCCCAGGGATTCGCGTAGAACGGCGCGCCTGGTTCAACCCCAACCTCGAATCCCGCTGGAACATGATGCCGGGGTTGATTGCCGCGCTGAGCATGTTGCAGACCCTGCTGCTGGCGGCGCTGTCGGTGGCGCGTGAGCGCGAGCAAGGCACCTTCGACCAGTTGCTGGTGACGCCGCTCACCCCGATGCAGATCCTGATCGGCAAGGCGCTGCCCTCCATCCTGATCGGACTGCTGCAGTCCACCATCATCTTTCTGATCATCCGATTCTGGTTCGAGATTCCGATGCAGGGCTCGGTGGGACTGCTCTACTTCGGGCTGATCGTTTTCACCGTCGCGTCCGTGGGCGTGGGCCTGTCGATATCCGCCCTGTCGCTGAACATGCAGCAGGCGATGCTCTACACCTTCCTGCTGATCATGCCGCTGATGCTGCTCTCCGGCCTGTTCACGCCAGTGCGCAACATGCCCGAGGTGCTGCAGCTTGCCACCTACGCCAATCCGCTGCGCTTTGGCATGGACATCGTGCGCCGCGTCTATCTCGAAGGCGCGGGCCTCATCGACATCTGGCGCCAACTCATCCCCTTGCTGGTGCTGGCCGCCACCACGCTGCCGCTGGCGGCCTGGCTGTTCCGCAACCGGCTTTCCTGACCGTGGGTATCCGTATGCTTGACCTCCAACACTCCCATCTTCACCCCCGGCACTTCGGCTTGGCGGCCTGCGCGCTGGCATTGGCTCTGACCGGTTGTGCCGCCGTTGGCCCGAATTTCGTCAAGCCGACGCCCGCTGCGCCCAACGACTGGACGAGCTGGCGCAGCGGCGACGCTTCGCTGCGCATCCCGAGCGAAGCCACCCAGGCATTGCCGACCCAGTGGTGGCAGGCATTCAACGACGCGACCCTCGATGCCTTGCAGCGGCGTGCTTTCGATGCCAGCCCCGATCTGCAAACGGCCGCGCTGCGCTTCGCCCAGGCACGCGCGCAGCGCAGCACGGTGGCCGCGCAGCGCGGGCCGGAAGTGGGCGCCAGCGGCAGCGCGACCCGCCAGCGCCAGAGCGAGAGCGGCGCCAGCACACGCATGATCGGCATCATGGGGGCCGGCCCGGGCGTGACCGAGCTGCTGGCCGAGCCGTTCACGCTGTACCAGGCGGGTTTCGACGCTTCGTGGGAACTGGATTTGTGGGGCCGCGTGCGCCGCTCCGTAGAAGCCGCTGACGCCGATGTCGGCCAACAGGCTGCGCTGCTGGACCTGGCCCGCCTCAGCCTGGCCAGCGACGTGGCGCGCCATTACTTCGAGCTGCGCACCGCCCAGCGGCAGAGTCGCTTGATGCGCGAGGACGTCGCCGCGCTGGAAGATCGCGCCGGGCTGCTACAGGCGCGTGTCGAGGGCGGCGTGCTCGATCACACCGACCTGCAACGCCAGCGCGCCGAACTGGCCGCGCTCAAGGCGCAACTGCCGCCGCTGCTGGCACAGGAAGCCGCCAGCGCCAACCAGATCGCCCTGCTGCTGGGCGAGCGCCCCGGTGCGCTGCAAGCCGAACTGGCGCCGCGCGACGCTGACGTCAGGACCTCGCTGCCCGATCTTGCCCTCGGCCTGCCATCCGAAGTGGCGCTGCGCCGCCCCGACATCCGCGCCGCCGAAGCGCGCCTGCACAGCGCCACCGCCAGTATCGGCATTGCCAAGGCCAATCTGTACCCCAGCATCCGGCTTGGCGCGAAGTTCGGGTTCGAGTCCTACCTCTCCGGCGAATTTGCCGACTGGGGCAGCCGCATCTGGTCGGTCGGCCCCAGCCTCAGCCTGCCGATCTTCGATCATGGCCGGCGCACAGCCACCGTGCAACTGCGCGAACTGCAACAGCAGGAGGCGGCCATCAACTATCAGCAGACCGTGCTGAAAGCCTGGCAGGAAATCGACGATGCGCTGTCCGCCTACAGCGCTGAACAACAGCAGGCGCGGGAACTGAAAGCCCGCAGCGACGCGGCCAGCGATGCCTATCAGCTTGCCCAGGCGCGCTATGACGGCGGCGCCACCGACTACACCGCCGTGCTCGACAGCCAGCGCAGCTATCTGCAGGCCCGTCGAGATCTGGCCGCCAACCAGGGCAGGCTGGCAGCGCGCTTCATCACGGTGAACAAGGCATTGGGAAATGGACCCCTGTGACCCGCTCGCGGCGCATCCGCGATCTCGTTCGACCGACCCGGAACATCTGCCTACGCTGTCCGTACCGCCCACTTCCTCCACTCGTTGAACGCCATGGCCATCTCCCTCAAGAACAAACTGATTCCCGTCGTCGTCGTCGCCGTGCTGGCCCTGGCCGGCTGGTACGCCTGGCAGTGGTTCTCCGCTGGCAGTGAGAACGAGGCCTTCATCGGCAGCAATGGCCGCATCGAAGCCACGGAGGTGGACGTCGCCACGAAAATGGCCGGCCGGGTGGGCGACATCCTGGTCGAGGAAGGTGCCTTCGTGAAGTCCGGCCAGGTTCTCGCGACCATGCAGGTGCAGACGCTGGAGGCGCAGCTGCGCGAAGCCAAGGCCCAGCGGCAGCAGGCGGTCAACGGCGTGGCCAGCGCTCTGGCGCAATGGGCAATGCGCCAGAGCGACAAGACCGCCCTGATCGCACAGGTGCGCCGCGCCGAGGCCGAACTCAACGCGGCCAAGCGCCGGCTGGCGCGCTCCGAGACACTGGTCAAGGGAGGGTTTACCTCCTCCCAGACCCTGGACGATGATCGTGCCCGCACGGAAAGTGCCGAGGCCTCCGTGGCCGCTGCCCAGGCGCAGGTGGCGTCGGCCGATTCGTCCATCGCCGCCGCACGCACGCAGATCGTCGGCGCACAGTCCCAGGTCGAGGCCGTCGATGCCACCCTGGAGCGCATCCAGGCCGAGATCGACGACAGCCAGCTCAAGGCGCCGCGCGATGGCCGCGTGCAGTTCCGCGTGGCGCAGCCCGGCGAGGTGCTCGGTGCGGGCGGCCGGGTGCTGAACATGATCGATGTCTCGGATGTCTACATGACCTTCTTCCTGCCGACCGAGGCGGCCGGCCGGCTCGCGCTCGGCTCGGAAGTGCGTATCGTGCTGGACGCCGCGCCCGACTATGTGATTCCGGCCAAGGTCTCCTTCATCGCCAGCGCGGCGCAGTTCACGCCCAAGACAGTGGAGACCGCCAGCGAGCGCGAGAAGCTGATGTTCCGCGTGCGTGCGCGGATCGACCGCGAACTGCTGCTCAAGCACCTGGAGCACGTCAAGACCGGCCTGCCGGGCGAGGCCTGGGTGCGTCTTGATCCTTCGCAGGAATGGCCGGCCCGCCTGGCGTTGAAGGCGCGGCCATGACGCAGGTCTCCCCAGCGCCCGAGGTCGTGCGCCTGGAGCAGGTGCGGCTGCACTACGGCAAGGTGCAGGCCCTGGCCGGCATCACGCTGGACATCCCGTCCGGCCGTATGGTCGGCCTGATCGGGCCGGACGGCGTGGGCAAGTCCAGCCTGCTGTCGCTGGTGGCTGGCGCGCGCGCCGTGCAGGAGGGGCGTGTGCAAGTGCTGGGCGGCGACATGTCCAGCCGCCGCCATCGCGACGCCGTTTGCCCGCGCATCGCCTACATGCCGCAGGGCTTGGGCAAGAACCTGTACCCGACGCTCTCGGTGGAGGAGAACCTGCAGTTCTTCGCGCGCCTGTTCGGTCACGACGCCGCCGAACGGCGTCGACGCATAGACGACCTCACCAACGCCACGGGCTTGCGCAAGTTTCTCAGCCGGCCAGTGGGAAAGCTCTCCGGCGGCATGAAGCAGAAGCTGGGCCTGTGTTGCGCGCTGATCCACGACCCGGACCTGCTGATCCTGGACGAGCCGACCACGGGCGTGGACCCGCTGGCGCGCGCGCAGTTCTGGGACCTGATCGCGCGCATCCGCCAGGACCGGCCAGGCATGAGCGTGATCGTTGCCACGGCCTACATGGACGAGGCCCAGCGCTTTGATTGGCTGGTGGCCATGGACGACGGGCAGGTGCTCGCGACAGGTACGCCGCAGGAATTGCTGGCGCGTACCGGCAGCGATTCGCTGGAGGCCGCCTTCATTGCGCTGCTGCCCGAGGACAGGAAGCGTGGCCACGCAGACGTCGTGATCCCCCCGCTGCAGGCGTCGGAGGACGACATCGCCATCGAGGCGCAGGATCTGACGATGCGCTTCGGCGATTTCGTCGCGGTGGATCACGTGTCGTTCCGCATCCGTCGCGGCGAGATTTTCGGCTTCCTCGGCTCCAACGGCTGCGGCAAGAGCACGACGATGAAGATGCTCACCGGGCTGCTCGAAGCGAGCGAAGGCCGGGCCTGGCTGTTCGGCCACGAGGTGAATTCGAAGGACATCGCCACCCGCCGCCGCGTAGGCTACATGTCCCAGGCCTTCTCGCTCTATGGCGAGTTGACGGTGCGGCAGAACCTGGCGCTGCACGCGCGCCTGTTCCAGGTGCCCGAGGACGAGATTCCCGAGCGGGTGGCCGAGATGGAGCAGCGCTTCGATCTTGCCGGGGTGCGGGACAACCTGCCAGCGAGCATGCCGCTGGGCCTGCGCCAGCGCCTGTCGCTGGCCGTGGCGATGGTGCACAAGCCCGAATTGCTGATTCTGGACGAGCCGACTTCGGGTGTGGACCCGGTCGCGCGCGACGCCTTCTGGCGGCTGCTGGTGGAGCTCTCGCGCCGCGACAAGGTGACGATCTTCATCTCCACCCACTTCATGAACGAGGCCGAGCGCTGCGACCGCATGTCGATGATGCACGCGGGCAAGGTGCTCGACAGCGACGCACCCGCGAAGCTGGTTGAAAAGCGCGGTGCGCAGACCCTGGAAGAGGCGTTCATCGGCTACCTGATCGAGGCCGATGGCGGCGCACCGATGGCCGAGGCGCCCGCCGTTGTCGCAGCGGCGCCGGACCTGCAGCAGGCTGCGCCCGCGCACCGCCGGCGCAGCCGCTTCAACCTGCGGCGCCTGGTCAGCTACCTGTGGCGCGAGTCGCTGGAGCTGCAGCGCGATCCTGTCCGCGCCACATTGGCATTGGCCGGCTCGCTGATCCTGATGCTCGTGATGGGCTTCGGCATCAGCATGGACGTGAACGACCTGAGCTACGCCGTGCTGGATCGCGATCAGTCCAGCTTGAGCGAGAGCTACAAACTGAGCCTGTCCGGCTCGCGCTACTTCGTGGAGCAGCCGCCGATCACCGACTACGCGGACATGGATCGCCGGCTGGCCAGCGGCGAGCTGAGTCTGGCGCTGGAGATCCCGCCCGGCTTCGACCGTGACGTGATGCGCGGGCGCGAGGTGGCGATCGGCGCCTGGATCGACGGCGCCATGCCATCCCGGGCAGAGACCGTCATGGGCTACGTGCAGGGCATCCACCAGCACTGGCTGACCGAGCAGGCGACCACGCGTGGCAACGGCCCAGCGGCCGGGCTGGCCGACATCGAGACGCGCTTTCGCTACAACCCGGACGTCAAGAGCCTGCCGGCGATGGTGCCGGCGGTCGTTCCCCTGGTGCTGCTGATGCTGCCGGCCATGCTCACGGCGCTGGCCGTGGTACGCGAGAAGGAGACCGGCTCGATCATCAACCTGTACGTCACGCCGGTCACCCGCATCGAGTTCCTGCTTGGCAAGCAACTGCCCTATGTGGCGCTGGCCGTGCTGAACTTCCTGCTCATGACGCTGCTGTCCGTGACCGTCTTCGGGGTTCCGGTCAAGGGCAGCTTCATCACCCTGCTGCTCGCTGCGGTGGTCTTCAGCTTCTGTTCCACCGGCTTGGGCCTGCTGGCGTCGAGCGTCACCAAAAGCCAGGTCGCGGCGATGTTCTTCGCCATGGTCGGCACGGTCATGCCGGCCATGCAGTTCTCCGGAATGAACGACCCGGTCTCCTCGCTGCAGGGCGGTGCGCGCATGCTGGGCCAGATCTACCCGGCCACCCACATGATCGATGTCAGCCGCGGCGTGTTCAACAAGGCACTGCACTTCGGCGACCTAGTCGCCTCGCTCATTCCCATGCTGATCGCCGCGCCGCTCATTGTGGGTGCCTCGATCCTGCTGCTGCGCAAACAGGAGCGTTGAGCCATGCGCCAATTCCTCTCCAACACCTGGCGCCTGGGCATCAAGGAGCTGTGGAGCCTGCGGCGCGACCCGACTATGCTGGTGCTGATCGCCTTTGTGTTCACCCTGGGCGTGTACGCCGGCGCCACGGCCATGCCCGAGACGCTGAACAACGCGTCCATCGCGATCGTGGACGAGGACCAGTCGCCGCTATCGCAACGCATTGTCTCGGCCCTGTATCCACCGCAGTTCAGCAAGCCGAAGATGATCGAGTGGTCGCAGATGGATCGCGGCATGGACGTGGGGCTATACACCTTCGTGATGGTGATCCCGCGCAACTTCCAGCGCGACCTGCTGGCGGGCCGCTCGCCCCAAATCCAGCTCAACGTGGATGCCACGCGCATGAGCCAGGCCTTCATGGGCAGCGGCTACGTGCAGCAGATCGTCATGGGTGAGATCGGCGAATTCGCCCAGCGTTACCGGGCCAGCGCCGTGCCGCCGGTGGATCTGGCCCTGCGGGTGCGTTTCAATCCCGCGCTGCAGCCGTCCTGGTTCGGCAGTCTGGTGGAGGTCATCGACTACATCACCATGCTGTCCATCATCCTGGCCGGCGCGGCGCTGATCCGCGAGCGCGAGCACGGCACCATCGAGCACCTGCTGGTCATGCCGGTGACGCCCGCGCAGATCATGCTGGCCAAGGTCTGGCCCATGGGGCTCGTGGTTCTGCTGGCGTGCTGGGTGTCGATCACCTTCGTCGTGCGCGGGTTGCTGCACGTGCCGGTGGCCGGCTCGTTGCCGCTGTTTTTCGCGGGCGCGGCGCTGTGCGTATTTGCCACGACCGCCATGGGCATCTTCATGGCCACGGTGGCGCGCAACATGCCGCAGTTCGGCATGCTGATGATCCTGATCATCCTGCCGTTGCAGCTGCTCTCGGGCGGCAGCTCCCCGCGCGAGAGCATGCCCGAGCTGGTGCAGGACATCATGCTGCTGGCGCCGACCACGCACTTCGTGAAGCTGGGGCAGGCCATCCTGTTCCGTGGCGCCGGACTGGACGTGGTGTGGCCGCAGTTCGTGGCGCTGGCGCTGATCGGCGGCGTGCTGTTCGCGCTGTCGCTGCAGCGCTTTCGCAAAACCATCGCGCAGATGGCCTGACCATGGAACAGCGCATCTGCCTCGCTCAACCTGACCCCCGGAACAATGCCATGTACTCAAGACTTCTGGTGCCGCTTGACCGCAGTGCGACCGCCCATCATGCCCTGGATCATGCGGCCGTCCTGGCGCGCATGAGCGGCGCGACCATCGTGCTGCTGCACGTTATCGAAGAGTCGAAACACGCCAGCGGCTTCGAACCACCCAAGGTCTACATTGAGGAAGTCCGGCCCGGCTTCCTGGCTGCCGGCCAGGCATTGCTTGACCAGGCTGCGCAGCGCCTGCGCCAGGATGGCATCGCGGTTGAGACCGTTTTGCTGGAGAGCAAGGGCGAGCGTGCATCAACCCTCATCGTCCAACAGGCCGACACCTCGCGCTGCGACCTGATCGTTCTGGGCACCCATGGCCGCCGCGGCATCAACCGTGTGATGCTGGGCAGCGATGCCGAGCAGGTGGCGCGGTTGGCAGCCGTGCCCGTCATGCTCGTGCGTCAGAGCCATCTGGCAATGGCACGCCCGAGCGAGGCCGGGGAGAAATAAGTGAGAAGTCGCTCGGCGCTGGCAGGCGCGAAGAGAACAACATGGGCCTGGTTATGGCTCGCGATCTTGCCTGTGTCAGCCATTGCCGAAGAGCCGCATCGCGTTCAGTCGGTTTGCTCGGAACGGACACCGCTGCGCTCGACCGGCACGGTCAATCTGCGTATCGACAACGACATGTTCGGTGGCGTGGGGCAGGATCAGGGCTACTCGAACGGCTTTCTGGTCAGCTGGGTCTCCCCCAATCTGGTCGATTACCGCAGTGATCCGTGCCTGCCCGGGATCGTGCAGGCGTTGAATCGGGGTTTGGCGCTGTTGCAACCAGAGGGATTCGACGAACAGAACATGACCGTCGGGTTGGGCCAGATGATGTACACCCCGACGGATCGGGAGCGTCGTGACCTCATCACCGACGATCGACCCTATGCCGGGGCCTTGATGTTCAGTCTCGGCTACAACGCCCGTCGCGGCGACAGCCTGCGCACATCGCAGCTTCGCCTTGGCGTGGTGGGGCCGGCTGCCCATGCCGGAGAGGTGCAGAACGAGTGGCATCGTCTGCTCGGCATCGACAGGTTTCGGGGCTGGGACAACCAGCTGCACAACGAGCTGGTCGTGCAGTTGATCCATGAGCGTCGCACGCGTGTGATCCGACAGGAGAGCGCGACGGGCTGGGGTTGGGATCTCACCCGGCACTGGGGAGGGAGCCTGGGCAATTTCGCGACCTATGCGAACCTGGGCGGCGAACTGCGCTTCGGCCTGCGACTGCCCGACGACTTCGGAACCGCCCCCTTGCGCCCGGCCGGCGAGAACACGTCTCCCCTGCATGAGCCCACCAGCCATGCAGCAAGCGCGCATTTGTTCGTTGCCTACGATGCCCGTGCCGTCTTGTACGACATCACGCTCGATGGCAATACGTTTCGATCCAGCCACCGCGTGGACAAGCGCCCTTTCGTGGCTGACGTCGCTTACGGCGTTGCGATGTACCACGGGCGCTGGCGCATTGCCCTGGCGCGCTATCACCGAACCCGTGAGTTCCACGGACAAAAGGAAGTGCCGGTCTACGGCACGCTCACCATCGGCAGGCGCTTCTAGGCGCCAGGACATGCGAGTACCCATGAAACGATTGATCCTGCCTCTTCCCGGTAACGAAGCGTTGGCAGCGGCGCTGGCCAAGGCTTGCAATGGCGAGCTGGGTGGCATCGCAACACGCCGCTGCCCGAGCGATAGCGCGAACAGCACGCCGCCGATCAGCAGCAGCGCCACGAACTGCGGCCACACCACGTCCAGCCCGGCGCCGCGGAACAGGATGGCCTGATCCAGGGAACAGCACAGCAGCGCGACGTCGGCAGGCGTGTACAGGCGGACAAACGGGCAACGCGGCGCGCTGTAGTTCCTGACCAGCGGCATGCCCGCGCTCCAGCGCGAGACCAGCCGCGTGATCTGCGAGCGGCTGTAGCCGCTCAGGCGCCGCAGGTAGGCCAGCACAGGGCCGCGGTCCGCGCGCGGCAGCCGACGGTACTCGAACCGCCGCTCCCGGGTGCCCTCCAGACTCAATCCGCAGTGGCATCTCGCGCCTGGCTTCAGGCTCATACCTCGTTGGACAAGACTGCTAGTTGACAACCAGTTTCCATTGATGGAAACTGGTTGCCATGAATCGACGAAATCTATCTCCTTCTGTACCTGACCCCAACGCCGTCGCAGTGACTGAATTGACCTTGGCGGTGTTTCGCCTGAACGGCGTATTGCTTCACTGGGGTGACAAGCTGGTCGTGCCGCTCGGTCTCACCAGTGCACGGTGGCAGGTGCTGGGTGCTATCGCCCTTGCCGACACGCCGCTGACGGCCCCCCAGGTGGGTGGATCCATGGGCGTCACGCGCCAGGGCGCACAAAAACAACTCAACCTGCTGGCTGAGCAGGGGCTTGTCAAACCGCACCCGAATCCAGCGAATCAGCGTTCGCCGTTCTACGCCCTGACGCCGGAGGGTTGGGCTCGGTACCGCAAGGTCGATGCCCTCTGGGCCGCGCGGGCTGCCGAACTGGCTGCGCTAATCCCAGTCACCCAAGCCAGCACTGCCGCCCGAACGCTCGAATCCATGCGGCGCGCGTTGCAGACTGTTCCCCCATTTTCAAAGGCCCAACCATGAAATCGAAATTGCATGCCATCTTCGGAGCCGTCGCGATCCTTTGCATCACCACGTTCTGGCTCTCAACCCTCGTGTCAGAGCTTTTCATGGATCAGGCAAGTGTCGCTGCTGTCAAGAACGCGGTGTTGAGCGGTATGTGGCTTTTGATCCCGTCGATGGCGGCCACGGGCGGCAGTGGTTTTTCGCTCGCGAAGGGCCGTGGCGGCCGCCTTGTCGGTGTCAAGGGGAGGAGGATGAGGATCGTGGCGGCCAACGGCCTGCTGATACTGCTGCCCAGCGCATTCGTTCTGGCGTCGTGGGCCAATGCGGGGCGTTTCGACGGCATGTTCTATGCACTGCAAGGCGTGGAGTTGCTGGCCGGCGCTGTGAACTTTTCACTGCTTGCATTGAATATGCGCGACGGCCTCAAGCTGAGCGGTCGGCTCACCCCCAAACGATCCATGCCTGGATCTTCCCGCTGATCCAGCTTGATCACGGCGAGTCCTGTGCCAGAAACTGCCTTCGAGCATCATTTCTGCGGCTGCCCTGTGCTCGGCCGCCACCACTACAGGCGTTGCCCGTCACAACCGACCGCGCCTGAATCGGTAATGCACCGCAGGTTGATGAGCGGACGGCAGCCGATGTGAAAAGAGAGTGACAGAACTCCCGCCCCGTATCGACTATCCGATTGCGGTAATCGCAAGATCCAAAAAACTACGCATGATCCAAGGTATGACCTTGCCTGCCGTTAGACAGCAGAAACGACGTGCGACACACACAAAAACAAAGCCGGCTGATAGCCGGCTGTTTTTTCTCGGGAAATTTGGCGGAGAGGGTGGGATTCGAACCCACGGTAGGCTTACACCTACGCCTGATTTCGAGTCAGGTACAATCGACCACTCTGCCACCTCTCCGGAGGCGCGCATTCTACACCAATCCCCCCTTCGATGCGACGCGGGGAAGCCGGTTTCCCCTCTATGACGATGAAGGGGGTGCATGCGTTCGCTGTCTGCCGCAATTCTGCTGTCGCTGCTCGCTGCCTGCGGAGAACCAACGCTGCCGCCACCGAACGAGTTGGGCAGGCTGGT
>WBZO01003369.1_pt1 | contig 18800 bp, 13 predicted proteins | sample 5204261 | NCBI WGS metagenome assembly WBZO01 (sample SAMN12412400, study PRJNA552823) | activated sludge metagenome | isolation source: activated sludge from anammox sidestream of wastewater treatment plant... | place: USA: North Carolina | collected 2017-09
CAGTCGAATTAACATCCGGGAAAGCCGAACCGCCAGAGCGCCCCATCGTAGGCAAAGAAGCATTTTCTCCCGTAGTCTTCCCGCCGGTAGCGACCGAAACAGAATTGGCCGAAACCGCAGCGAACGTTACGAAACTGCCTGCTTCGCGCTCGTCAATGCTGGCCTGGTTCCAAAGCCGCAATGCGAAAATAAGCGTTCTGGCATTGGCGGGGATATTGGCAGGAATAATCTTCGGATTGATTCTCTCGACGCCACAGGTGGGAACCAGCATAGAAAAAGTGAGGATGGTAGCCGTGCTTCCTTTCCGCGCGCCGAACTCGAAGAACGCCGCCTCTCCATTCAGCCCGGAGATAGCCAGAACTCTGACTGAAAAACTCAATGATATCGGAGGGGTTTATGCTTTACCGGACGCCGCTATTAGCGGCTACGACAAGAGAAATGTCTCGCCCATCGAAGCCGGACGCGAGTTGTATGCGGATGTGGTAATAACCGGTGATTTAGAAAATGTGGATGGCCGCTGGCAATTGAGAGTGCGATTGCAACGCGTCGCTGATGGTCAGACACTTATGGATGAAAAGTTCGATGAACCATCCAATCACTTGGCGGGGTCGGAGACTCTGGGGAACAAAATTGCGGATAAAGTCACTGCGGCGATTGAAAAGCAGAGTGGAGCCGGAAACTGATTTTACGCGCCACACTATTCAGCGATTGAACTCATCGAGGTTCTGATCGCGTTTGTCATAGACTTAATCGTAGTGTTGAGTTGTGTGCCAAGTGAAGAAAAGGCGGTTGCAACCGCAACTGCGATCAGACCTGCGGCGACCGCGTACTCGGAGAGCGACGACCCGGTCTCATCTTTGAAGAAATTTCTGATAGTGTTCATTGTTCTGTATCCTCTCTTCATCAATAAAATAAAGGGCGGGATAAAAGAGAAGCACCATACCTGTTTCGATAAATCAGGATACGGCGATTATGCCGATCCTGTTTTTTATGTCAACCGATTTTATTTTCCCGCTCATCGGGTAAACGATTTCAGCCCCTGTTTATTGTGATCGTGAGTCCGTGCCCTCGCTTATAAAGCCCTGGCAAACTAACCGGCAATTTCCCGGCAATTTCAATCTCGCCAAACACGGCTTTGGCCACAGCGCGCTGGGCAACCGGAAACGGGCTGTAGGCAAGCAAATACGACGGCGATTCGGGCATCGCCGCAAGTAGATACGGATTGCCGAACGAGATCACGACAAGCGGCGCCTGGCTGTTGATCAACCTCTCGGCGATGCGCTGTCCCGTCTTCGAAAGAGCGACGCTGCCTTTGCCGCTGCGCGCGCGCACGGCGACCGAAAAGATCACGGCGTCGAAGTTCTCAGCGCGCACTCGTGAAATCGCGCGATCAATTTCCGGCTCGGTGGCTTTGAGGTCGAGCGTGTAGCTTTCAACCTGCGCGGCGCGCGCGTGAAGCGCGTCAACAAAAACATTCGTGATCGTCCGGTCATCTTCGTCGGTAAAAGTAATGTTCAGCAAATGCCCTTTCGGGGCGAGCGGCAACAGCTTGCGCTGATCACGAACCAACGTGATCGAATGGTCGGCGATCTGCCTGGCAATCTCGTTGAATCTCGGATTCGACACCACGCGGTCAACTTCGTTCAGATCAACCGTGCGCTTCGCGCGCAGGCCCAGCGCGGCTTTCGCGCGCAACACTCTTTCGACTGAAGCGTTGATCCGGGCTTCAGTGATTTCGCCCTTCGCCACAGCCTCTTTGATCCCGGCGATTGCGGCGTCAATGTCCGGAGATTTTTCGATCATGTCAGCGCCCGCCTTGATCGCCTTGACCGCCGCTTCCGCCGGTGTGTAGCGCGCCGCAATGCCAGCCATTGACATCGCGTCGGTGACGATCAGGCCGTTGAACTTCAACTCCTCGCGCAATAACCCGGTCAGGATTTTGGGCGACAGCGTTCCGGGCAGAGTCACGCTCGCCGCGCTCGACTCGGTCTGCGAAACGAACTCCGCCGAAGCCGCCTCGCGGCCAGTCAGCGGTCGAACAGGCGCAGCCAGTTCAGGCTCGATCTGCGGCAGCGCGATGTGCGCCGACATAATCGAACCGACCCTCGCCGCAATCGCCGCGCGGAACGGGACGAGTTCAAGCTTCTCCAGCCGCTCCCTGCTCACGTCCACCACCGGCAAGCCGATGTGCGAATCGGTCGCCGTGTCGCCGTGGCCCGGAAAATGTTTGGCGCAAGCCATCGCGCCCGCCGATTGCGCGCCTTCGATGAAAGCTTTGGTGAATTCGGCTACCACCGCCGGGTCTTCGCCGAAAGACCGCGTGTTGATTACTGGATTGTCGGGGTTGTTGTTGACATCGGCTGTCGGCGCATAAAGCCAGTTGACGCCCATCGCGCGAGCCTGCAACGCGGTCGCCTCGCCCTGCAAAAGCGCCCATTTCGGATCGCCTGTAGCCGCCACGGCCATGTTCGGCGCCCACCAGGGCGTGTCGTCGAACCGCATTCCCATTCCCATTTCGAGATCGGATGAAATCAGCAATGGAATTTTGGCCATCTCCTGCCAGCGATTCGTGATTACCGCCGTCGGCCAGACCTCGCTGCGAAACAGAATCACTCCGCCGACCTTGTTGTCCACGATGTGATGTTGAAGCTTCTTGTATTCCTCGCTCTCGCGGTTCCAGAAAACGATGTTGGCGTCGGCCATGATCATCTGCCCGATCTTTTCGTCGAGCGTCAGCGAGCGGAGAGTCTTGCGAACCCAGCCTTCGTCTTTACTACTGAGTTTGCGGTTGAAAGGCTGATAGCTGTTCTTCTGACTGAAGGCGACTGGATAAAACAGAAATGAAAAGACAATCAGGGCAGCGACTGATGAGAAGAACTGACGGCGGAAAGAACGAATGATCATTGGCTTTACTCTTCTCGAATGTCTCATGCCGCGAGGCGTTGGAAATGGAGCTTCACAATCTGCGCCGCATCGGTGATATCGGCTTCGATGTATTCTTCGCCATCAGGACTGACGAACTCCACGATCCAGCCGCCCGGATGATGCTCTGTGACCTCGAACTGCTCAACAATCGTGCCCACGGCGCCGCGCCGCAATCCGAGTTCAGGCAGGTCAATCAGCAGAGCCACCATATCCAATACCTCAATCTCGTCCATCTTACTTCCCTTTCCTGTTTGAATGATGGAACTATTTCCTTCTGCGCCTGCAAACTGTACACATCGCGCCCGTCACAAGCAATGCCAGAAATGACAACGGCTGTCAGCGACGATGTTTGCCGCTGACAGCCGTAACCTAAGCGCAATCCGCTGAGGTCTTTGAACAAGTTAGAAGCGCTTTCAGCAATTTCTCCGGCATTCTTCACCAGCCTCGTGGGCAGCGGCAACGCAAATAGCAATGGCGATCGGATTTGTGAGAGCGCCACAAGCTGCTACAGCCGCCGTCTCTAGTGCAGTGCATGCGATTCTGCAAAACGGATTGCTGGCAGCCCCCACTGTCATACCACTCGCTAAGGTATTTTTGTCTGGGATGATCCGGGCACCTTTGAAATACCCTGAGATGATTGACTCGATCCTCGACCGTTCTTCGGCGCCCAGCCCGGCCCACTCAACATCGTTAACTTTGAGGTCCATCTGAATATCCTTTCTGTTTGTAAGTTGGGAGTTATGACTCAACCATGTGATATGGCGAGAGTCTTCTTTGCGCGATTGCAATCTGATACTGCTTGGCTACTACCGAGGACAGGCCGTATCTTACTGAGAAAAAAAAACTTGCAAGCAAAAAGCCGTGTCGGCGCAAAAACATTCGTTTACAGCGGTGGACAATCCCGCTTGGCGAGACAAAGGCAGGCTGTTAGGCTATAACCCTGAAACCGGGAGGCAATAATATGAACACTGAATTGACAATTTCGCTGCCGCAATCAATCAAGAGCTTCATTGATGAGCAAATCGTCAAAGGTGGCTACAGCACGCCGAGCGAATACGTATGCGATCTCGTCCGTGAGGCCAAGGAGCGCGAGGCGGACGAACGGATCGAGAAATTATTACTTGAAGCTCTAGACAGCGGTGAGCCAATCGAAGTAACGGCGAATTACTGGGAAAAGAAGCGAGCGGAACTCCTGGCCAAGTACGGCAGTGAAAACAAGGCGGCATGAACAGAGATTTGCACATTCTCCCTGCGGCCGATGGCGACATCGAGCAGTGTTTCCGCTATCTCCGCGACCAGAACAATCTCGATAAAGCGCTCCGATTTCTTGAGGGTTTGCGGGAAAGCGTCGAACGAATCAGGCAAATGCCTTTTATCGGAAGTCCCCGCAGATTCTCCACGCCAAGTCTTGAGAATCTGCGCCAGTGGCCTGTCAAAGGCTTCAAGGATTTTTTGATTTTTTATCACGTCTCTGACGACCAAATCGAAGTTTACCGCATACTTCATGCCAGACAGGACATCGAAGCAATCTTCGAGGAGCAACCTTAGACCGACTCCGCCGCAGTCTCATCCGCGCCTGTCCCAACCACCCAACTCGCCAGCCATCCAACCGTGAAAGTCGCCAACGACCCGATCAACACGTACCATTGCCACGATACGCCCGTTCGCAGCTTGACCCACAACATCAACGCCGCGCCCGCGACGATGCCCGCGAAAGCCGCCGCCTGGCCCACGCGCTTCGTGAATGTGCCCAGAAAGAACACTCCCAGAATGACGCCGTTGGTAAACGACGCGATGCCGAGCACTTCGTCAACGACCCGGCTTGAAAGCTTGATCGCGGCGAACGCGACAGCAATCTGCACCACGCCCCAGACCGCCGTCAGCAACCGCGAGACGTTCAGGTAATGCCTGTCGGATTTCCGCCCGCCGGTCATCGGAATGTAAAAATCGCCAACCGCCGTCGCCGATGATGAATTGAGCGACGATGAAAGCGTTGACATCGCCGCCGCGAAAATCGCCGCGATCACCAAACCAACCACACCCGCCGGCAGATGCGTGACGATGAAGTGCGGGAAGATGCGGTCGGTTTGCAGCTTGCCGTTGAGCGTGAAGCTGGCGATCTCCGCCTGAGCGTGGCCGGTGTAATAAACGTAAAGCATCACGCCGATGACCAGAAACAGAATGAACTGGAAGAAGATCACCGCGCCGCTTGTGAGCAGCGCCACCCGCGCCTGTCGCGTCGAACTGCTGCACAAATAACGCTGCACCATCAACTGATCGGTGCCGTGCGTCGCCGTAGTCAGAAACGCCCCGCCGATCACTCCCGACCAGAACGTGTAGCTCTTCGTCATCGTCGCTGAAAAATCGAACCAGTTGAATTTCCCTGCCGCACCGGCGACCTGCGTGACTTCATTCCAACCGCCCGGAATCTTATCCAGCAATATCCATGCGGCGATCAGCGCGCCAGCCAGGTAGATCACCAACTGAATCACATCAGTCCAGATCACCGCCGCCATTCCGCCCAGATAGGTGTAGACGATCGTGGCCACGCCCATCACCAGGACGGACACGATCAGGATGGCGAATTTCGGATCGAGCGATGGGAACCAGCCGCGCGCCATCTCTTCCATCCCCGGCATCGCCAGCAGCAGCGCGGCCAGCACCAATCCCGTCGCAAACAGCCGGAAGCCGTCGGCCAGACTGCGCGTGACCAGAAACAACGTCGAAGCCAGCCGCCGCACGCCGCCGCCGAATCGTTGTCCAAGCAGTTGATAGACGGTCAACAATTCGCCGCGAAAATACATCGGCACGAACAAGACGGTCACGACGATGCGCCCGATCATGTAGCCGATGACCAGTTGCATGAACGTGAAGTTCGCGTTGTAGGCGAAGCCCGGCACGCTGATGAACGTGACGGTGCTGGTTTCGGTGGCGACGATGGAACCCATAATCGCCCACCAGGGAACGTTGTGGCCGCTGGTGAAATAATCCTTCACGTCTTTTTGCGAGCGCGAAAACCACGCGCCGAAAAGAACCGTGCCGACGAGATAAGCGAGGAGAATGGTCAGGTCGAGTGTGCGCATTGTTTAATATGGGATTAATCGGCTGGAACTTCGATCGCTTTCGCGCCGCTTCTTTGCCGCATCTTGAAATAGAAGTAGAGTGGCAGCCCGATCACGATCAATCCAAGCCCGACCACCGATTCGACTGGTCGAGTGAACAGCGTGTTGATGATCAGCCACACCGCCACCAGCACGAAGACGAGCGGGATTACCGGGTAGCCAAGCGTTTTGTAAGGCCGTTCGGCTTTCGGCATTTTTCTCCGCAGCACGAAGACCGACGAAGTGACAAGGCCGTAAAAAATCCACGAGGCGAAGAGCAGGCAATCAGTCAGTTGATCGAATGTTCCCGAAAGCGCCAGCACGCTCGACCAGATGCCCTGAATAACGATTGAAAAAACCGGGACGCTCGTCGTCTTGCTGAGCGCGCCCATTCGGTCGAAGAACAGTCCGTCCCTCGCCATCGCGTATGGCACACGCGCATTCGACAGTATCGAGCCGTTCAGCGCGCCGACCGCAGAAACGACGAAGACGACCGAAATCAACCTGCCACCGTATTCGCCCAGAAAAGTTTGCGCGGCCTTCGCCGAAACCGGCAAGGCTTCGCGGTAGCTCGTTGAATTTGAAGTTACGACCTCGCCGAACGGCAGCGCGTAAAAATAACAGAGATTCAACAGACAGTAGATCACCATCACGATGATCATGCCGACGATTAAGGCTCGCGGGATGTTCCGCCCCGGATCGCGCACTTCGCCCGCAGCCATGGGCATGTTGTTCCAGCCATCGTAACCCCACAGCGCCGCCAGCATCGCCACGCCGAAGACGGCAAAGCCGCTCCAGTTCGCGGAATTCTGCGGCGTCATCAGATTTGACCAGGTCGCGGTCTTCGATGCGAAGAAGACCCCGCCAGCGACGAAAGCGATGCCCGCGATTTTCAACACCGTCAGCGCCGATTGAACCTTGCCGCCGAAAGCCACCGTCAAACAGTTGATCGCAGTCAACAACATAATCACACCGACTGCGACCAGCGGTTTCGCGCCGAATTGCCAGTTGATGGTCTGCCCCAGAAAATTGAATTTGCGCTCCATCCAAACCGCGTCGAGCGGCAGGAACGCCGACAGGAAAACCGCGAAGCCCGCGCCCAGAGCGGCGACCGAAGCGCTGCCCGCGACGATGAACCGCTGCCAGCCGAAGAGGAACGCCGAAGCTTCCCCATACGACTTTCGCAGGTAGACGTATTCGCCGCCCGCTTCAGGCATCATCGCGCCAAGTTCCGCGTAAGTCAGCGCCCCGGCCAGCGACAGCAATCCGGCGGCCACCCAAGCGGCCAGAACCAGCGTGGGCGTGCCGACTTCCTGCGCCATCACGGCGGCTTTCAAAAAAACGCCCGTGCCGATGACCGTGCCAACCACCAGCGCGGTGGTGTCGGTCATCGTCAGACCGCGAATCAAATGATTTTTTTCTTCTTTCATCTCGGAAATTATCGGTTGTCAGGAATTATAGGCTCAGCGTGTGGCGCAAAGCCGCGTCTATGTTTACCATCGGCAGAACGCCGATCACGCGATTGATTGCCGTTTCGATAACGGTGGCGACGTTGTCAGTCATTACCACCGAATCGGATAGAAGCCCGGATTTTTGCCCATCAGGCGTGGAAAGTGAAATCAATACTCGGCTGGGATGATTGGCGCGAAAGATTTTGCTTGTGATCATTGCAACGATGACCTGCGGCAAGCCGGTTTGATGGCGTTTGAAAATTAACTACAACCACATCGTAGGGGCGGGTTTTCCCGCCCAAGCCCCCTCGATAGCGGATCCGGGCGGGGAAAACCCGCCCCTACGATGTGGTTGCATTATTTACTCAAAGATCATCAAACCGTCGTTTTGAACGACTAAAGCCGACCGCGGTTTTGCGCTGGTCAGATTGGAATTTGGAAAGAGGACTAAAACAACATCGCCCCGCTTACAGACGAGATTTGGCGGTGTCATAGTTGTCATAGATACTCATCTCCTCGCTCTCCCAATCTTCGACGAAAGTTCGCAGCCTCGCCCGCAACTCCGCCGCCTGCTGTTGATCAATGCCACGCGCGGTCAAATCAACATCTCCGTTTTCAGGAAAGGTCTCCTGGCCGGGCGCGCTCTCCTGCACGAGCAAGCGATAACGTTGATGTTCTTTGAAATCCGCCGCTCCCACAGGCTTCAAGACGCCATTTTCGAAAATGGCTTCAATCACTGTCGTCATAACTTTTCTCCGAAATAGAGCGATCCAGGATGGGTTCGCCGCCATTGTAACCGTTAGCTTCTCACATGAAAATCGGCCACGAAAAAACTCGTGGCCGATTTCGGCGCCTCGGCTTTGCAAAAGCCCTGCGATCTTCGTTAGCCATTCCCTTTCGCCAACGCGGGCAGAGCGCCAGGCGGCGGCGCGGCGTCCACTCGCCGCACAATCTCCACGAAGCGCGGATCGGTTCGCAGGTTTTTGAATCTAGGGTCGAACGTCAACCTGACCAGGCGTCCGACGCGCTGTTCAGCCGCTTTGCTCAACCAGGCCAGGCATCGCTCCCTGTCATCCAGGCCGGCGTAGACGAGCGCGATGCTGTATGGCGAGACGTACTGCTTCTTCTCTTTCTCCAGCAACTCGGCAAGCAGTTTGCGGGCCTGGTCACGATCTCCGCTCGCCGCGTAGATGTGCCCGAGCCAGGCCTGATGACGATGGCTGCTCGTCGAAAGCTCCATCGTCCGGCGCATCTCCGCAACCGCCTCTGCGTACATTCCCTTCTGCTCGTACGCCTGACTGAGGTGGGCGTGCGCCCAGGCGTAGTTCGGATCCATCTCCAGTGACTTATGATATTGCTCTATCGCGCGGTCGTACTGGCCTGCGTAAAAATATATCCAGCCGGTGTGAACCGGGATGACGAGCGAGAGCGGGTCCAGCCGCCGCGCCTGTTCCAGTTGCGAGAGCGCTTCGTCGAACCGTCCTCGCTGCGCAAGACATACGCCGTACCAGTCGTGAGCCGTGACGTAATTCGGGCTGAGTTCAATCGCGCGTTTAAATTCCTGCTCGGCTCCGGGCCAGTCCCAGTCGTAGACCCACTTGATCCAGCCCAGCGAGGCATGCGCCTCGGCCAGGGTGTCGTCAAGCTCCAGAGCCTTGACGGCCGCGGCCCTCGCTTTCGGGAACGCCACCTGCGGCGGCATCACCTCGATAATGCTCAGCAGGTTGTAGCAGTCGGCCAACCCCGCGTACGCCAACGCATAATTCGGAGAGGTCTTGATGGCCTGCTCAAAATAACCCGCCGCCTTCTTCAGCCCGTTCCCGGTGCGCCGATTCCACCAGTACCGGCCTTTCAGATAAAGCTCGTAAGCCTCGGAGTTCCCGGTGTACCGCTTAACCATCAAATCGCGCTTTTCGCGCGTCAGGTTCAACGCCAGAGCCGTGGCGACCTGATCCGAGATCGAATCCTGAACGTTGAAAATGTCCGTGAATTTCTCGTCGAATTTGCCGCTCCACAGCGTCTGGCCATTCCGCACATCGTACATCCGCAACGTCACGCGCAAACGGCCGGCGGTCTTTACCAGCGTTCCCTCCAGCACGGCGTCAACCTTCAATTCCCTGCCTGCCGCCAGCGGGTGCGCGTCCTGATTGTCGTATTTGCGAACCGCGCTGGTGGGTTGAACGATGACTTCGTTGAGGCTGCTCAAGCGGGTGATCAGCACGTCGGCCATCGCCAATCCGAGATAGCGGTCATCGCCGTTGGCGTTGAGCGGTTTGAACGGAAGCACCGCCAGCGAGCGAATCGGCTCGCCTGTCACGGTCTGCGCAGATTGCCGCGAAAGCCAAAAATACGAAGCCGCCATTAGAACCACAGTCAGCAACGCCACGCCACTCGCAATCCAGACTATCCGGCGGTCCGGAGTTTGCCGGCGGGACAAGATGCCATCTTGTCCCGCCAACGCCGCCTCTGGCGTGATCCCTTCAACCTTCTCATCCTGCGACTCGACGATCTCGGCGACGAACCGGTAACCGCGCTTCGGTATTGTCTCGATGTATTGCCGCCCATCAGAGCCTTCGGCCAGCGCGCGTCTGAGCAAGTAGACGGTCTGGCTCAGGTTCGCTTCCTCGACGACGCTGCCGGGCCAGAGATGATCCATCAATCCCTGTTTCTCCAGCACCCTCCCTTCGCTTTCGACTAACAGGAGCAGCATCTCGAAAGCCTTCGGCGCCAGCGGCACAACCTTGCCATCACGCCAGAGCGCGCGCCGATGCGGGTCAACCCGAAAAGCCCCGAATGAGTAACTCAGCCTGGGAAATCTTTCGTTCATCGAGATTTGCCATTCATCACGAACCATCAATGAGGCTCATCAACAAAAATTGAACTCGTTCTTGAGGATTTTTAGGGTACGTCTGCCACATCTTCACACTCGATCAGGCCTGCATCAAGGCCGACCACGGCTTTGCTTGGGTGAAAGTTTCCACGAACAAGAACCAGAAGACAAACCGACAGGCGTCAGGCGCAAGTTAGATCATAACCCTGCGAAATGAATTAAATCGCCTGCGAGTTTACCACGAGTCACGAGAATAGGGCTAAGGCTTTGCAGTCCGAACCTGGGTTTTAGCCAAGTCAGTTGTGGTCTTCGCTAATGAACCAAAACCTACGACCGACGATCTGGCGGCTATAAATTTTTCCGCTGAGCCAGCGATTGATCGAGCCGACGAAGGAAAAACCCATAAGTCGCGGGTTGTAGGTTTCGGGTTGAAGGCTCGTGATGAATTGACAGGAGAATATTATGAAACTGACACACTTGCATAAGCTCTTCGCTTTGTCTTCGGCAAGGTCACCGGCGCGCGCGGCGATCAGCGGCAGTTCCGCTTCGGTCTCCGTCTGGGCTTCTGATTTCACGGCTTAAAGACCGGGGATTGTGGGTCTGCGATCCCCTCAATTATCTCTCGTTTGCCCCTTTGCTCTGATGGTTGGACTGATGGTGATGGGTTAGCTGAAATGTTTTGATCTTCATTCAGCTAGTCCTTCCTTTATGGATGCCCCGTCGTCACTGACTGGGCATCCAGTTTTTCCCAACCGGGCAATCCTGTCAGGCAGTTGATACTGGTTTCGTCAGCAAAAACTTCTAACTCCGGCACGCGATAAGCGCGAAGCGGCAATCGCAAGCGATGTTTCTACGTACGCCCTCAACTTTGTTAATGGAAGGATCTATGAATATCAAAATTAGACATTTAATTGTGAAAAGTATCGGACTGGGATTGTTCGCGTCCCTCTTCGCAGTATTTGCTATCACCGGCGCCGCGCAATCCGACAACACTCAGATTTCGGGCTTCGTCAAAGACCAGGCTGGCGGGGTCATCGCCGGCGCCAAGGTCACAATCAAGAGCGAGACCAAGTCTTTGGAACGCTCCGCCACAACCAATGGCGAAGGCTACTTCGTCATCACCACACTGCCTCCGGACTTTTATACCATCGCTGTTGAGGCTAACGGTTTCAAGCAATATCTGGAAAAGGGCAAGAAACTTGATCCAAACCTCCCGGCCAAGATTGACGTGGCGTTGCAGCCAGGACAGGTGACTGAGACCGTCACCGTGACCGCATCCACGGCCGGGGTGCAATCCGAATCGTCCACCGTAGGCAAACTGGTCGAGGTCAACCAGGTCGAGAAGCTGCAACTCAATGGCCGCAACCCGCTCTACCTGGCGATTCTCAAACCGGGCGTCAATAGCGGCAGCGCGTTGGGCGGCTTCAGCTTCGGCCTGACGACAGCCGGATTGAACATCAACGGATCGCGCACGCAGGACAACCTGATCACCTTCGACGGCGCGGTCGGCGTCCGCACTCGCTCGAATGGCACCTCGATTGGCGTGGCTGACCTCGACTCGACGCAGGAGATTCAAATCCTGACGGCCAACTACAACGCCGAATATGGCCGTTCGGCCGGTGGCCAGATTCGCATCGTCACCAAATCCGGTGGCCGCGACTTCCACGGCGCAGTTTATGAATACCTGCGAAACTCGGCGTTGAACGCCAATTCGTGGAGTCGCAACGCCTCCACGCCTGCGAATCAACCCTGCTCGGATCCGCAGTTTGAGAAGGCCAATCACTGCCGCCCGGAGCCGTTCCGTTACAACCAGCCCGGTTACAACATCAGCGGCCCGGTCTGGATTCCCGGTCTCAACTTCAACCGCGAGCGCAACAAACTCTTCTGGCTCTGGAGCCAGGAGTGGGTCAAGTATCGCCGCGAGGAAACGACCAACATTCGCGTCCCGACCCTGAAGATGCGCACTGGCGATTTCAGCGAACTGTTTCCCGGCGGCCCGAACTTCGTGTCGCAGTTGGGGCTGCAACGCTTCATCAAGGACCCGCTCAAATCCGGCGCGTGCAACGCCAACGACCAGTCCGCCTGCTTCAGCGACGGCGGGATCATCAACAAGATTCCGGCCAATCGCATCTCGCCGAATGGGCTGGCGCTGATGCGCGCTTTGCCTGAGCCGCTTCAGGGTTACTACGGTCCCGGTGGCCAGAACTATTTCCAATCGCGGCCTCGACCGCAGGATCAGCGCAAGGACACCATCTCAGTGGATTTCTACCCGACTGAGAAACATCAGTTCCGTTTCCGTTTCCAGCTCTATCACGGAATTTTCCCTGACGCTTACCGCGGCGGCACGGATCGCGCGCCAGCGACGCTGGACCGTCCGAACCAGACGGCGACGATCAACTGGGTCTGGACTCTTTCGCCTACCTGGATCGCCGAGACTGTCATCGCAGGCAGCCGCGACCAGGTCTTCATTTCGGTGCAGACCGAAGGTGGCCGTTACCAACGCAGCAAGTACGGCATCAACTATCCCTACATCTTCCAGGAGAAGGAAATCTTCGACAAGATTCCGACCGTGGCGTGGCCTGATTTCAACGGCCTCGACGGCGGCCCGTACCCGTCGCAATCCACCGGCCCGATCTATCAGATCAACCAGAACTGGACCAACATTCGCGGCAATCACACAATCAAGTTCGGCGGTTACTTCGAACGCGCCGGGCAAAACGACTTCGACCAGATCAACGTCTCCGGCGTGCCGGGTGGCACCAACAACCAGAATGGCCGCTTCGTCTTCGCCAACTCGACTCCGGGCGGTACGGGCGTGGGCATCGCCAACGCGGCCATCGGTATGTTCGACACTTACGCCGAGTTGGGCACGCGCTCGTTCACGCCCTATCGCGGCCACATGTTCGAGTGGTTCGCTCAGGACTCCTGGAAGGCCACGCCGAAATTGCGTATTGAAGCCGGCGTGCGCCACAGCATCATCCAGCCGTATTACAGCCTCTGGCGCAACATGCTGGTCTTCGATCCGAAATACTACGATCCGAGCCTTGCGGCGCCGCAAGACCCCAAGACCGGCCTGGTGCTGACGAACGATCTGCGCTCACGCTACAACGGGATGGTCATTCCGGGCGATGGCTGGTCGGCGGCGGCCTCCGGGCGCATCCCGATTGTCACCACCGGTGAATACAACTTCCTCTTCCGCGGCGAGCCGAAATCTTACTCGGATATCCACGTGTGGAAGACCTTCCAGCCGCGCATCGGCTTCGCCTACGCGTTCAACGACAAGAACGTCGTGCGCGGCGGCGTGGGCCGCTTCCTGACACGTTTGGGCGTCAGCGACTCGGTCTTCCTCGGCGGCAACCCGCCGTTGCAGCCGTCGGTCTCGGTCAGCTTCGGTAACGTTGATAATCCGGGCGGCGCCAGCGGCGTCAACTTCCCGCTGACCATCACCACCCAGGACAAGAACTTCCGCGCGCCCGAGGCGTGGACGTGGAATCTGACCTACGAGCGCGAAATCGGCTGGAACACGACGGTCGAGGTCGGCTATGTGGGCCGCCGCGGTCTCTTCGGCCAGCGCGAGCGCAACATGAACCAGTTGCCGGTGGGTACCCGCTATCTGCCGGAGAACAAGGGCGTCAACGTTGACACGCTGCGCCCGTACAAGGGCTTCGCCGTCATCCGCGTGACGGGCAACGAGGCCAACTCGCTCTACAACGGCCTGCAGGTCAGCGTCAACCGCCGCTTCGCGCAGGGGCTGAGCTTCGGCGCGGCTTACACGCTCTCGAAGGTTTATGACAGTGGATCGGCGCAACGCGACATCGTTCCGAACGCTTACGACACCAGTAATCTGTGGGGGCCGGCCAGTTACGACCGCCGCCACGTGATGGTGCTCAACGCCATCTACGAACTGCCAATTTTCCGCGACAAATCCACGCTGATGGGCAAGCTGCTGGGTGGATGGACGATCACCGCAGTGTCGCAGATGCAGACCGGCACGCCGTTCTCGATCGGCACGGGTGATGATTTCGCAGGCGTCGGCACGGGTAGCGGTGGGCAGTTCTGGCGCGTGAATGGCTCCCCGTCGCTCGACGATCAGGCCTTCGCCGTGCTTCGCACTTCCGAACCTAACTTCTGGTTCAACATCGCAAACCCCGATGGCTCGCCGATTTTCACTAAACCAGCCAACGGCACAATCGTGACCGAACGCGTGCGAAACATGATCTACAACCCTGGCTTCCAGAACCACAATCTGGGTCTGCACAAGGACTTCACCATCAAGGAAGGACACCGCATTACCTTCCGCGTGGAAGCCTTCAACTGGCTCAATCATCCGAATTGGAGCGGGCCGGATACAAACCCAAATAACGTGGTAATCGAAAACGGCAAGGTCAACTTGCAGAGAAGCACGTTCGGCAAAATATCGAGCAAGAGCAGCAACCGCGAGTTGCAGTTCGCGCTCCGCTATCAGTTCTAGATTTACTTCTGGTACTCAGAACCTCCTAAAGGATGCTCTGTCATTTCGGCGGGGCATCCTGTTTTTCATCCAATTGACACATACGCCGGCGACATCCGGGGTTGGCAGGAATTGATCGGCAATCAACAGAAAAAAATCGAGAGATCAAAATCACGATTACGGAGAAGAGGGCATTGCTGCGGAAGACGAACTTCGCACGAACGCCAGAACAACTGGTGAACAACATTCCCAGGCTGCCTGTCACAAAACGGGCAGTCTGCATTCCTCTGGAGGAGATCGCCATGAAACGATCAACGAGCAGTTTAACAGTCTGGTTAATGCGGGCTTGCGTCATCACTGCAATCACCTGTCTCTTCTTACTACCGGCCTTCGGCCAGGCGACCCGCAGCAGCTTGAGCGGGTTGGTCGGCGATTCTGCAGGTGCAGCAATCTCCGGCGCGACCGTGGTCGCAAAACATCTCGCCACAGGCGAAGAGTTCCGCAGCATGACCGACGCACAGGGCGCGTTCACCTTTCCCTCGATTCCGCTCGGTCAATTCACCGTCACAATCGAAGCCTCCGGCTTCAAGCGATCAGTGGCGCAGGGGGTGATGGTAAAAGTCGCCACGCCCGCAAAATTGAACGTGGCGTTGGAAATCGGCCAGGTCAGTGAAGCCGTTGTCATCAGCGGCGAGTCGCAGGAAGTGGTCAACACCACCAGCGCGACTTTGACCAACGTCATCAACACACGACAAGTCAAGGATCTTCCGCTGCCGACGCGCAACCCGCTCGATCTGGCGCGGCTTCAGGCCGGAGTCGCCGTCATCGGCGATGGCACTCGCACCGCATCGGTCGGCGGTTTGCGCGGCAGCGCCACAAACGTGACGCAGGACGGCATCAACGCCATGGACAACTTCGTCAAGACCGACTCCTTCTTTGCCATCAGCGCGCCTTCGCTCAATTCGACCAGCGAGTTCAGCGTCTCGGTCGGCTCCAACAGCTCGGAGGCCGGGCGCGGCGTGGCGCAGGTCACGATGGTCACCAAGTCGGGAACCAACGAATTTCACGGCGGCGTCTTCTGGCAACATCGCAACGACGCGCTCAACGCCAACACCTTTTTCAACAATCTGGCAGGCACGCCCAAGACCGTTCTGCGCGAAAACTTCTTCGGCGGCAACATCGGCGGGCCGCTCTGGCTGCCGGGGAAAGTGTTCGGCCCCGCCGCTTATGATGGCCGCAGCAAGAGCCTCTGGTTCTTCTCCTATGAAGGCTTCCGCTCGCCATTCTCGGCCACGCGCAACCGCACGGTGTTGACCGAACAGGCGCGGAAAGGGATCTTTCGTTATCAAGGACGAGACGCGAAGGGTAATGCGACGAATGAAGCCGTCAATCTACTTCAGATAGGCGTCTTCAACACTCTCAACCCTGTCACCGGCGCGCAACTCAACGCCATGCCGCTGCCGAATAACACTCTGGTAGGCGACAGCCTCAACACCGCCGGTTTCCGCTACAACGTGTCCGGCTCCAGCCCGAACGACAAGTACGTGGCCCGCTTCGATCAGCAACTGACCCAGAATTCGAGCATCGGCTCGCACAAGCTGGAGTTCGTCTACAACCACGCCCAATTCCTGCTCAAGCCCGACACCTTCAATGGCCTCGAAGCGCCGTTTCCGGGCGGGGTGGATGCGTTCCAGGCGTCGGAGCGCATCCTGACGACTGCGGCGATCCAATCCACTTTCGGTTCGCGCGTGACCAATGAAGTGCGCGTCGGACATCAGCGCGCGCCGGTGGGCTTCTTGCGCGATTCGCAGCCAACCAACTATTTCATCAATTTCGCGTCGGTGGACGATTACGAACGCAACTTCCTGTCGCAGGGCCGCAACACGATGGTCTACCAGTACATTGACAACCTCTCGATGATTCTGGGCAACCACACGCTACGGTTCGGCGGAGACGTCCAATCCATCACCGCCTACACCTTCAACGACGCCGGCACCAATCAAGTGATCAACATGGGCCAGAACGCGGCCAATCCTGACGGCATACTCAACAGCGAATTCCCCAATCTGCTGCCGGGATCAGCCGGAAACGCCATCGCCAACCGCGCTCGCGCGGTTTACCGCGACATAGTCGGATTGCTGGCTTCATCCACGCGCACGTTCAACATCACCAGCCCGAGTTCGGGCTTCGTGCCGGGCGCGACGCGCGAGCGCATCTTCAAACAACGATGGGTGAGCCTTTACGGGCAGGATCAATGGCGCGTGCGCCGCAACTTCACTTTGAATTACGGCGTGCGGTGGGAATTCCAGGGCGTGCCGTTTGAAGCCAAAGGCGTCGCCATTCAGCCGGTCGGCGGTCTGGCAGGGCTGTTCGGCGTTTCGGGGTTGAACAACCTCTTCGCTCCCGGCTCGCTCAAGGGACAGCCGGCCACGTCGCTCGATTTCGTCAACGGCAAGACGGGCAAGAAACTTTACAACAACGACTGGAACAACTTCGCGCCGTACATCGGCCTCGCCTGGTCGCCGAACGCCGAGAGCGGGCCGATGCGTTGGATTTTCGGCTCGGAGGGGAAAGGCTCGATCCGCGCGGCCTATTCGATCAGCTACCTGCAGGACGGCTTCACGACGGTGAGCAACGCGCTCGGCACGGGCACGACCAATCCGGGCTTGATTCAAACCGCGGCCGACAATGCGCCGAAAGGCGTGCTGGCAGCCGGAGGACTTGCGCTCACGACGCCGACCTTCAAGATTCCGATCACGGACGCTGAGAACTTCGCGATCAACGCGGGCAACGGATTGTGGTTATTCGATCCGAACCTGCGCGTGCCTTATGTGCAGCAATGGTCGTTCGGCATCGAGCGCGAGATCGCCGACAACACCGCCATCGAGATTCGCTATGTCGGCAACCACGCGGTGAAGATCTTCCGCGCGATTGATTACAACGAGGTCAACATCTTCGAGAATGGCTTCCTGCAGGAATTCCTCAACGCGCAGAAGAACCTGGCCATCAACGGCGGATCAAGCTTTGCCCCGGGCAAGGCGGGCACGACGCCGCTGCCGATTCTGAGCGCGCTCTTCAAAGGAGTATCCAATTCGTCCGGCTTCGGCAGCACAACCTTTATCAGCAATCTGCAAAACAACAACGTCGGCGCGATGGCCTCGACACTGGCCTTCAATCCGACTTACATCAACACTCGCAAGAGCCTCGCGCCCAATTTCTTCGTCGCCAATCCGAACGCGGCGTTCGCGCGGACGCTGACCAACGCGTCTTTCTCGAACTACAACTCGCTGCAGGCGGAGATCAGGCGGCGGATGTCGCGCGGCCTGATGCTGCAAGCCAATTACACCTTCAGCAAAGCGATGACCGACAGCGAAGGCAGCCAGAGCACGCTGGAATCGTATCGCACCATTCGCAACATCGCTCTGGACAGGCACGTGGCTGATTTCAATCAGACCCATCGCTTCGTCGGCAACTTCATTTATGAACTGCCGTTCGGTTCGGGCCGCCGCTGGCTGAGCGGCGTTCCGGTCTTGAGCAAAGTCGCCGAAGGCTGGTCGGTGGGCGGCATTTTCGCCTGGCAGACGGGACCGCCGATCGGCATCTTCTCCAACCGCTCGACGTTCAACAGTTCCAACGCCGGCAACAATCCCGCGCAACTGGTGAGCGGCAGTCTGGAGGATTTCAGAAAGAACGCGGGAATCTTCAAGACTTCATCGGGTGTCTATTTCTTCAACCCGAACATGCTCAACATCATCACGAACGCCAACGGACAATTCACCGAATCCACCGTGAAGCCGGGTCTGCTGGATGCGCCAGCGCCGGGGCAGTTCGGCAATTTCCCGATCAATTCAATCAACGGCCCGTCCTTCTGGCAGGCCGATTTCAGCGTGAGCAAGCGGACGAAGATGTACGAGAGCGCGGAGGTGGAGTTCAAGGCGACCTTCTACAACGCTTTCAATCACGCCAACTTCACATTTGGCAGCCCGATCTTTGACAGCGCGAGCTTCGGCCGGATCAGCGGGCAGAGAGGATCGCCGCGCATC
>WBZO01003370.1_pt1 | contig 18795 bp, 12 predicted proteins | sample 5204261 | NCBI WGS metagenome assembly WBZO01 (sample SAMN12412400, study PRJNA552823) | activated sludge metagenome | isolation source: activated sludge from anammox sidestream of wastewater treatment plant... | place: USA: North Carolina | collected 2017-09
CAATCTGGTCGCCGTGATCACCGACGGCAGCGCCGTGCTGGGGCTCGGCAACGTCGGCGCGCTGGCGGGCAAGCCGGTGATGGAAGGCAAGGCGGTGCTGTTCAAGAAGTTCGCCGACATCGACGTGTTCGACATCGAGGTCGACGCCGAGCGGCCGGAGGATTTCATCGATACGGTCGCGCGCATCGCGCCCACCTTCGGCGGCATCAATCTCGAGGATATCACCGCGCCCAAGTGCTTCGTCATCGAACGGGCGTTGCGCGAGCGGCTGGACATCCCGGTGTTCCACGATGACCAGCACGGCACCGCGGTCATCACGGCCGCGGGCCTGATCAACGCGCTCGAACTGCAGGGCAAGTCCCTGCGGCAGGCGAAGATCGTCTGCCTCGGCGCGGGCGCGGCCGGCATCGCCTCGATGCGGCTGTTGACCGCGCTCGGCGTGCGCCGGGAGAACATCCGCCTGATCGACCGCGCCGGCGTGATCCACAGCGGACGCGGTGATCTCAACGAATACAAGCGCGAATTCGCGCTGGATACCGATGAACGCACGCTGTCCGACGCGATGCGCGGGGCCGATGTGTTCATCGGCCTGTCGGGGCCGCGTCTGGTCAGCCCGGAGCAGGTCGCCGGCATGGCCCCGCGTCCGGTGATCTTCGCCCTGTCCAATCCCGATCCGGAGATCGATCCCGCCGCGGCGCTGGCGGTGCGCGACGATCTGATCATGGCGACCGGGCGTTCGGACTATCCCAATCAGGTCAACAACGTGTTGGGGTTTCCCTTCATCTTCCGCGGCGCGCTCGACGTACGCGCGACGACGATCAGCCAGGAGATGCTCGTCGCGGCGGTCCACGCGCTGGCCGAGCTCGCGCATGAGCCGGTGCCGCAGGAGGTCCTCGCGGCCTATCGGCTGGAGTCTCTCTCCTTCGGCCCCCAGTACATCATCCCCAAGCCGCTGGATCCGCGCCTCATCGACCGCGTACCCCCCGCGGTGGCCCAGGCCGCCGTGGCGGCGGGTGTCGCACGGCTAGCGTATCCCGAGTCGTATCCGCGCCCTGCCCGCAAGGCGGCCGCCCCCGGCGGGCGCTGACGCGGGCGACCGCCTCCGGCCCGGGGCCATCGCCGGGATGCAGGACGGGCGGCGCGTCGTTCTCCGGCGCTGATCAGGCGGTAAACTTCAGAACAGCTGTTCCGGCACCAGGGGCCGGCCCGCCCCCGTTTCCTCGCCGATGGTGGAGGGCGCGCCCGCGCCGGCATACTGGCGGGGGGCATTGTCGGCGAAGAATGTCTCGAAGATCCCGTTCGGCTGGGCGCTCTTGGCGAGCAGGCCGGTGTCGGGATCGATGCGTACCGTCACCAGGCCCGGCGGCCGGTCCAGCGGGTGTTCCGGCGCGCCGCGCAGGGCCTCGCGCATGAAGGCGATCCACATCGGCAGCGCGGCGCGACTGCCGGTTTCGCCGTTGCCGAGCGCCTGCGGTTTGTCGAAGCCGACCCAGCTGATGGCCACCGTCTCGCTGGTGAATCCGGCGAACCAGGCATCGCGCTGATCGTTCGTCGTGCCGGTCTTGCCGGCGATATCGCCGCGGCCGAGCTGTTTCGCGCGTACGCCGGTGCCCGACTGGATGACGTCGCGCATCATCGAGGTCATCAGGTAGGCGTTCTGCGCGGATACGGTCCTCCGGGCCGGGTTGAATGCCGGCTGGACGCCGGGCGCGTCCGGCGCAAGGGCAGCGGCCTCCGGGCCATCCGCGGTTTGCTCCGCCGGGAAGGCCTCCTCGCACTCCGGGCAGGCGCGGTCGGGCACGGCCCGGAACAGGACCTCCTCGTTCGCACCGACGATGTGGTCGATGAAATACGGCGCCACGCGATATCCCCCGTTGGCGAACACCGCGTAGCCGGCGGCGAGCTGCAGCGGCGTGACCGAGGCGCTGCCGAGCGCGAGCGAGAGATTGCGCGGCATGTCGCCGGCGCGAAAACCGAACCGGGTCAGATAATCGATGCAGTAGTCGATGCCGATCGAGCGCAGGAGCCGGATGGAGACCAGGTTGCGCGAATTCACCAGCGCGACCCTGAGGCGCGTGGGGCCGAAGAATTCCCCGGTATAGTTCTCCGGGCGCCAGGCGCTTTCCAGCCCGGCGTCGTCGAAGACCACGGGCGCGTCGTTGATCAGCGTCGCGGGGGTGAAGCCCTTTTCCAGCGCGGCCGAGTAAAGGAACGGTTTGAAGCTGGAGCCCGGCTGGCGCAGCGCCTGCGTGACGCGGTTGAACTTGCTGCGCTGAAAATCGAAGCCGCCGACGAGGGCGGTGATGGCGCCATCCGGGGGGTCCAGGGCGATCAGCGCGCCCTGGACGGACGGCAGTTGCGCCAGTTGCCAGCCGTCGGGAGCGGCGGCGATGCGCACGATATCTCCGGCGCGGACGATGTCGGCGGCCGACTTCGGCGCCGCGCCGCGACGGTTCTCGCTGAGATACGGCTGTGCCCACGACAGGCCGTCCCAGGCGATATCGACGCTGCTGCCGTCGGCCAGCTTCAGGGTGATCGCCTGGTCCTGCACCCGCGAGACGAGCGCCGCCTTCAGCCCTCCGGCCTCGTTGTGGCGGCGCAGCTCGTCGGCCCAGTCGCCGCCCTCCGCCCGGCGGTCGGCCGCGATGCGCCCCTCGACGCCGCGGAAGCCGTGGCGGCGGTCGTAGGCGTACAGCGCGGAGCGCAGTGCGCCGGTGGAGGCCTGCTGCAGGCGTGAGTCCAGTGTGGTGTAGATCTTCAATCCCGCGGTGTAGGCGGCCTGCTCGCCGTAGCGCTCGATCATGGCCGCGCGCACCATCTCGGCCAGATAGTTGGCCTCGACCTCCATCGATGCGCTGTGGAGTTTCGCATCGTCGGCGCTCTGGGCGGCCTGCCGGAAGCTCTCCTTGTCGATGTATCCCAGCTCGCGCATCCGCCGCAACACGTAATTGCGGCGCGCCACGGCGTGTCCCGGATCCGCCAGCGGGTTGTAGCGCGAGGGCGCCTTGGGCAGGCCGGCGATCATGGCGATCTGGGCGAGGGAGAGGTCCGCGACGCCGACGCCGTAATAGGTGTACGCGGCCGCCCCGACCCCGTAGGCCCGGTTACCCAGATAGATCTTGTTGAGATAGAGCTCGAGGATCTCTTCCTTGGACAGCTCCTTGTCGATCTTCAGCGCCAGGAAGATCTCGCTGAGCTTGCGCAGATAGGTCTTCTCGCTGGTGAGGAAAAAGTTGCGCGCCACCTGCATGGTGATTGTGCTCCCGCCCTGGGATTTTTCCCCCGTACGGGCCAGGTTCAGCGCCGCGCGCAGGATCCCCTGATAGTCGACGCCGGGGTGTTCGAAGAAGCGATCGTCCTCGGCCGCGAGGATCGCCTTGACCATCAGGTCGGGTGTTTCCTCGAAGCGGATCGGCGTGCGTTTCTGTTCCCCGAATTCGGCGATCAGCTTGCCGTCCCGGGTATAGATCCGCATGGGCACCTGCAGGCGGATGTCCCTCAGGGCGTCGATGGGCGGCAGATCGGGCGCGATATAGAGATAGCTCGCCGCCAGGCCGATGACGCCGAGCAGGGCGGTGCCGCCCAGGCCGAGCAGGCCGGCGAGGAGGAGTTTGCGCGGGAGGGTCATAGATAGGCGTGTCGGGAACGGGAATGGCGACCAGTTAGCAAAAATAAGGGCTAGAGTATAAAACTTTTTACCGCAGCGGACGATAACATGCGTTGTATGACAGGTGCTTGTTGTCAATTATTACCTTAAAACCTATAGTTGCACGTTGGATGATGCCAATGAACAGGGATTCGCATACCCGAGGATGGGTTGAGGGAAGCCACCATGTTTCAGCTTTTCAATAGGTCGGCCTCGCCCCTCATCGGGCTCGACATCAGTTCCACTTCGGTCAAGCTGCTCGAGCTGGGGCAGAGCGGCAACCGTTATCGGGTGGAGAGCTACGCGGTGGTGCCGCTGCCGCAGAACGCCGTCGAAGAGAAGAACATCGCCGACGTGGACGCCGTGGGCGCCGCCATCAAGCGGGCGGTGAGCCGCGCCGGTACGCGCACCAGGAACGCGGCGGTGGCCGTGGCGGGGTCGGCGGTGATCACCAAGATGATCAACATGCCGGCCAATCTGTCCGACGACGAGCTGGCGGACCAGATCCAGCTCGAGGCGGATCAGTATATTCCCTATCCCCGCGAGGAGGTGAACCTCGATTTCGAGGTGATGGGCCCCTCCGAGAAGCAGGAGGGCATGGTCGACGTCCTGCTCGCCGCCTCCCGCAGCGAGAACGTGGACGTGCGCGTGGCCGCCCTGGAGCTGGGCGGGCTCAATGCCAGGATCGTGGATGTCGAGGCCTTCGCCATGGAAGCGGCGTTTTCCCTCCTCGCCAGCCAGCTGCCCGACAACGGGGTCGGCAAGACCATCGCGGTCATCGACGTGGGCGCGACCATGACGACGCTGAGCGTATCGCACGATTTCAAGGTGATCTACACGCGCGAGCAGGTCTTCGGGGGCAAGCAGTTGACCGACGAGATCATGCGCCGCTACGGGCTGTCGTACGAGGAGGCCGGCTTGGCCAAGAAGCAGGGCGGCCTGCCCGACAATTACGAGCCCGAGGTGCTGCAGCCGTTCAAGGAGGCGATGGCGCAGCAGGTGAGCCGCTCGCTGCAGTTCTTCTTTTCGTCCAGCCAGCATAACTCGGTCGACCATATCGTGCTGGCGGGCGGCTGCGCGGCGATTCCGGGCGTGGACACGCTGATCGAGGACAAGATCGGAATCACCGCGTCGGTGGCGAACCCCTTCGCCGATATGTCGCTGACCTCCCGTATCAATCCCGAGGCGATCCGCTCAGACGCGTCTTCGCTGATGATCGCGTGCGGCCTGGCCATGAGGAGGTTTTCCGAGCGATGACCAGCATTAACCTGTTACCGTGGCGCGAGATACGGCGCAAAGAGCAGCAGCGGCAGTTCTTTTCCGTCGCCGCCGGCGCCGCCGTGCTGATGGCCCTGATCGTGTTTTACATCCATATCCACGTCGGGGGCATGATCGATCTGCAGTCCATGCGCAACAAGTTCCTCGAGGAGGAGATCGCCAAGGTCGAGGCGAAGATCGTCGAGATCAAGACCATCGAGGCCAAGAAGGCGCAACTGCTGGCGCGTATGAACATCATTCAGCAGCTCCAAACGCGCCGGCCCGCCATCGTCCACGTGTTCGACGAGCTGGTCAAGGCCGTGCCGAGCGGCATGTATCTGACCAATGTCTCTCAGCAGGGCAGGCAACTGGTGATCGAGGGGGCGGCGCAGTCGAACGCCAGAGTGTCGGCCTTCATGCGTAACCTCGATGCGTCCGACTGGTTCACCAATCCCAGACTCGAAGTCATCGAGGCGGACAGCAAGGATCTGGCGCGGACGAGCCACTTCAAGCTCGCGGTCAACCAGGTGACCTCCGAGGGCGATACGGAGACCGAAGACGCGGGCAAGGCGGGGGCGAACAAGGCAGGGGCGAAGGACAATGCGAAAAAGTCCGGCGCGAAGACCAACGTCAAGAAGTCCAAGCCCAAGAAATAAGCCATGAATCTGAAACTTGATCTTGCCCAACTGCGCAACATCGATTTCAACGATGTGAGCCGCTGGCCGATGTCCGTGAAGGTGGTCGCGGTGGCGTTCATCTGCGTCGCCGTGCTCGGGGCGGGCCTGTGGCTGGATACCCGGCGCCAGATGGACACCCTGGAATCGATCCGGCAAAAGGAAAAGACGCTCAAGGCCGATTTTTTGGGCAAGCAGGAAAAGGCCGCCAATCTCGATGCCTACAAGGCCCAGATGGAGGAGATGAGACGCTCCTTCGGCGCCATGCTGCGCCAGCTGCCCAGCAAGACCGAGGTCGCCGAACTGCTGGTCGATATCTCCCAGACCGGGCTGCAGTCGGGGCTCGAGTTCGAACTGTTCAAGCCCGAGGGCGAACGGCCGGCGGATTTTTACGCCGAATTGCCGATAACGATCAAAGTGGCGGGCACCTATCACGAGTTCGGGCAATTCGTCAGTGATATCGCCGCGTTGCCACGAATCGTCACGCTGCAGGACTTTTCCATCGGGCCCCTGAGCCAGAAGTCCAGCGGCAAGACCGGCAGCAAGACCAAGACGACCCAGGGCGGTAAAAAGGCCCAGGAGAAAAAGGGCGACGGCGCCGGCCAGGATATGCTGATCATGGAGGTCACGGCGAAGACCTTCCGCTATCTGGACGAGGAAGAATTGCTGAGTGAGGAGGGCGGCGCGTCATGAGATACCCGGCCAAGCGGGATACCCTGCGCCGCCTGATGACCGGAACGACCGCGGTGCTGCTTTCCTGTATGCTCGCGGCGTGCAGCGACAGCGGTATGTCGGATCTGCGCCAGTTCGTCGACGCGGCGAAGACGAAGAAGGGGCGGGTGGAGCCCCTGCCGGAGTTCAAGCCGGTGGAGATCTTCGCCTACAGCAGCGGAAAGATGAAGGATCCGTTCGCCAGCTGGAGGTCGGACGCCAAGCTCGCCGCGCAGGACAGCGGCGCCACGCAGAGCGTTCGCCCGGACGTCAGCCGACGCAAGGAGATCCTGGAGAATTTTCCGCTGGATACCCTGCGCATGATGGGAACGTTCGACTATCGAGACGGAAAATGGGGTCTGGTGAAGGCCCCCGATGGGATCGTCTATAAGGTGAAGGAAGGGAATCACCTCGGACAGAATTACGGCAAGGTCACCCGGATTCAGGACAAGAACATCATGCTGACCGAGGTCGTGCCGGATGGTCTGGGGGGATGGGAGGAACGAGAGGCTTCCCTGGGTATCAGTACGGAGTGAGCCCGCAACGGAGGGTCGCGGTTATGGTTGCCAGGGGTTTGGTTTCTGAACGGGAATGGATAAGAGCGATGACGCCTAGATTTGCACTTCGAATAACGAAACTGCCCGTGGTCGTGGCGACCCTGGTGTTGAGCCTCGTCCTGTCGCCGCTCGCGGCGGCGGCCGAGGGCGCCTCCGTCCACCGGCTCGATGCCGTCGATTTCTCGGCATTGCCTGGCAACCGCGTACAGATCAAGCTGTCGCTGTCGGGCGCCACGCCGCCGCCCGAACTGCTCAGCTTCACGATCGACAATCCGGCGCGCATCGCCTTCGATCTGCAGGATACCTCCAGCGCCGTGCCGAAGCAGAAGGATGTCGGCGTGGGCGTCGTGCGCAGCATCAATGCGGTGGAATCGCGCGGTCGGACGCGCGTGGTGCTGAACCTCGACCGGCTCGTGCAGTACGACACCCGGACGGAAGGCGGCGCGGTCTACATCACCCTGAACTCCTCCGCCGCGGAGAGCGTCGCGATGGCGGGTGGCAGCGGCAGCCCGGCCCAGGCAAAGGATCGGGCAATCACCAAGGTGGATTTCAATCGCGGCAAACAGGGCGAGGGCCGCTTGGTCATCACCCTGTCCGATGCCTCCATTCCGGTCAACGTGGACGAGGCGGCGGGGAAGATCGTGGTGGATTTCCTGGGGACGCGCCTGCCCAAGGACCTCGAGCGTCGCATGGACGTGGGTGATTTCGCGACCCCGGTGGTCCGCGTCGACAGCTTTACCTCCGGTAACAACACCCGCATGGTGGTGGAAGGTCACGGCAAGTTCGAGCACCTCGCCTATCAGGCCGACAAGCAGTTCACCCTGGAGGTGAAGCCGATCACGGAGGCCGAACAGAAGGCCGCCGAGAAGAAGGAGTTCACGGGCGAGCATCTTTCGCTGAATTTCCAGGACATCGAGATCCGCGCGGTGCTGCAGATCATCGCGGATTTCACCGGCATGAACATGGTCACCAGCGACGCGGTCAAGGGTAACGTGACCCTGCGCCTGCAGAACGTGCCGTGGGATCAGGCCCTCGATATCGTGCTCAAGAGCAAGGGCCTGGCCATGCGCCAGATGGGTAATGTGATCCTGGTGGCCCCGGCGGAGGAGATCGCCGCGCGCGAGAAGCAGGAGTTCGAGTCGCAGAAGCAGGTCGCCGAACTGGCGCCGCTGTATTCCGACCTGATTCAGGTCAACTACGCCAAGGCCTCCGATATCGCCGCCCTGCTCAAGGCGAAGGAGAATTCCATGCTCTCCGAGCGCGGCAACGTCACCGTCGACGACCGCACCAACGCCCTGTTGATCCGCGATACCGCCGACAAGCTGGTGGACATCCGCAAGCTGGTCGGCAAGCTCGACATCCCGGTACGCCAGGTGCTGATCGAGTCGCGCATCGTGATCGCCAATGACGACTTCAGCCGCGATCTGGGCGTGCGCGTCGGCTTCTCCGGCGCCCGCCAGCACGACGGCAACGGCCTGATCGGCACCTCCGGTTCGCTGAGCGGTACGGACACCATGGTGGGCAGTGCGCCGCTCCCCGTCACCACGCCGCTGCTGAGCGACCGCCTCAACGTGAACCTGCCCGTCAACAATCCGACCGGCCAGATCGCGCTGGCGGTGCTGGGCTCCAACTATCTGGTGGATCTCGAGTTGTCCGCCATGCAGGCCGAGGGGCGCGGCGAGGTGGTCTCCAGCCCGCGCGTCATCACCTCGAACCAGAACGAGGCGAGCATCGAGCAGGGCACCGAGATCCCCTATACCACGGCCTCCTCCAGCGGCGCGACCACGGTGGAGTTCAAGAAGGCGGTGCTGGGCCTCAAGGTCAAACCGCACATCACGCCGGACGATCGCATCATCATGGATCTGACGGTGTCCAAGGACAGCGTGGGCCAGGTGTTCCAGAACGTGCCCAGCGTGGACACGCGCTCGGTCGAGACCCAGGTGCTGGTGGACAACGGCGAGACCGTGGTGCTGGGCGGCATCTACGAGCAGACCCGCACCGACGAGATGGACAAGGTGCCATTCTTCGGTGATCTGCCGCTGGTGGGCGTCCTGTTCCGGCAGTCGCGCCATGTCAATGACAACAGCGAACTGCTGATCTTCGTGACGCCGAAGATCCTGAAGGACAGCCTCGCCGTACGCTGATGGGATAGGTGATATATGAGTCACACGGAATCTCTGCGGGGATGGATGAAGCGAGTCAACGGCAGCCGCCGCGCCGACGCGGCGACGGCCAATTCAACGGGAAGCGCAACGATGTGGAACAGTATGGGTAAGGCGGTCATCGTGCTGATGCTGCTGGTTCTGGCGGGATGCAATGGCGAGAACGCGTTCCTCAACGACGGTGCCGGTACCGGTGGCGACGGCGGAGGTGACGGTAATACTTCCGCCTCCAATCTCACCCTGCTGGCCAGCTCGCCCCAACTGGGTTCGAGTGGCAGCGCCGCGGTGACCATCACCGCCATCATCAAGGACGGCAGCAACAACCTGCTGGCCGATGTCCCCGTGGTGTTTTCCGCCGACAGCGGTTCACTCGCCGTGACCCAGGGGACGACGGACGATTCCGGCCAGGCCATCGCGAGCCTGAATCCGGGCGGCGATTTCACCAACCGCACCATCACCGTCAACGCGACCACGGGCTCCCTGAACGGAGCGGTGAACATCAGCGTCACGGGTACCGGTCTCGCCATCAGCGGGGAGAACTCGGCGACGCTGGGGGATACTGCGCCCCTGATCGTCACCCTGACCGACTCCGCCGGCCGCCCGATCTCCTTCAAGTCCATGACCGTGAGCTCGAGCCTGGGCAATACCCTGAGCGCGGCCACCTTGACCACCAACTCGAGCGGCCAGGCCACGGTCAATGTCACCGCGGTGAACGCCGGCACGGATACGATCACGGTGAGCGCCCAGGGGGCGACCGCGACGCACACGATAGCGATCTCCGGCGACCAGTTCCAGATGGTGACGCCGGCGGCGAACGCCGATGTCAACCTCGGCGTATGCCAGGCGATCCAGGTGAGCTGGCAGCAGAACGGCAACCCGGTCAGCGCGCAGGCGGTGACGTTCTCCGCCACCCGCGGCACGCTCTATTCGGACGCGGCCTGCACCGTCACGGCCACCTCCGTCAACACCAACGGCAGCGGCGTGGCGACCCTGTACGTCTCGTCGAGCAACGCCGGTCCCTCGACCCTGACCGCCTCCGTTACGGGCGGGCCGACCACCAGCCGCGCGATCAATTTCGTCGCGACGACCCCGACGACCCTCGCCCTGCAGGCCAGCCCGACCTCGATCGGCCCCAACGACGGTTCGCAGACCACCCAGCAGCAGTCGACCATCACGGCCGTCGTGCGCGACGCCAGCAACAACCTGGTCAAGGGCAAGGTGATCCGTTTCTCGATCATCCAGGACAACAGCGGCGGTACGCTGAGCACGGCGACCGCGACCACGGATAACCTGGGCCGGGCCTCCACCACCTATGTCTCCTCGGCCGCGACCACGGCCCAGAACGGGGTGGTCATCCGCGCGGCCGTGGACGAAAACACCGCGATCAACACCACGGTGGCGCTCACCGTCTCCCAGAGCGCACTGTTCGTACGCCTCGGTACCGGCAATAACATCGAGCAGGTAGGGCAGACCCAGTACGACAAGAAATACACGGTCATGGTGACGGATGCCGGCGGTAACGCGGTCCCGAATGCAAACATTATCGTGTCGCTCAATCCGGATGGGTATGCCAAGGGTATCTATGTGGACAATACCGACAGCTGGGGCCTGAGTTATTCCGTGGGTTACTGCCCCAGCGAGGATCTGAACGAGAACGGCATCCTGGATGGTGGCGAGGACGCCAACGGCAACGGCCAGTTGACGCCCGGCAACGTGGTCGCGGTCCCCTCCAGCGTTACGACCGGGGCCGACGGGACCTTCGAGTTCAGCGTCATCTATGCCGAGACCTACGCCAACTGGGTCCGGGTCCGGCTGACGGCCAGCACGACGGTCGCCGGCACGGAGTCCAGCGATACGGTCGTATTCTGGCTGCCCGCCTCGGCGGCGGACATGAATAACACCAATAACGCGCCGCCCGGCGGAAATATCAACAGCCCCTTCGGCATCAGCGCCTCCTGTCTGGACGACCTGTAAGCGGACGTACCCCGAGCGGTTCGTTCGCACGCGCAGAGGGACAGGCCGATCGCCTGTCCCTTTTCGTTTGATTTCCTGCGTTTATCCGCCCGCCCATTGTGTTGGCGACGATTCTCCGCCACCATAACCTCCATGAAAACTGCACGGGATAACGTCTTCCTGATCGGTCCCATGGGTTCCGGCAAGACCACCGTCGGGCGCCTCCTGGCCAAGGCGCTCAAGCTCGAGTTCATCGACAGCGACCATGCCATCGAGCAGCGCACCGGGGCGGATATCCCGTGGATCTTCGATATCGAGGGCGAGGAGGGATTCCGCCGCCGCGAGCGGGCCGCGATCGATGAGCTCACCCGCCGGAGGGGTATCGTGCTGGCGACCGGCGGGGGCGCGGTGATCGACCCGCTCAATCGCGCCGACCTGGCGGAGCGGGGCGTCGTGGTGTTCCTGCGCGCCTCGGTGGACAAGATCCTGAACCGGACGGCCAAGTCGCAGAACCGCCCCCTGCTGCGGACCGAGGATCCGCGCGCCCGGGTCGAACAACTGCTCACGGCGCGCGATCCCCTCTATCGGGAGATCGCGGATATAATCGTCGATACGGACAAACGCGGGGTGAAGAGTACGGTCACCCTGATCCTCGACCGGCTCCGGCGCGACGCCGGCGAAACACAGGCCACCACGACCCGGCCGGCCGGCCGGTCGCGCGGCCGCAGACCCGAAACGCAGACATGATGAAGACGCTGACCGTAGAGCTCGGCGAGAGAAGCTATCCGATCTACATCGGACCGGGCCTGCTCGCCCGGCCGGAACTGCTCACCCGGCATATCGGATCGCACCAGGCGATGGTGGTCACGAACGAGACCGTGGCCCCGCTCTACCTCGACCGCGTGCTCACCTCCCTGAAGGGCCATCGCTGCGAGACCCTGGTCCTGCCGGACGGGGAGGAATACAAGGATCTGGCGACCCTGACGCGCATCTTCGACGCCCTGCTCGCCGCCCGCTTCGATCGCGGCGCGACCCTGATCGCGCTGGGGGGCGGCGTCATCGGCGACATCACCGGCTTCGCCGCCGCCTGCTACCAGCGCGGCGTGCCCTTCATCCAGATCCCGACCACCCTGCTGGCCCAGGTGGACTCCTCGGTGGGCGGCAAGACCGGGGTCAATCACCCGCTCGGCAAGAACATGATCGGGGCGTTCCACCAGCCGCGGTGCGTCATCGCCGACACCGATGCGCTGAACACCCTGGACGGGCGTGAACTGCGCGCCGGCCTCGCCGAGATCATCAAGTATGGTCTGATCTGCGACGGCGAGTTCTTCCTCTGGCTGGAATCGAACATCGACCGGCTGTCGGCCCGCGAGCCCGAGGCGCTGTCCTATGCCGTGGAGCGCTCCTGCCGCGACAAGGCGGCGGTGGTCGCCGTGGACGAGCGGGAGGGCGGCGCGCGCGCGCTGCTCAATTTCGGGCACACCTTCGGGCACGCGATCGAGACCGGCATGGGCTACGGCGAGTGGCTGCACGGCGAGGCGGTCGCGGCCGGCATGTGCGCCGCCGCGGACCTGTCCGTGCGCGAAGGGCTGCTCGCGCCGGCCGCGGCCGACCGCGCCATCGCGCTGATCGCGCGCGCGGGGCTGCCGATCCGGCTGCCGCGCGAGATCGATACCGGGCGGTTCCTGGACCTGATGGCGGTCGACAAGAAGGTGCAGGCGGGCAGTCTGCGCCTGATCCTGTTGCAGTCGATCGGCACCGCCGTGGTGAGCGGGCGGTTCGATCCTGCCCGTCTGAGGGAGAGCATCGAGGCGCGGCGGGAACGGTGATGATCGGGACTATGGCCGTGGGGCGGAGGAGGGCGCGGTGAGCGTGGACGATCAGGCCGGACTCGCCCCGTACGCCGCCCGCGCCGCCAATTCGCGCGGCCGCCGCCACCCCGAGCCCGCGCCCGAATACCGCTCCGAATATCAGCGTGACCGCGACCGCATCGTCCATTCCTCGGCGTTCCGGCGCCTGGAATACAAGACCCAGGTGTTCGTCAACCATGAGGGCGACATGTTCCGCACCCGGTTGACCCATTCGATCGAAGTGGCCCAGATCGGGCGCGCGATCGCCCGCGCCCTGCGGCTCAACGAAGACCTGGTCGAGGCCATCGCGCTGGCCCACGACCTCGGCCACACGCCGTTCGGCCATTCCGGTCAGGATGCGCTCAATCACTGCATGAAGGATCACGGCGGTTTCGAACACAATCTGCAGTCGCTGCGCGTGGTCGACGAGCTGGAGGAGCGTTACGCCGAGTTCAACGGCCTCAACCTGACCTACGAGACGCGCGAGGGCATACTGAAGCACTGTTCGCTCAAGAACGCCGCGGCGATGGGCGAGGTGGGGGAGCGTTTTCTCAAGAAACAGCAGCCCGGGCTGGAGGCGCAGCTCGCCAATCTGGCCGACGAGATCGCCTACAACAATCACGACGTGGACGACGGCCTGCGCGCCGGCCTGATCACCGTCGAGCAGTTGAACGGGATCCGCCTGTTCAACGAACAGCACGAGCGCGTCGCCGCGGCCCATCCCGGCATCGGCACCCGTCGCCTGGTGCACGAGGTGGTGCGGCGGATGATCAACCGTCAGGTACGGGACCTGGTGGAGACCAGCCGGGCGCGCATCGCGGACTCCGGCGTCGCCAGCCTCGACGAGGTGCGCGCCGGGAGCGCCCCTCTGATCGGGTTCAGCGCGCCGATGGCGGAATGGAACCTCGAGCTGAAGCAGTTCCTGCGCGCGCAGCTCTACCGCCACTACCGGGTCAAGCGCATGAGCAGCAAGGCGGACCGCATCATGAAGGCCCTGTTCGGCGCCTTCATGGAAGACCTCCAAGTCCTTCCCCCCGAGTACCAGCAGAAGGCGGTCCGGTCCGAACGGGACGCGGGTGTTGCGGGCAGGGCGCGGGTGGTGGCAGACTACATCGCTGGCATGACCGATCGGTACGCAATCGGCGAGTATGAGCGGCTGTTCGATCCCGCGCGGTTGACCTAGCCGCGGCCGGGCGGCGGATCGCCCCGGCGCCGCGACCGGGTCTCGAAGGGCACGATACAGCGCACTCATGCACATATACCTGCAGAAGCCTCAGGAAGAGGACAAGCCGCCGCGCTACTATCACCTTCTCTTGCAGCAGGATTTACTGGGGGGCTGGTCTTTGGTCAGGGAGTGGGGCTATCAGGGGTCTTCCGGACGGGTGCGGCGGGATCATCACGCCACGCGCGAACAGGCGGAGACGGCATTGATGTCCGCGCGCGACGATCAGCTCCGGCGCGGTTACCGTATGGTGTTCATCGAAGGTGAACATCAACGGACATGAGTGCCCACCCGATCGATCCCTTCGCAGGCGCGGACGAGGGAGACCTGGAGCGCGATCCGTTCGGAACCCGCTATGACGACGCCGCGTATTTCGACGAGGCGGTGCGGGCCAAGCGCCTCAACCTGCTGTTTCACCTCATACCCTACAGCGACGTGCTGCTGGTCACCGGCGACGCGGGCAGCGGCAAGACCAGCCTGCTGCGGCGCCTGCTCCTGGGCGCGAACGACAACTGGCGCATCTGCCATTTCCAGGCCGCTCCCGAGATCGACGCCGCGCTGCTGCTCGAGATCCTGCACAAGGAATTCTCGCTGCGGCCGGACGGCAGCGGCGAAGGCGAACAGCGCCTGCGGCTGCTGCGGGAGAGTCTCTATTCGTTACGCCACAGCGCGCTGATCCCGGTGCTGATCATCGACGACGCCCACCGCCTCACGCAGTCGGCGCTCGCGATGCTGGCCACGCTGACCGAGCCCTGGCAGTCGACGGACCGTCTGCTCAGCGTGGTGCTGTTCGGCGAGCCGGAGATCAGCAAGCGCCTGGTCGCCCCGGGCCTGGAGGTCCTGCGCGGACGGGTCGGGCATACCTTCGACATACCGCCGCTGAACGAGGAGGATACCGGCCGGTATATCCTCCATCGCCTGCAGGCGGCCGGCATCAAGGGGCCGGGTCCGTTCACCGAATCGGTCATCCGTTTCATCCACGTCGCCTCGCGCGGATTCCCCGGCCGCGTCAACGAATTCGCCCGCGTGGTCCTGCAGAACAAAGAGGAAAAGGGCGCCCGCGCGGAACCGTCTTCCGCCCCGGGCCTGGGGCGCGGCCTCTATCTCAAATACGGCGTCGCGGCCGTGCTGGTGTCGCTGGCCGTCGTCGGGCTGCTGTATCAGGATCGTCTCGCGGACCTGATACGCGATTTCCGGGGCCCGGCATCGCCGCCCGCCCCGGCGACCCCCGTCGAGCCGCCGCCCGCGCCGTCCCCCGCCGTCGACGAGACCGCGCCGGAGGCGATGACGCCCCCGGCCCCGGAGGCGCCGTCGACCGGGGACGGGGTCGGGGAGGCGATGCCAGGGGATGCCGCCATGCCGGAGCCGGCGGTCCCGGATGAGGCCGGGGACGCCCCCGAGGCGGATTCGCCGGTCGCGCCGGAGGCGGCGGCGACGGCCGCGCCCGCCGGAACGACCGCGGCCGCGGCGCCGGTCGAAGAGGAGGCGGTCGCGGAACCGGCGGCGGAGCCGCCCCTGACGCCGCCCGTGGGACAGGAGGCGGGGGCCGCCGCTGCCGGGTCTCCCGCGCCGCCCGCCGCGGCGCCCCGCGACGAGGACTGGCTGCTGGGGCAGGATCCCGCCGCCTATACGGTCCAGTTGCTGGTCGCCAGCCGCGAACAATGCCTGGCCTATATCGAGCGCCACGGGCTGGGCGATGCCGCGGCGATTTACCGGACACGGTCGTCCGGCCAGGTCTGGTCGTCCCTGGTGTACGGGGTCTTCACCACCGAGCAGGATGCCGTCGATGCCGGAAAAGCCATTTCTGAACAGGATGTTAAGGCCTCACCCTGGGTGCGGCGCCTGGGCGTGATACAGGACCGGGTGCGTGCCTTTGGCGCCGCCGCCGAGCCCTCCCCGGCCGCGCCGCCGCCTCCGTCCCCGGCCCCGGTGTCTCCCGACCATATAAAAGGAGTGGCCGCGCCCGGCGGGGTTCCGGATGAGGCCTGGCTGCGGGCTCAGCCGCCCGAGGCCTATACCCTGCAGCTCTTTTCCGGCAAGGAGGCCAATGTGAGGGCCTACCTCAAACGCCATGGGCTGGAGGGCCGGGTCGCCCTGTATCCTCCGCCCGAGGACGCCGAGGGTCGTTTGACCGTCACCTACGGGGTCTATGCGGATCGCGCCGAGGCCGCGCGGGCGGGGGCGGAACTCGTCACCCGGCTGCCGGACCTCAAGCCATGGGCGCGCCCGCTGCGCGACATCCAGGCCCTCCTCTCCGACCCCCGGGCGGCGCCCGCCCCGGCTCCCTGATTCTTCACCCCGGATAATCAGTAGCTTATCCCCCGCCGGGTGAGGGCGACGCAGGGCCGGTTTATTGAAGGGCCCGGGGTGGGCGAGTATAATTTCCTCCCCTGCGTCTTGCCCATGTGTCTCGCGAGTGGAAATGCGCCGGTCAACGGGACACGGTCAATCCTTGCCGGCGGCCGGTGCGCGGTTTCAGGCGCGCCGGTTTCTGCCGTCCGGTTCGCGGCGGGCCGGGATCCTCGGTGTGACTGAGTGCTCGGGGTGTGGCGGTTGCGCTCGATCGCGGGCGAACGGCCGCGCGGCAGGCGCGTCGCCCGGTGCGGGCGGATATACAACAGAGTCGGATCCGGAGAACATGCACAACGAGAGTACTCAGCACGGTCGGCCGCAGCGGCAGGGATTGTACGATCCCCGCAACGAACACGATGCCTGCGGCGTCGGCTTCATCGCCCACATCAAGGGCCGCAAGAGTCACGCCATCGTGCGCCAGGGCCTGCAGATCCTGGAGAATCTCACGCATCGCGGCGCCGTCGGGGCCGATCCGCTGGCGGGCGACGGCGCCGGCATCCTGATCCAGATCCCGGATGTCTTTCTGCGCGCCGAATGCGCCGCGCGCGGCGTGACCCTGCCGCCGGCGGGCGAATACGGCGTCGGCATGGTCTTCCTGCCGCAGGACGCGCAGACGCGCGCGGCCTGCGAGGCGCTGATCGAGCGGACCGTCGCGGCAGAAGGCCAGCGCGTCCTCGGCTGGCGCGACGTCCCGACGGACAACGGCTGTTTCGGCGCCGGCGTGCGCGCGGTGGAGCCGTTCGTGCGCCAGGTCTTCATCGGGCGCGGCGCGGGCGCCGCCGACGACAGGATATTCGAGCGCAAGCTGTTCATCATCCGCAAGGTGGTGGAGAACGCCGTACGCGCCTCCGACTGGAACGATCGTAGTCGTTTCTACATCCCGTCCCTGTCCTGCCGCACCCTGGTCTACAAGGGCATGCTGCTGGCCGACCAGGTCGATGCCTATTACAAGGATCTCGGCGACGAGCGCGTGACCTCCGCGCTGGCCCTGGTGCATCAGCGTTTTTCCACCAACACGTTCCCGTCCTGGGATCTGGCGCACCCGTTCCGCATGATCGCCCACAACGGCGAGATCAATACGCTGCGCGGCAACATCAACTGGATGGCGGCGCGCCGCCATTCGATGTCTTCGGCGCTGCTGGGCGAGGACCTGGAAAAGCTGTGGCCGCTGATCGCCGAGGGCCAGTCCGATTCCGCCTGCTTCGACAACGCGCTGGAACTGCTCGTCGCCGGCGGATATCCGCTCGCGCACGCCATGATGATGCTGGTCCCCGAGGCCTGGGCCGGCAATCCCCTGATGGAGGAAAAGCGCCGCGCCTTCTACGAATATCACGCCGCGCTGATGGAGCCATGGGACGGACCGGCCGCGCTGGCGTTCACCGACGGCCGCCAGATCGGGGCGACGCTCGACCGCAACGGTCTGCGCCCCGCGCGCTATCTCATCACCGACGACGACCTGGTGGTGATGGCCTCCGAGATGGGCGTGCTGCACATCCCGCAGGCGAAGATCGTCAAGAAGTGGCGGCTGCAGCCGGGCAAGATGTTCCTCATCGACATGGAGCAGGGCCGCATCATCGACGACGCCGAGCTGAAGTCGGCGCTGGCCGCCGCGCATCCCTACCAGCAGTGGCTCGACCGCACGCAGATCTTGCTGAACAACCTGCCGCTGCACGCGCACGCGGCGCCGGCGGTGTCGCGCGATTCCCTGCTCGACCGCCAGCAGGCCTTCGGCTATACGCAGGAAGACCTCAAGTTCCTGCTGGCGCCGATGGCCGTGAGCGGCCAGGAGGCGGTGGGTTCGATGGGCGCGGACAATCCGATCGCGGTGCTGTCGCGCAAGCCGAAGCCCCTGTTCAACTATTTCAAGCAGAACTTCGCCCAGGTCACCAATCCGCCGATCGACTCGATCCGCGAGGAACTGGTGATGTCGCTGGTGTCGCTCATCGGCCCGCGCCCGAACCTGCTGGATCTCGACAACGCCGGTACCCACATGCGGCTCGAGGTGCACCAGCCGGTGCTGACCAACGAGGACCTCGAGCGCATCCGCGCCATCCATGAACACACCGACGGCGTGTTCCGGACGCGCACGCTGGACATCTGCTATGACGCCGCGCAGGGCGCGGCGGGCATGGAATCGGCACTGGCGCGCCTGTGCGACGAGGCGACGCGCGCGGTCGATGAGCACTACAACATCCTGATCCTGTCCGATCGCGCGATGGGCCGCGACCGCATCGCCATCCCGTCGCTGCTCGCCACGGCCGCGGTGCACCACCACCTGGTGCGCGCCGGGCTGCGCACGGAATGCGGTCTGGTGGTCGAGACCGGTGCCGCGCGCGAGGTGCATCACTTCGCCCTGCTCGCCGGTTACGGCGCCGAGGCGATCAACCCCTATCTCGCCTTCGAGACGCTCA
>WBZO01002992.1_pt2 | contig 18791 bp, 14 predicted proteins | sample 5204261 | NCBI WGS metagenome assembly WBZO01 (sample SAMN12412400, study PRJNA552823) | activated sludge metagenome | isolation source: activated sludge from anammox sidestream of wastewater treatment plant... | place: USA: North Carolina | collected 2017-09
AACGGCTGCAATTCTTCGGTAATCAAAACGGCGCGAAAGAACGCGGGCATCGCGCGCGCCGCTTTCCACACATCGCCTTGCAAGCCGGGCGCAATCGGTTCATCGCTCGGCGGCAAACCGTCCAACCAACCGCGCTGCCGCAGCCAATCCAAACCGGCTTCGCGCGCCATGCTGTACAAACCGCCGCGCACGGAATCGCGCGCCTGAAAACCGGGCGCGGCGCCGGGCACGCGCATAAATACGGTTTCGAGCAACCGCGCCGCCTGGTCGCGGTCGCCGACGAGCCGCGCCAAATAATCGTACAAATCCGCGCTGTAGCGTTCAAACAATTGCGCCAGCGCGTCGCGTCGCCCCTGGACAATGTACTGCACCAGTTGTTGGTCGGTTGGAGTGGACATAAGCAATTTGACCAAATTTTATCATACGCCCGCGCGCATGACAATAGGGGGTCATTACAAAATGACAATGCGGAAATGACAAACGCGTGACAGCGCGCCGCGCGGTTCACATTTCTTTCAACGCCACATTGCGCGCGCTCTGTTTGCGTAATTGTCCCAACGAAAGCCCCAGCCGCCACATGAGCGCCAAACCCAAAAAGACGACCGGCACAATCAACGCGGCGTGTAATAACAAGGTGTACGACGCCGCGATGCTTTCATTCACGCCAAAGAGCGCGAGAATGGCTTTGACCGGCACGTCAAACACCCCGACATAGCCGGGCGTCGAAGGCACAATCGTTACAAGGTTTGCCACCGCCGTCGCCAACACAAAAACGGGAAACGGCAGAACAATGCCGAAACCGAGCGCCAACGTCGCGTACATCCCCGCTTCAAATAACCACGCCAAAATTGAAAACAAGAGCGCCGCCGCCGCGTCCGTCGGATTACGTAAAACAGCCAAGCCCAGAAAAAAAGAATCCGCCAAGCGCAAACCGCGCGCGCGCCATTTTTCGGGCAAGCGACTCAGCGCGCGCCGCAGCAGCGCGTCAAAGCGTTCACGCAGTCCCGCCGCAAGAGCCAACGCCACGACCACCGCCGCAAACAAGAGCGAACCAATCAAGAGCAGCGTACGCAGCGCTTCATTCAATGGCAAAAAAAAGGACGCGACGCCGATAAATAACAGCATGGTCACGCCGTCAAACACGCGTTCCAAAATAATCGTGACCAGGACGGACGCTTTGCTAATGCGTTCGGTTTCGCCCAAAATATACGCGCGCACCAATTCACCGATGCGAAACGGCAGCAAATCATTCACCATGTAACCGATGACCGTCACCTGAAATAAACGCCAGACGCCAACCGGTTTAATCGAACGCAACAAAAAATGCCAGCGCACCGCGCGCAGCCCCACGCCGATAAAATACAAGACCAGCGCCGGGACCAGATAAAAATAATTTGCCGTCCGAAACGCGTCGCCGATGGCATTCAGGTCGGTGCCATAAAAAACGATCGCCAGTAAACCCAAACTGATAATGACGCCAATCCACAAAGTTTTTTGTTTCCGCATAAACGCGAGTGTAACATAGGATAGCTTGAACCCATAAAAAAAGCGGGAAAAAGAAAAATTCTTTTTCCCGCTTTGGTATTCTGACTGCCGCCGCTACGCCGCGTTGGGCAGCAGCTCGGCTTGGTCAATCATCCCATCCAACAGGTATTCCATCGCTTTGGTGTGACTGCACCAGCGATGCGTCGCAAAATAATGACAACCGCACTGCCACGCGCCACGCGTATAGGCAACCGTATGCGCGTCGTTGTCGCCTTTGATTTCGGCTTGGAAACTGTCAAACGCAATGCGCTCGCTCGCCTCGCTGGCATAACGCCGCGCTTTTTCAATCTTGCCAATCATGCTGGAATCCATCGGATATCCTCCTTGAATTGATGGGTTTTGAACCGCACGGGCGAAACATATTTATTTGCTTGACGGAGCCGGGCGAGAGCGCGAAACGTCGGTCTATTTTTTCCCCCACACGAGTCGGGAAACAAAAAATCCAGACGCGTACGCGTCTGGATTCTAATTCGTCGCCTGCAAGCGTTCACTGCTCATCGCCGTTACTGACCTCTGGAAGCGTCCGCCGTCAAACTCTTGTTGACCGCAAACGCAAGGACAGTATAAAAGCTTTTCGCCCGCCTGTCAATAGCGCCGCGGTTTTCCGATTTTCGGTTTTCGATTTTTCTTTTACGCCGGCGCCGGGGCGGGCGTCGTCAAGACAAAATCGCGCACCAGCGTATTAAATTCTGCCGCATGTTCAATTTGCGGCGCATGGCCGCACGCGTCAAACACAAAAGTTTGCGCGTGCGGAATTTTTTCTCGCGCCACGTGCATTTGCGCGAGCGGCACCACGCGGTCCTGTTTGCCCCACACCAACAAAGTCGGCGCGCAAATCTGCGACGCGCGGTCGCGCACTTGCTGCAAAAGTTGCGTTTTGAGACCCCGCCAATCTACGCCGACTTTCAAAACGCGCCGATACGAGGCAAACAAATCCGGTTCCTCATTCAACGCCACCGTAGCGTCAATTAACGCGGACGGCACATTATCGGGATTGTAAAATATCTGCCGCAAGGCGAGCCGCAACATTCGCGGCGAGGGTCGGGTGCGCGAACGCAAATCAATCAGCGTCCGCAAACGCAGCCACCACGCCAATTCGCGCCCGAAACCCGCCGGGTCCACCAAAATTAAACGCTCGACGCGTTCGGACGCATCAATCGCCGCGCTGGTCGCAATCGCGCCGCCCATCGAATTGCCGACGAGCGTCGCCCGCGTAATCCCCACCGCGTCCATGAACGCGGTCACGAACGCGACAAAGTCCGTCTGACTGGGCGGAGTTTTCGGTTTCGCGCTTTTGCCAAAATACAAAAGGTCCGGCGCAAACACGCGAAATAGTTTGCCCAACGGTTCGATATTCAAACTCCACGCGTCGAGCGACGAGCCCAAACCGTGCAGCAATATCAACGCGGGCCCCTCTGCGCCCGCGCGCGCATAACGCGTGCGCCAGCCGTTCACATTTAGATAATTTTCATCCATGTACCGATATACGACGCGACCGCATCAAATGTTCCACCGCCCCGCTTTACGCCGCGAAAAATTCCTGCAATACGCGTTCGTGCGTTTGCAGCGCGCGCGCGTCGTACAACACCATCCGCAGCAACGTCGGCGCGGCGTGCGTCTGCAAAAATTCGCGCATCGTCGCAAACGCCACGCGCGCGGCGGCAGCCATCGGATAACCGTACACGCCGGTCGAAATCGCGGGAAACGCGACGCTCGCCAATTGATGCGCGTGCGCGAGGTCCAGCGCCCGCCGATACGCGGACGCCAACAATTCCGCTTCGCCGCGCGTGCCGTCGTAATACACGGGCCCTACCGCGTGAATCACATATTTCGCTCGCAGCTTGTACCCGCGCGTAATTTTCGCGTCGCCGGTCGCGCAGCCGCCAAGCGTGCGACATTCCGCGAGCAGCTGCGGGCCCGCCGCGCGATGAATCGCGCCATCCACGCCGCCGCCGCCAAGCAGCGATTCGTTCGCCGCGTTCACAATCGCATCAGTGTCTTGGTCCGTAATGTCGCCCTGCGCGAGTTCGATGACGGCGCGATTGATTTCAATTTGCATAATAACTCACCTTACGCAGTCCCGCGAAAAGATAGTGTGAAAACGTACGGCAAATTTGAAATTTGCCCTACCCATGCGTAACATGAGTAATAAATCGAAAAGAGGTAGATGCACAGGTTTGTTGACCTGCCTGCCTACCTGCTACTTGGGCAATACTTGGCTTCTATCTGCGTCACCTGCTCCACCGCCGCGACATCGCTTGGGTCGGTTCCCAACGGCGTATTGAACCACGCATCGAGAATTTCTTGCGCGACGGTTTCAGATGTGGCGCGCAAGCTCAAGCATAACACATTCGCGCGATTCCACAGGCGCGCGCCGCGCGCCGTTTCCGCGTCGTGACACAATGCCGCGCGAATGCCCGGTATCTTGTTTGCCGCCAGCGTAACGCCGGTGCCGGTCCAGCAAAATAAAATGCCTTCTTCCGCGCGTCCGGCGCTGACCGCTTCCGCCACCGCTTGCGCCGCCTGAACCCAATTCAGCGCGCGCGGCGCGTCCGCCGCCTCATTCAATGGCCCAAACAATTCGAGCGTATGTCCGCGTTTCTGCAATTCTTGCAGCACGCGGTCGGTCAAATAGGTTTTTTCGTCGGAACCCACAGCCAATTTCATTCGTCGCCTCACTCTCTTTATTATAGCATTGCGCCAGAATTTTGACGCGCCCATTTTTGCATTTGCCTTTTTTGCATGATACACTTTTACCATGACGGATTTGGAACGCGCCATCGAAACTTATCACAGCGGCGGTTACGCGTTCGTGTTGGTCAAACACGGACACATCACTGCGACCGGCACGCGCGCAGGCATCGAAGAACTGTTGCAAGCGCTTGCGGAATCTCCCGACGCGATGCGCGGCGCGAGTTTGGCAGACAGGGTTGTGGGCAAAGCCGTCGCAATGGTCGCGGTTTTTGCAGAGATTGCAGACGTATATACGCCGCTCGGCAGCGAGTCGGCAGTCGCCGTTCTGGCAAAGCACAAAATTCCGTTTCAGGCGCAGCGCATCATTCCCTTTATCCAAAACAGGCGCAATGACGGACCCTGCCCGATGGAGCGCCTGACACTGCCCATTTCTGATCCCGAAGTCGCGGTTGCGGCGCTCAAAGCGTTTGTGGCACAGCGAGGCGAACTCGCGCACGTCATGTAAGGTTTGCCGCGTGCGACGCAACCAAACGCTTGTTGGATAACACGATGAAACAATTGTTGATTTTGATAATTTTGAGTCTGTCGGCGTTGGCGCTCGTGGCGCCGCAGCTGCCGTTCACAGCGGACGCGCGCGCGCAAACCGCGCCGACCGCTACGTCGCGCCCAACGCGCGTCCGACAACCAAAAGCCATAGTCACGCCCGAACCCACCGCCACCGCCGAACCGGAAGAAGCGGACAGCGCCGAACTCGCGCCGGTTGCGCCGGGCGCCATGACTTCGCAAATCGTCGTCTTTAATCCCGATACCACCGGCAGCGCCACAGTGCAAATTGAAATTTACGACAGCGCGGGCGCGGCAGTTTTTACGACGACGGAAAATATCAGCCCCAACGGCGCGAAAATTATCGCCGTGCCCAATACGCTCGGCGCGAATTTTCAAGGCAACGCCATTATTTCTTCCGACAAAAATGTACAAGCGTTAGCTCTGGCGGCGAACGGCAACCATAACGCGCGCGACGCGTACGAAGGCGTCAGCGCGCCCGCGACGCAACTCACGTTTCCTTTGGCGCGGCATCTCGCCGACGATACGCAAAATACTATCCTCGCCATTCAAAACGCCGCCGCCTCGAGCGCGGACGTGACGATTACGTTTTATAACGCCGATGGAACTATGGCGCATCAACAAAACGAAACGCTCGCCGCGCGCGGTTCCTTTTATCTCAACACCAATACGCTTTTTTCGGGTTCGCCCTTTACTGGAACCATTGCCCTCGCTGCGACGCAAAATATTGTCGCCGCGCTGCAAACGCGTTATGTCCGCGATACGGCAGCCGTCCGCGCGCTCGCCGCAGACGAATACGATACCTTGATCTATCTCTATTCATTGGAACGCAAAATCAACGGCAAGGGCGCGGCGCAAAATTGGTCCGAAATTTTTGCGCGCAACAATGGCGCAAACGCCGCCGACATTACGATTGAATTTTTCAATAATGACGGCAGCTCTGCCGGCGCGCAAACTGTCACCGGCGTTCCCGCGAACGGCTTGGCGCAATTTTTATTGAACGACGCCGCATTCGCCGCGCTCGGCAATGCGTTCACCGGTTGGGCAAAAGTGACTTCGACCGAACCGCTGGGCGTCAGTACATTTAGCGCCATGAGCAAAGGCAAACGCTTTAACGGCGCGGACGGTTTGGCAAATTCGCAAGTGAACACGCGTTACGTCTGCGGCGCTACCGCGCGTTCCGCGATGGAAAATACACAGCTCACCCTTTTGAATACCGAAGCGCGCAACGCGAAAATTTTGGTGCGGCTATTCGACCCGAACACGGGCGCGAAGTTGATGCAAACCACCATCAAGTTGACGCCGCACGCGGCGACCACCGTAAAATTTTCGGACAGTTTGTTTGCGGCGGCAGGTTCCAACTTTCGCGGCATGACCTTGGTCCAAGCCAAAGGCAAAACGCCGCCAAAAATTATCGCTGCGGTCAGCAATCCGTACGGCAGTAACAAATTGATTAGCGCCGACGGTTATTTGTGCAGCGCGCTGCCGTAATTTGTTTTCCAACGCACAGTCCGTCAAAAAACAAAACGCTCAAGGGGAAAATTCCTTGAGCGTTTTCTATTGCGCGCGGCGGAAACGGTTTATTCTTTCGGTTGTCCGGGCGCGGCGATGGATGCGCCGAACAGAGAACGTCGTATAGAGAATCCTCCATCAAGGCGAGGCGAGACAAACGCCGGGCGGCGATGCGCCGTCGCGCCACCCGCAAAATTCAAGTGACGAACCAAACGCCTGAAAGTAACCGCGAAATTGATTCACGTTAGGATTATAGATGACAAACGAGAAATTACCGTTCGTGGCGCCGGGAATCGTGTAATTCCCCGACACCGAAATTCCGTTTCCGATATTTTGGACTGTGCCTTGCAGAGAACCGGTTTGTGTATGCGAAAGACCTTTGCGGCAAAACGTTCCGCTGAGTGAATTCCCCAATACGGTAAAATCTGCCGTACAGTCACCCGCGCCGCTATTGCGAATATTCCAATGACCGGCGAAACTCGGCGCGCTCGCGCCCGTCACATTGACGGTCACGGTCTTGATACGCGTATTGGTCCCGCAACGCGCTTCGAGCGTGTACGTGGTCGTGGTTTGCGGACTGACTTGACGGTCGCCCGGAGTCGCCACGCCTTGCCCATCGAGAAAGGCGCCGCTAGCATTGGTAATGGCGCTCCACGAAAGCGTCGCGTTTTGTCCCGCCGTAATGCTGGCGGGCGAAACAGAAAACGTAAAATCATTTGGCGTTCCAGAACACTCCGTAGGCGGCTGCGCGGGCGGAATCGTCGTACCTGTTGGCGTCACCGTCGCCACGGCAGTCGGACTCCCGGAAATGATTTTGGCGGAAAGCATTGTGCCGAAAAATTCGCCGCGCGCATCGCGCAAACGCCAATAACTCGAATACGCGCCGCCGTTCGCGGGCGCGGTCATCGGAATCGAAATGTCGGCGGTCGCGCCGGGCGCGGTGGGCGGGATAATGTTTTGCGTAAAGCCCGCGAGGTTGGAACCGCCCGCCAACGCAATCGTGTAACTCGCATCCCAGGGACATGTGCCGTTATTCCGCACGCGCCACGTTTTGGTGAATCCCGCGCCGGGACTAATTTGCGTGCCATCGGGAATGGTCACATCGGCGATGAATTGCGAATTCAACACACACGTCGCGCCGGTCGGCGGAATGGTCGTATGCGTTGCGGTGGCAGTTGCCGTTGCGGTGGCTGTCGCAGTCGGCATTTCTGTTGGCGGCACTGCGGTGGTAGGCGCCGCAGTCGGTACATCGGTCGGCGGCACGGTTGCCAGCGCCACAAGCGTCGGAGAGGGAATTGCCGAGACGGCAGTCGGCATTAGAGTTGCCGCCGGATTTACCATGACGCTCACGCCCGCTTCTGCCGTTGCGCCTTGCGCGTTGTGAGCGCGCACGGTGAGCGTGTGATTGCCCGGCGCGGTCGCCGTCCAATGCTGAATCAGCGCAAATTGGATTTGCCCTTGCGAGACCGGCGAAGGGTCTACGCGCACCGGCAAACCATCCACCAAGAGTTCGACTTTGACAATTCCGTTAGCATCCGCAGCCGAAGATTGCACTGCCACTTGTTCACCCGTACTGTAGATGCTTCCGCTGGGCGGAGACACAATGACGACTGTCGGTTTAGTCGGAGCGGAGGTCGCATTACACGCCATGATGCCAGTCAGTGCGACAAGCAGCAACGCCGCGCAGGCGTGGATAACTAGCTTGCGAGCATTCGATGTTATAGACATGGTTTCACCTCGTTTCATTGTGCGAATTCACCTATAGAATACTCTGGACTAGGCAAAATTTCAACCAATTTTTATGCTACAATAGCGCGCGATGCGGTTCGATATTTTTACGTTGTTTCCCGGCATGTTTGCGGGCGTGTTTGACGACAGCATCTTGCAGCGCGCGCGCGCGGCGGGACGTCTCGAAATTGCGACGCACAATCTGCGCGCGTTTGCCTACGACAAACATCATGTCTGCGACGATACGCCCTACGGCGGCGGCGGCGGCATGGTGATGAAGGTGGAACCAATTTTTGAAGCGGTCGAAAAAATTTTGGGCGCCGACCCCGCGCGGCGACCGCCGTTGATTTTGACGACGCCGCAAGGCCGCGTCTTTGATACCGCCATCGCGCGCGCATACGCGCAGCAGCCGCATGTCGCCATCCTCTGCGGCCATTACGAAGGCATGGATGAACGCGTGCGCGCATTGGTCAGCGATGAAATTTCGATTGGCGATTACGTGTTGACCGGCGGCGAAATTCCCGCGATGGCGCTGGTGGATGCCATCGCGCGTTTCATTCCCGGCGTCGTCGGCGACCCCGCGGCGCCGCACCAAGATTCGCACGCGACGGGTTTGTTGGAATATCCGCAGTACACGCGGCCGCTCGAATTTCGCGGGATGCGCGTGCCGGATATTTTATTGTCGGGACATCACGCGCAGATTGAACAATGGCGGCGGCGCCAGGCGCTCAAGCGCACGTGGGAACAACGTCCCGATTTATTGGCGCGCGCGCCATTGACGCCGACGGACAAAAACTTTTTACGGGAATTGGGTTGGCAGGGCGAGACATGATTTGTAATTTACGCATTGGAATTTGTGAGCTGCGCGCAAGAAATCGGTAATTGAAATATAAAGGAGGCAACGATGGCAAAAGCAAAAAAAACCGGCAAGACAAAACCAAGTAAAGCGGTGAGCAAGCGCGAAAAATTGGCGGCGGAAAAAGCGTACGCGGGCGCGGCGCAAATGTCGCGCGGCGAAGATACGCTCATGGCGGCGAGTGAATGGAATCTCGTCTCGAAATCCACCGCCGCGTCCGGCGCGGCAAACGTCGCGACGGGCATGGGCGCGTTGGCGACATCCGACCACATGTCCCTGCTTAGCGATGTCGCCGCCAGTAACGCGCTGCGCGACGTATCGCAAGGCGCGGATATGCTCGCGGTCTCGGAACACATCACTTCGATGGGCGCGGTTGTGCGCGCGATGAGCGTAGGCGATTTGGCGCGCGGCATGGAACTCGCGGGCATGGCGGGTCAAATCAGCGTCGTCGGCGAAGTCGTTCATGCGATGGAGATGCCGGCGCTCGCGCAATTCTTGAGCGACATGGGCATCCGTCTAAAAGCGTTTGCGGTGAACGATATTGGCCGCGCGCGCGGCGCCGTCGAGTTGGCGCGTTCCATCAGCGCGAGCGGTCAGCGCGTCGCGGATTTTGGCGTCGGCGAAGTGCAAGACGGCATGAACGCTTTAGCCGCCGCCCAAGTCGCCGCCGCAATCAGCGAGGACCAAGCGGCGCACGGCCAAGAAAAAATCGCCGAAGGGTTGGCGGAACTCGCCGCCGCCGAAGCCGCGGGCGACATCGGGCGCGCGATGGCGCTCGACGGGCTGGAGGACATGGCGGCGGGCGCGGGCGAATTGGGCGAAGCGGAAGAAATGCAATTGGGCAGTTGAACGGCTTGGTTTGCCAATAAAAAAGCGGCGCTGGTTTTCACCAGCGCCGCTTTTTTTATTCTTCGGTGTGATACACTCCAGCCGCTTTGGCGCCATCCGCCAAAAGAGCTTCGCTGCGGATAAAGCCCAGCGATTGAATCAAACGCGCTACCAAGCCGGTCCAACCGGTCTGATGGCTCGCGCCCAACCCCGCGCCATTGTCGCCGTGAAAATATTCGTAAAACAAAATATAGTCGCGCCAATGCGGGTCCTTTTGAAATTTTTCCGAACCGCCGTACACCGCGCGCTGGCCTTCCGCATTGCGCGTAAAAATGTCCACCAGCCGATTCGCAATTTCCGTCGCCGCGCCGTACAACGTCACATAGACGCCCGAACCCGTCGGACACTCAACTTGGAATTCGTCGCCATAGTACGCATAGAGTTGGAGCAGCGCGCGAATCAAAAGCAAATTCACCGGCATCCAAATGGGCCCGCGCCAATTTGAATTGCCGCCAAACATGCCCGTGTCCGATTCGGCGGGCAAGTACGTCACACGATATTCTTCGCCGTGCACCTGCAATACGAACGGCTGCGTCGCGTAAGCTTTGGACAAGGCGCGAATACCGTACGGACTGAGAAATTCTTTTTCATCCAAGACGCGCGCAAGGATGCGGCGGAGCTTGTCTTGATTGACAATCGCAAGAATGTTGCGGTCGGTCAATTCGCTGCGGGTGGGCGGCGCGATGTTGGCCATGAGTTCGGGATGTCCTTGAATAAACTCGCGCGCGCGGCTAAACATTTTGGGCATAGTCTGGCGCGCTTGAGACGAAAACACCGTACTCGCGCACAAGGGCAGCAGCCCGACCATCGAGCGCACTTTTAAACGCATCCCGTCGCCGTTCGGCAAGCGCAGTAAATCGTAAAAGAATCCATCCTGCTCGTCCCACATTTCATCTTGATTATCGCCCATGCGATCCATCGCGCCCGCAATCCAAAAGAAATGTTCGACAAATTTGGTCGCCATGTCTTCATACGTCGCATCGTATTTTGTCAGCTCGATCGCGATTTCGAGCATGTTTTGCGAAAAGAGCGCCATCCACGCGGTGCCGTCCGCCTGCTCCAAAAAACCGCCGGTGGGCAGCGGCGCGCTGCGGTCAAAAATCCCGATATTGTCCAGCCCGAGAAAACCGCCTTCAAATACATTTTTGCCCGCTGGGTCTTTGCGATTCACCCACCATGTAAAATTGAGCAGCAGTTTTTGGAACGACTGCTTGAGCCAGTTCACATCGCCTTGGCCGCGCTGTTCTTTTTCAATGTTGTACACAAACATTGTGGCCCAGGCGTGTACCGGCGGATTCACGTCGCCGAAATTCCATTCGTACGCGGGAATCTGACCGTTCGGATGCAGATACAATTCGCGCAACAGCAAATCGAGTTGATGCTTGGCAAAGTCCACGTCCACCAAACACAACGCGACGCAGTGAAAGGCGAGGTCCCACGCGGCGAACCAGGGATATTCCCATTTGTCCGGCATCGAAATCACATCGTCCGTCACCATGTGAAACCAGTTCTTGTTGCGTATGTCGCGCGCGCGCGGCGACAATAACGGATGCGCTTGATGTTCGGCGAGCCAATGGTCGAGGTCGAAATAATAATGCTGTTTGCTCCACAACATTCCCGCCAACGCCTGCCGCATCACATTCGCGCGGTCGGCGTCTATTTTATCGGGCGTAATGCTCTCATAAAACGCATCCGCCTCGGCGAGGCGTTCATTAAACAGGCGCTCAAATTCGGCGCCGAACGCCTCGCCCATTTGCGCGGGCGCGCAATCGGACAGGCGCATATAAAATTGCACGCTGCCGCCCGCCGGAACGTTCGCGCGCCAGAGCGCGGCGCTTTTGGTGCCCGTTTGCGCGGAATTGACGCTCGCCGTTTCGCCGTTCACAATATAACGATGAAACGCGTCTTTGACATACCGCGTCAGATTCGGCGTACCAAATAATTTTTCATTGTTGCTCTCGTTCTCGGTGAACAACAATTCCGCCGCGCCGTCCGCGTAAAAATACATATCGCCCAATTCGGCGTGGTGCGCCTGAATGGTATGGGCGTCCAGCGCGCGCAGCGTGGGACGCGGCGCGTCGGCGTACAGCCACCAGGTATTGCGAAACCACAATTGCGGCAGGAGCGTAAGGGGCGCATCCGCCGGGCCGCGATTCGCCGCCGTGATACGAATCAACGTATCGTCCGGCGCGGCTTTGGCGTACTCGACAAATACATCAAAATAACGGTCGTCGTCAAAAATGCCCGTATCCAACAATTCGTATTCCAAATCGCCGCGCGTGCGGCGGCGATTGTTTTCAATCAAATCGGCATACGGATACGCGCGCTGCGGATACTTGTACAGATATTTCATGTACGAATGGGTCGGCGTGGAATCGAGATAGAAATAATATTCTTTGACATCTTCGCCGTGATTGCCTTCGCTGTTGGTCAAACCGAACAAGCGCTCTTTGAGAATCGGGTCTTGGCCGTTCCACAGCGCCAAGGCAAAACACAAACGCGAGTGGTCGTCTGTATAACCCGCCAAACCATCCTCGCCCCATTTGTACGCGCGCGCGCGCGCCTGGTCGTGCGAAAAATAATTCCACGCGTCGCCGTTGGCAGAATAATCTTCGCGCACGGTGCCCCATTGCCGTTCCGACAAATAGGGGCCCCATTTTTTCCACGCTGCGTTCTCGCTCAGCCGTTGTTGTTCTACTTGGGTCATCGCTGCCTCCCGGGGCATGATTTTTTTACGCTTTCGGTTTCGTCCCGCCAAAATGCGCGGACGGATTATACATCCGCTTGCCCAATTTATATTTTAGGTTGCGCGCGCGTCGCCCTGCAAACGCCGCGTCAATTCTTCAAGCTGCGCGTCGAATGTGACCAGCGGCGGCGCGCCCGTCGTTTTGCGCCACGCCCAATCTTGAAACAGTTCGCGCGGACGCGTCAACACGGCGCTGGCAATTTGAATCAACAGCCAACCGCCCAAGGTGCAGACGATTGCGGGAACGACGCCAAATTGCAATTCGAGCGCGACCAATAAAACGGTCAGCAGCCAACTGTACACGCTCAAGAGCCACCGCAAGCCCTGCCCCAGATACGGCAGAAAAATAAATACGCCAAATACAAACGGCGCGCTGCCCAAACAGACCGCCAGAAAAATATCGCCGAGCGCGCGTTCGGTCGCATAGAGCGCGCGCGCGACCAACCAAATCGTGAACGCCCAAAAAAATAATTTCACCACAACCAACACGCCCTCCAGCGCGAGCGAAACGACCAAGCGCGTCGGGCGCACGCGATTCACAAACCACACCACGCTGTCGCCCAACAATTCCGAAATGCCCGCGAGCAGCGCGATGGTCAAAATGACGGCGGTGTATGGATTCGTCTGGAGCGGCGCGGCGAGCGCGGCGCCGAGCTGCGCGGCGTCAAACGTCAACGCGCCTGCCAACAATTGCCATACTTGCGCGATAAATGCTCCCATGCTTTATCCCTTTGCATCCGATGCAGCTTGCGCCTGCGTCTGCACTTGCGCCACCAGTTCCGCGATGGTCGCAATCGTCTTGGCCGCGTGCGTTTGCCCGTCCGGCAATTTTGCCGAGCGCGAAAAATAATCGCCCTTGAGCGTGTGCTTCATTGGGCCCATGTTGATAAACGAAACCAAGTTCTGCCGTCGCGCGCGATTCCACGCCGAATGTGGAAAAATCGGCCAATGGCCCGGAAAAAAAATATCGCCCAAACGCCACGTAAAATCGCGCGTGCCGGTCAATTGATACAGATGCTCGACAAACAAAATTCCTTTGTCGTCGGAATACACGCCGCCAATGCCAATCACCCACACGGGCCGCCGTAAAATTTGCGCCACATAGGGCGCGCTGCCCACCGCCACTTGGCCCCCGCCCGAATATCCCAAAAGAATCACCGGCGCGCGCGCGCCGAAAACATAACCGTGATGCTGCAACCGTTCCGCGATTCCTTTGGCGACGCCAAAACTAAAAATCGGCCCGTAACGCGAATCCGCGCTGACTAGAACCTGGGTCAAATTTCGCAAAATGACGAGACCCAAGCCCGCCCAATCGGTGAGGCGTTTGCCGCGTTTCACCGACAAGGCGTTGATGCGCTGCCACATTCGCGCCAAGACGCGCTCGCCCGTCAACGAATTGTTGGTCGCCGAATACGCAAACACATCGCGCACCACAGTCGTATCCGACATTGCGGTTTCCAGACCGTCAAGAAACGCTTTTTCTTTTGGATGCATGCCGCTCGGGTCAATCGCCGCGACGCCGCTCAAGTACACGACATACGCGGACGCAAGGTCTGCGCGCGCGGCTACCGTCGGCAATGGCGTATCAGGCGCGGGCTGCGACGACCACCCCGCCCACCACGTTAACGCTTCCAACGGCGCCAGCGCAGCCACAAGCACAAACACCGCGCCGCCGATACACAGCAGCAACCATAGTAAATTCCAAAATTCACTCATTATTTTTTTCAGCCCGAGTCGTCGCCCTGCGCTTTTGACGCTCTACACTCAACGCCAAGCGATGCCGTTTCGATTGCAAGTTCAACGCGCAATTTCGGGTTGACGCAAAAAAGCGGTTTCTTTGCGCACCACAGAGAAACCGCTTGTCTTGCTCGCTCCAATGCCAAACGCGTATCGCGCGACTTGGTTCATTACCGCAGCCGCATTTCAGGTCGCCTTACGCCCTTTGCATTTTTTTGATTTGGAACGCTTGCCAAATGGCAATGACGCCTCCGACGAGCGCCAAAATCGCAATCAGCAGCCACAAACCAATGCCCGCCGCCAACTGATTAAAAATCAACAGCAACCCGACCAGGATGCTGATTACGCCGAGCAGCGCCGAGACCCAACCGCCGCCTTGGAACGCGCCGATGAGGCCCATAATTCCTTGAATAAGGCCAAGGATACCGACGACAATGACGACAATTTGCGTCACGCCAATCGCCGCCAGCAAAGGATGTTGCAGAATAACAATGCCGGCGATAATGCCGATGATGCCGCTAAATAATTTCCACCCCCAGGCGGTCTTGTCAATAAACAAACTCACAATGTCCAAAATCCCGGAAACGAGCCACCAGATGCCGAGGAACTGAACCAACACGACAATGGTGATAGCTGGGTTAGACAACAACAATAGCCCCACAATTATTGCGGCAATGCCTTCGATGAGAAATAACCACCACGGCGTCGTCACTTTGCTCATGGAAGCTGTGAGAGAAGCCATAACACTCCTTTTTGAGGGCAGCGCCCAATGCATTAAAAATGAATTCCCGCGACGCGTTCAACGCGCCGCCAAACCAAGTATAACAAAAATCAAATCGCGTGTCTATGCGCTACAATTGGTAATTCAGGGCTGGCACATTGTCCGCAAGACCCCAAGACCCCAAGTGTTTTTATCCCGCCGCGCGACTCGATGGACATTCGCATCGCAAAACACTTGGGGTCTTGGCTGCGCACGCGACTTTGTGCCAGCCCTGATTGGTACTTTCCCGCATCTTGCGCGTAGGACGCATTCGCACGTGAACTAAACGTAATAATGCGCCCTATCAGCGTTAGAGAACGCTTTCTACGCGTTGTGGGTAATCTACAACCAGCGCTCCATGCCCTTGGGCATCCGATAGAAACCCAACGCCCGCAAAAAATTTTCGCCCGCGCTGCCCAAGATCTTGGCGCCATTCCATTCCGTCACCACGACATGACGCGGCGCGTGTGCGCGTTCAAAATAAATTTTCAATGCCGCGCGTAAAATTTCCGCGTCCGCCTCGGGCGGCGCGGTCAGGCGTTCGCCATTTTCTTGGGCGATTAAAATCGGCTGCCCGCGCCACAACACAAGCTGCGTCGAAGGCAAACGCGCAAATTTCCACGCCCCCCCTTCGCCGCCAAATAAATTAGCGGGATCGGTCGCATTCAGAATGTAGGGAGCGTTCGCCGCAACGCTCCCGTTCGCCGCAGCATCGGAACGAAATGGCGTTCGTTCCGCACCTATCGCGCGCAATTGTTCCACCGCTTCGGGCAGGGCATATTGAACGCCCGGCAGCTCGGCGACAAAAATGCCGCGCCGCGCCTGTCCGCGCCATTCCATTCTTTGCCACACCGGATACAATAAATCCAATGGCGCGTTTTCTTCACGTTCCAGAACCGCGCGCGATAGCACGCCGTACCGTTCCAATAACACGCGCGCCCATTTTTCCGCGCGTTCCGCCTCTGTCAAAGGCGCGCCCAAAATGCTCGCGCGCCGCACCAAAGTCCAACGGCCCCGCCACGCCGTCGCTTGCTGCGACAAGGCGCGCGCGATGCGTTCGTGCGTTCGCTTTTTCGCCTCCCGATAACGCGTCATTTTCAATGGACGCGGGCCCAAGCGCGTGTCCAATTCCGTTTCCAACGCGCTCAAAGGTTTACGCGCGGACGCGTCCGCGCTCGCCGCGCCGCGCACGACGCCGCCGTACGCAAGCAAATTACGCAGCGGCTCGATTTCGTCATTCGTGACGAGACCGCGCAATACGAGCTCGGTCAACGCGTGCGCCAATGCGTCGTCCGTCAACCGCGTCGCGTTTTGCAGATCCGTCGCAAACGACGCGCCTTCGCTCTGTAAAAATTCATACGCCTTGCGCGCGTCCGCGCTCAAACCGTCCGTATCCGCATCCGCCACAAACAACGCGCCTTCGCCGCGTTCAAAAAATTGCGCGCGCATCCGTTTCGCGTCCGCGCCCGCGCCGACCCACACTTGCGCGCCATTTTCAAACAACGCGTCCAAATCCGCTTCCGTATATTCCGCCACGCGCGCGGGCAAAATATCACGCTCCCACACCGCGCCCGGCAGCGCCGCGCCGCGCAATTGTTTCAAGGCGGCGGCGACCGCGTCCGCGCCGCGCCGCTGCGTCGCCGGATGCGCATGCTGCCAACGCGCGAGAAAATCCGCGTACGCATAAAGCGAAACCGGCTGCACCTCTTGGCGCAAAACGTTCAGCGCGCGCCGATGAATTTGCTCCAACAGCGCCGCGTCAATAAACTCATCCAACGCGGGCGCGGTAAAATGGCCGCGCCCCAGTTCGCCGCTTTGCGTCCACGCGGCGAGCGTTTGCTCCAGCCACGTTGCATCGAACGCGTAACGCGCCAAAATTTGCGCGTGCGTGACGGGCCCGCTGAACGCCAAAAACCGTTTCAAGACATTCGCATTTTGCGTGAGCGCGTCGTACGCGCGTGCGTTTTCCACGCTCACCCACCGTTTTTCCTTGCCCGCGCGCGTGGGGATTTCAATTTCCACGATGCGGTTTTCCGCCGCGAGACGTTCAAGCCACACGTCCGCGTCGCCCGCGCTACGCGTCCGCATTTCCGCGCGCGTCAAATCGCCCGCCTCGCGCAAATAAAACGCCAGCTCTTCCGCCGTGCGCGCTTGATACCCCTGCGCCGTATGCTGCGCCCGCCCCAACACTTGGGCAAGCGCCTCGGGCTTTAACAATTCGCTCCAATCAATGCCCTGCATAACCTCTTGGAGCGTTTGACGCGGCACGGACAACAATTGCAAACTGCGTTCCGCTTTGGGCGCATCCCATTCGTACAAATAGGTGCTGACAAAATTGAACAGCAAACCCGACGCGACCGGCGACGGCACAACCGATTCGTGCGTCACAATTTGGATTTCGCCCGTCGCAATGCGCGTCAACACAAGTTCCAAATGCGGCAAATCAAAAACGTCGCTCAAGACATCGCGATAGGTTTCAACCAAAATCGGAAAATCGGGCGTGCGCCGCACAAACGCGAGCAAATCTTTGGCGCGGAGCCGCTGCAACCAAAACGGCGTGCGTTTGCCCGCGTGCGGTTTCGTGAGCAGCAGCGCCGTCGCGGCATTCTTGCGAAACTGCGCGCCAAAGACCGCCGACTCGGGCAATTCGCGCAAAATGCGTTCGCGCGCTTCATGCGCCGATAACTGCGTGACAAGTTCAAACGAAACGTTCGGGTCGTCGGCGTTGAAACGAAAAATAATGCCGTCGTCATTCGTCATCACTTCGGGCGTAATGCCGACGCGCTCGCGCATTACGCTCGTCAACGCCACAGCCCATGCGCCATTCACGCGGCCGCCGAACGGCGAATGAATGACCATGTAGGGATCGCCCACCGTGTTTTGAAATGTCTCGACGATAATGGTTCGGTCGGACGCCAACGCGCCGATGGAATGGATTTGCGCCTGCACGTACGCGACCAAATTGCGCGCGGATTTTTCATCCAACGCGTATTCGTTCCGCAACACCGCGAGCGTCTCGGAAATTTGCGCGGCGCTGGGTTCCGTCGCGCCCACAGCGCCGACGGGTTGGAGCCGCGCGGCAATGTCGCGCCGAAATTTTCCGATGCGTTCGCCCAACGTGAACGGGCGCCACGCCGCATCGCCGCGCCAGAACGGCATGCGCGGCGTCGCGCCCGGCGCTTTTTCCACCAACACGCGGTCATCCTTGATTTCCAGCGCGCGCCACACTTGCGAACCAAACAAAAACGTATCGCCGGGGCGCGTCTCGAAAACAAATTCTTCATCCAATTCGCCGAGCCGCGTTGTATTGTCATCCAAATAAATTTTGTATTGCCCCGTATCGGGAAGCGTGCCGACATTAGAGAGCGCGAGCAAACGCGAACCGGGCAGCGCGCGCAAACGATTGTGCACCGTATCCCACGCGATTTTGGGACGCAGCGCCGCGGCGGCGCGCACGCCGGGCGATTCGAGAAAATACTTGCCCGCGAGCATCTCCAAAACGGACGCGTACGTCGCGGGCAAGAGTTTGTGATACGGATACGCGCCGCGTACGAGCGCAAACAATTCGTCCGCATCCCATTCTTGCAGCGCCACGCACGCGACGATTTGTTGCGCCAAAACATCCAGCGCATTTTGCGGCGTATGCGTCGGTTCGACATCGCCTTCCAACATGCCGCGCGCAAGCGCCGCCGCTTCCGCCAAATCTTCGCGGAACGTCGCGTAAATTTTGCCGTGACTCGTTTGACCGACGAGATGCCCCG
>WBZO01003371.1_pt1 | contig 18788 bp, 10 predicted proteins | sample 5204261 | NCBI WGS metagenome assembly WBZO01 (sample SAMN12412400, study PRJNA552823) | activated sludge metagenome | isolation source: activated sludge from anammox sidestream of wastewater treatment plant... | place: USA: North Carolina | collected 2017-09
CGCCCACTTTTGGTTATTATTCAGCCAAAGACGAAGGAGTGCGTATTGCTCAGACTGTTTATGAGGATGCGCGCACCAGCGGTAACTGGTTTGTGGTGTCGGCCATGGGTCGCGAGGCCGGCCATTTAGCTTTCGGTATCGGCGCGGCATGCCACTATCCGATGATTATCATCCCTGAGATGTTTTACAATACTCCTGTCACTTTAGACAAGATTACCCGACTCATCATCTCTTCGATGGTCAAACGCAAGATTCTCGGCATTCAATATGGTGCAGCCATTGTGAGCGAAGGCGTGTTCCATTTTATGACCGATGAAGAGATTGTGGGCTCAGGCGTCAATTTTACTTTTGACGAACACGGGCATCCCGAACTTGGCAATGTGAGCAAAGCACACATCTATAATATGTTGGTTCAACATAGGCTGAAAGAGCTTGGTATCAACATCAAAAGTCGTCCGGTTGAACTGGGCTACGAACTTCGCTGTGTGATGCCGACGGCTTTCGACCTGATGTATTGCGGACTTTTGGGCTACGGCGTGAAGGCTCTTTTCGATCAGGGTGTAACCGGTGCAATGGTCACTTCCGATCCGGCCGGAAACGCTGCCCCACTCTATCTGAAAGATGTTGAAGATGAGAATGGTAAAGTGAAACCCCGATTGGTGAATATGCAAGGTGAGAAAGCAAAATTGATTTTTGGTAGTGGTCTTCAGTACCTTTCAAAGGATGATTACGAGGCAGCCCGAAAATTCTTGCCAAATCCTGAGGAATTCGATTTCCATCACATCCTGAAATGGTAAATAAAACACAAAGGAGCCGATGGCTCCTTTGTGTTTTTAAGCATAAAGCTGTCGTATTTTATCAGTGAGCACCTTGGCCATCAGGTAATGTGATTCGTGTGTCCAACCGGCAATATGGGGACTTAACAGCACATTGGGCAAACTCAGCAATCTGGCAAAAGCATCGGGTAATTCATTCTGACGCAGGTCTTCAAACGAAAACTTCTCATACTCAAGCACATCTAAACAAGCACCCCTGACTTTACCATTTTGGAGATGGTGAACCAAATCTGTCGTTTTCACAATGGGGCCGCGCGCCGTATTCACCAGCCAGATGGGTTTGGAAAAACGTTGCAGGTAATTGTCATCCACCAAACCTAAAGTTTCTTCCGTGAGAGGCAAATGAAGGCTCAGGATATCGGCTTCCTCAAAGATTCGCTGCATGGTGCTTTCCACAACATTTTCATCCGAAAAGCCCGTTTTATATTTATCGTAAGCCAACACGGAAGCGCCGAAGCCTTGAAGTTTCTTTGCGAAGGCGCTTCCGGTATTTCCATAGCCGATGATACCCACCGTTTTCCCCTGAATTTCGTAACCACGATTTTCAGCGCGAATCCAGATGCCCTTTCGCACCTGAGCGTCAACTCGAAGAAGGTTGTTCATCAAGGCAAGTAACATTCCCAGAGCATGTTCAGCCACAGCATTCCGGTTTCCTTCGGGAGCATTCAGGCACACAATGCCCTGTTGGGCAGCTTGCTTAACGTCAATGTTCTCCATACCGGCGCCAACACGGGCAATGAAACGGAGCGAAGCGGCATTTTGCAGCAAAGGTGCATCGAGCGGCACTTTGCTGCGAATGATAACACCTTCATAATCAGAGATGATTCTCTGATAATCATCGTAAGACAGTCCTTCGGGGCTGTCACACTCAAAACCCATTGCGATCAGCTCTTCACGCAAAACCGGATGGGCTGTATCAATAAACAGTACTTTTTTCATTGTAACATGAGTTTCAATAGCCTCCACGCATCAGACTCTTTTTTCGCATCAGTTCATCCACCAACCATTTGTTGAGGTTGCCTGCGGCATCAAAAATCATTTGGGCATCGGTTGGGAAAGGCAACGGTTCGAGTTTTGTCAGTTTCAGGATTTCAGGGCTGCAGGCCCGCAAATCGCCATTCACCGTTGCAAACCGATACACAAAAGATTGCACGATATCGGTAGCAGAGTGATCCAAAATTCGTCTGGAAGGAAGTTGCAGAAAGTCGAGTTTTACCGAGAGAACAGCTTCTTTGTTCAGCGTCACCTCGTTCACCATTGCTTCAACCAAGCGGTAGCGCGGTTCTTCGATCACCTTTCCGGTTGAGTCGTAAAGGATATTGCCTCGGGCATCGCGTTTAGGTTGTTTACCATCCTGAATTTCCTTTTTCTCGGTAAACTGGCGACGATCAACCCTTTCGGGTGAGACGGCGATACCTGTGAGCAAAACTTCCACCTTGCCATCATAGTTGAGATCTCTTCGTGGTGTGAGGTCAAAAGCAAGTAATTTCTCATCGAGACGGGCAGTGGGGATTTGCATTATTTGCCGGATGATTTCATCAGGCAGAGGCGCCCCCGATTCATTGACAAACTCAACATAAACGCGTTTTGTAGCCTGTATTTCGGCATCCCTCATGATGGTGTTGAGGCCGGGATAATCGGGCGAAATCCGTCTCAGCCTGTCAAGCATTTCCAAAGCTTGGGCTGCATCATTGCGGTCTTTGGTTGAAAGCAATTGGTTTGCTTTGGCAAAAAGATATTCCTGTGCCTTATTTTTGGCAAAAACCAAATCAGCTGCAATATCAACAGGCTGAAAATGAATTATATCTTTCACCCGCTGAGGAAGGTTTCGGGCAATGAGCTGCCGGTCGTCGAAATGGCGGTAAAGATCAAAAATATCGGGCCAGGCCGATGGCTCGCCACTCATTTTCAAATAACGGATTTGTGATAAATCCGTCTCATTGGCAGCTTGGAGGCTTTGTTGCAGCAGGCTCAGATGCTTTTCGCGCGGATTATTTTTATACATTTTCTTTGCCAACACCTTAAATGCCTTATCGTTATCTCCATGTTGGATAAGTCGTGCCGGCGACTGGCATGCCGAAAAATATGCGGCAAAAAGTATGAGCAAGAGGCTATTTTTCAGTTTCATCGTTCGTTTGTTTTCGGTTTCGATCAGATTCCCGAATGCAAAGATTGCGCCATTTTTTTATATAAAATTATTATTCTAATTTCGGAACTTCAAATTTTCGAGCGGATCAACCTTAAGGCAGCGCTGCTTCGCTATACTAATCTATTGGAAATGTGGAACTTATTAGTTAGATTTATCTTAAGGGATCGCCTGGCGATATTGATCGCAATTGGATTATTGACCATTTTCATGGGTTGGAAAGGCTCAAACGTAAAAATGTCGTACGATTTTGCACGAATGCTTCCGGCCAATGATACGGTGAATGTGGTTTATGAAAAATTCAAGGAGACTTTTGGCCAAGATGGCAGTGTGATGTTTGTGGGAGTGCAGGACGAGCATCTTTTTGATCTGGAACGTTTTGTCACCTGGCACGATCTCACTGAAAAAGTGCGGGCTGTCAATGGAGTAGAAGAAGTCGTTTCGATTGGACGAATGTACACCCTTGTCAGAAACGACGAGCGCAAAAAGTTCGATTTCAAACCATTGATTGAAAAAATGCCTGATACTCAAGAGCAACTCGACTCATTGAAGAATCATATTTACAACCTCCCATTCTACGATGGCCTGCTTTTTAATAAAGATTCCAATGTGAGCATGATGATGATTACGTTGGACAAAAAGGTGCTGAACTCTAAAAATCGCATCGGTGTAGTATCCGAAATCAAAAACACGCTCGATACTTACACTGAAAAATTCAATGTGCCGCTTCATTACTCCGGCCTTCCGTATATCCGTACCATCACCTCGCAAAAAATACAGCACGAGTTAATCTTGTTCACTTTTTTAGCGATTGGCATTGCCTTTGGCATTCTTTACGCCTTTTTCCGTTCGGCCGGAAACATGGGATTTATCATCCTGATCGTCATAATCACCGTTATTTTTATGTTCGGTCTGATGGGAATTTTCGGATATAAAATCACTATTCTGACCGGTATTCTGCCAGCGCTGATGATTGTGATCGGGGTTGAAAACTCAATTTTTCTGCTAAACAAATATTACGGAGAATTTTTAGCACATGGCAATAAAGTTAAAGCGCTTTCGCGTGTGATTCGGTCTATCGGTTCGGCCAATTTCCTGACCAACGCAACCACGGCTGCCGGCTTTGCCTCATTTGTCATTACCCGCAACGAAATGTTGGTACAGTTTGGCATCATTGCCGCCATCAATATTTTTGTGGCTTATTTGTTAAGCTTATTTCTTATCCCGATCATTTTCAGTTATTTACCCCCTCCCAAGCCAAAGCATTATCAGCATTTTGAAAAGGGAAATATCAACCATGTTTTAAAAAAGATTGCCTTCGTGGTGGTTAACAGGCGAAATGCTGTATATTTTGTTACAATATCATTAGCCATAGCCGGTGTGATTGGCATTTCACTGCTCAAAACAACAGGCAATGTGGTTGACGATATTTCACACAAAGAACAGTTGTATAAAGACCTGATGTTTTTCGAGAAACACTTCAAGGGGGTCATGCCTTTTGAAATTAGCATTGACACGCATAAAAAGAAAGGCATACTTCGTGCGTCAACAATACAAAAAATTGAGCAGTTACAGGACAGTCTGGCGCGTTATCCGCAAATGAGCAAACCACTCTCCATCGTGGAGATTGTGAAATTTGCCAAACAGGGATTTTTCAATGGTGATCCGGCATTTTACAGTTTACCAAACAATCAGGAGCGGAATTTCATTCTTTCGTATATTCCTGATTTTAAAAGCGACAAACGCACCATTCTCAATTCATTTGTTGACACAACCCTTCAGCAAACCCGCATCAGCGTTCAATTGGCCAATGTCAACACCCGGCAGATTGACAGCATTGAAAAGAGTCTTATTCCGGTGATTGATTCGATTTTCAATCCCAGCGACTTTACGGTAACGCGCACCGGCACGAGTTTGGTTTTCCTGAAAGGCACCAATTATTTAGTAAACAACCTGATCTCGTCGCTCATGCTGGCCATGGCTATCATCGCTTTGCTGATGGCGCTAAGGTTTTCGTCGTTCAAGATGATTGTCATCTCGATGATTCCCAACCTGTTCCCACAATTGCTCACCGCTGCAATGATGGGGTATGTCGGGATACCGATTAAACCTTCCACCATTCTTATCTTTAGTGTGGCGCTGGGCATCAGTGTTGACAATACGATTCACTTTCTTTCGCGCTATCGCCAGCAATTAAAAATCCATCACTGGAAGATACACGAGTCGGTGATTGGCGCTTTGCTCGAAACAGGTTTTTCGATGATTTATACGGCCATCGTGCTGTTTTGTGGATTTGCTATTTTCACGCTCTCCTCGTTTGGCGGTACTGTAGCCCTGGGTTTTCTGGTTTCATTCACCCTATTGGTTGCTGTTTTAGCCAACCTATTCCTTCTACCTTCGCTCCTGCTTACCTTTGACAAGTGGGGCACCAGAAAATCATTTACTGAGCCTATACTCGAGATGCCCGATGAAGACGATGAAACTCCGATTGAGGGCATTGAAAAAGACCAACCCACTTCATCTTTAATCAATTAAAAAACACTCTCATGAAAGGAATTATTTTAGCAGGCGGTTCCGGCACGCGGCTCCATCCCTTAACCCTCGCCGTGAGCAAACAACTGATGCCCATCTACGACAAGCCAATGATCTATTATCCGCTTTCGATTCTGATGATGGCCGGCATCAACGAAATTCTGATTATCTCCACACCGCAGGATTTGCCGAACTTTCGCCGCCTACTGGGCGATGGGCAATCGTTAGGCTGCAGTTTTTCTTATGCCGAACAAGCCATCCCTAACGGGCTTGCCCAGGCCTTCGTCATTGGTGAGCAATTTATCGGACGTGATAAAGCCGCACTTGTTCTTGGCGATAATATATTCTATGGCAGTGGGTTACAGCAAACGCTCATGCAAAACAACGATCCAACTGGCGGTGTTGTATTTGCCTATCACGTAGCCGATCCCGAGCGCTATGGTGTAGTCACTTTTGATGAGAACAACAAAGCTATCTCTATCGAAGAGAAGCCGAAAAATCCGAAATCGAATTACGCTGTTCCCGGCTTATATTTTTACGACAACAGTGTGGTTGAGGTGGCCAAAAATATCCGCCCAAGCGCCCGCGGCGAATATGAAATCACCGATGTAAACAAGTATTACCTTGAGAAAGGTTTACTCAAAGTGGGGATTTTGGGGCGAGGAACCGCCTGGCTCGACACAGGCACTTTTGAATCGCTATTGCAAGCTTCACAATTTGTGGAAGTGATTGAACACCGTCAGGGGCTGAAAGTCGGCTGCATCGAAGAAGTGGCATACAACAAAGGGTTTATCAACGCAGAACAACTTCAGCGTCTTGCCGGGCCTCTGATGAAAAGTGGCTATGGACAATACCTTATTAATCTTATCAAATAAAACATGAACCGTATCACCGGGCTCGAAACCCTGATTAACATCCTCATAGCCGAACAGGACTTCGATAAAAAACCAGAGCGACTTTACGCGCCCATTGACTATGTCATGTCGCAAAAAGGCAAACGCATCCGCCCCATTCTGGCGCTGCTTGCCTGCGAATTGTTTCAAGGCAATATTGACGATGTGAAATATCCTGCACTGGCAATGGAAATGTTTCACAACTTCACTCTGGTGCACGATGATATCATGGATAAAGCTCCACTTCGTCGGGGTTTTGAAACGGTTTACAAAAAATGGAATTCCGATATTGCCATCCTCTCGGGCGACACAATGTTTGCCATTGCCTACCAATATGCCATGAAAACCCAGCCTCGCTATATCAAAGGCGTGCTTGAAACACTCAGTAAGGTCGCTATTGAGGTTTGTGAAGGCCAGCAAATGGATATGGATTTTGAAGAATCGGACATGGTGGAGATTGAGGATTATGTTCGGATGATCACACTTAAAACGGCTGTATTGCTTGGTTCAAGTTTGAAAATCGGTGCGTTAATTGCTGAAGCCAGCCCAAACGACATCGAAGAAATCTACAATTTTGGCCTCGATTTCGGAATTGCTTTTCAACTTCAGGACGACCTGCTTGATGCTTATGGCGATCAAAGCGTATTTGGTAAACAATTGGGAGGCGATATCAGATCCAACAAAAAAACATACCTTTACCTAAAGGCACTTCAACTTGCCGACAAAGATCAGTCACAAAAACTAAAGGCTCTTTTCACTGTTGATAATCACGCAAATTCAAACCAGAAAGTGAAAGAGGTAATGGCAATTTTCGATCAGGTAAACGTCAAAAAACATACAATAGACGCCATGCAGACCTATTATGAAAAAAGTCTGGTTCATCTTGAAAGCATTCGAGTTGCTTCGGAAAGGAAAAAAGATCTGCAGTTTTTTATAGAAAGTCTTTATTCCCGAAACCGTTAATCATTACGAGATAAGAGCAGCTATTTCAGCTGTGATCTCGTCCAACTGGAGATGTAATTTCTCCCATTGCATCATGTCATCAGCAAGACGCTGTTTAAGCAGCTCATAAGCCTCATACCATTGTTTGTCAAAGCTCTGCGACTGATGATTTTCGGGATTGGCCAGCATCTCGTCGAGCGCATTAAGTTGTGTTTCCGATTGATTAATCTCAGTTTCAATGCGCTCGATATCTTTTTCAAGTTTACGTTTGTCACGTTCCAACACCTTTTTCCTTTCCCATTTCTGTTTCATATCCGACACAAATTCATCTTTGAGTTCTTTTTGCTGAACAAGTGGTGTCTTCTCTAAATCTTTTAGACTTTTTATCTCCCGTTCACGCAAAAAATCATAAATATCACCAATATATTCGCGAACTTCAGGCTTTTTAAACTCAAACACCTTATCAGTTAGTCCGGCCAAAAAATCCCGATCGTGACTCACAATAATTAAAGATCCATCGTATTGTATCAGTGCATTTTTCAGGATATCTTTCGATTGCATATCAAGGTGGTTGGTTGGCTCGTCTAATACGAGCAAGTTCGTTGGTTCAAGCAGCATTTTCGCGAGTGACAAACGGGCCTTTTCGCCGCCCGACAGCACCTTTACTTTTTTATTAATGGCTTCGCCGCTGAAAAGAAAAGCTCCCAGAATACCTTTTATCCGGGTCCTGACCTCGCCGGTTGCTACATCATCAAGAGTTTCGAAAGCGGTTTTCTCCAAATCAAGCATTTCATGTTGATTTTGAGCATAATAACCCAATTTGACCAAATGGCCGTATTTTAACTCGCCTTCAAAATCCAAAGCTCCGACAATGATTTTTGCCAATGTTGATTTTCCTTCGCCATTCCGACCAACAAAGGCCACTTTCTCACCGCGCAAAACAGACATATTCAGGTCTTTGAGAACCTGCAGCGAGCCATACGATTTCGAAATAGAATTCAAATGCAGTACAACACTTCCTGAGTGAGGAGCAGGCGGAAATTTGAAATGAATAGCTTTTTGATCCATTTCATCCACGATAATTTCGTCCATCTTTTCGAGGAGCTTGATGCGGCTTTGAACCTGCTTTGCCTTAGTTGCTTTATATCTGAAACGCTCTATAAACCGTTCGATCTCTTTGATCTCTTTTTGCTGATTTTCCGCAGCAGCAGTCATTGTTTCAATGCGTTGCAATCGTTTTTCAACATATTCTGTATATGAACATTTGTAGTCGTAAATCTTTCCCTGACTTATCTCGATCGTTCGTTTTGTAACTTGATCAAGAAATGCACGATCGTGCGAAACAAGCATGACCGCACCATAATAGTTTTCGAGAAATTGTTCCAACCATTGGATTGATTCAATGTCGAGATGGTTAGTCGGCTCGTCTAAAAGTAGAAGCTCCGGCTTTTTTAAAAGCAATTTAGCCAACTCAACCCGCATCTGCCAACCAATACTAAACTCGTTCATCGGCCGCTCCATATCCTCATGTGAAAAGCCCAGGCCGGTAAGAACCTGCTCAGCATCGCCTCGCATACTATGCGAACCAAGCATGACCAAATGTTCATTTAACAAAGAAAGCTGGTTTAACAGGTGTTGATAGCTATTGCTGGTATAATCAGAACGCTCATTGAGTTCTTTTTCCAAAGCAGCAATCCGTCTTTCGATTTCAAAGATTTCGCCAAAAGCTTCCATGGCCTCATCGAGTACAGTTTTTTGGCTCTGAAGAACTTTTTCCTGAGGTAAATACCCAATCCTGACACTTTCAGGAACTACAACTTCACCTTTATGAGGCTGTTCCAGACCCACAATAATTTTCATCAGAGTGGTTTTCCCTGCTCCATTTTTACCGGTAAGCCCAATTCGATCTTTTTCACGGATGAGAAAATTGATAGCCGAAAAAAGATCTTCCCCCGTAAAATGCATGCTGAGGTTCTGAATTGAAACCATCTACTCTACAAAATGTATTTGTTTATTATAGGACTCGCTTGTGCCAAATCAAAGAATTTAAGTCTTAATTCCTTTTGCACAACATAGAGGAGCAAAAATACGAACAAAGTGAGAAACAAAAAAAGGGGGTCAGATTGACCCCCTTTGTTATTGTCTGTCCAATCGCAGCTTATCTGCCTATCAGAACCGTCTTGTTGTAGTATGAACCTGACTGGTTGATGAACTGCAGGGTATAAGCGCCCGTAGCCATCCGGCTCACATCGTAACGATAGTCACTCATGCCTTCTACAGATACTTCGTCAACAACCTGACCCATATAGTTCAGAACACGTAACGACTTCACGCCGCCTACCAACTTGATGTTCAATACCTGGGTGGCAGGTACAGGATATACACTGATCGAACTCATCTGGTCTTCTTCTATACCAACTCCTACATGCAACTCGGCAGGTACGGTCTTCACTGGCGTTACCGGGTCGTTACTCGAAATCAAAATGTTGGCATAGTATGCGCCGGCTCCAAGTCCGGTGGAGTTGGCCGTAGTGGTCAGATTCTGGCTGCCGCCGGCGGCTACTGTGCCTGAACTGCTGCTCAGGGTTAGCCAGCTATAACTGCTGCCACTGATCAGGGCGCGAATGTTCCAGTTGTAATCTAAGCCATAACCGGCCAGGTGTGCCCAGGTGCTGCCATCAGTCGAAATCCAGTCACCATTGGGATTAGCCGGGCCTGCATCACAGCCTGCAGGGTACTCACTGGCTGCATGGGTCACTGAGTAACCTACCCAGATGTCTTGTCCCGTAAGGGTCAAAGGCGTGCTCAGGGTGATGGTGTTCCAACTGGCGGCCGTGCCGGTGAAGTTCTGCTGGTGAAGCACTGCTCCGGGTGCATTGGCACTGCCGGCTCCCCAGATATACAGGGTGGATGGATTAGGCACATCGTTGATGTAAACATCCACGCTCTGCAATACATAGCCGGAATACTGGGCTACCATGTCGCTCGGGAAACGAGCAGCTACATGGAAGCTGCCTCCGCTGGTCAATCCTATGGCATCGTCATTGTCACCGTCATAGTGTAATACGACTGTCCCGCGGGTGTCGGTGGTGGGAGCTCCTGCTGGCTGTGCTCCGGCTTTGCTTAACTCTAACACTCCGGGATTGTACTTCGGTCCTCCGGGCACTTGCTCGGGCTCCATCAAACGGGTCAGATACTGTATGTTGGCTGTCCAGTTCAACGGGCCTTGGCCGGTATTGCCTATGGTCAAAGGTTGGGTCTTGCTGCCGCCAAGGGGTACCCAGTACTGCAAAGCTGCAGGAGTTACCGTGATGACCGGGTTCTGAGCCGGCTGGCCTTCAAACACCTTGATGTTGTCAAGGTACCAATAGTCAATATCAAAGGTGTTGGCGCCGGTGGCCTCAAACCTTACCTTGGTGGTCTTGCCTAAGGCCTGTGCCGTGACATCGTAGCTCTTGGTCGTCCACGGAATATCGCCGGTGTTGGCAATGGTCTCTAACAATACCCAACTGCTACCGTTCCAAATATATACCTTAATCTGCTCGGCTCCGGTGTTGGTATAGTTATCCAACATGATGTCGAACTGTAAGGTAACATTGCTAACGGCTAAGTTGGCGGCGATGTCCTTGCTGATGAGCGAGTAACTGTAGTTGGTCGTTGATGGGCTCCAGCCAAAGCGGGCCGACGGAGCTGGGTTGCCTGTGGTCGAATTCATCCCCCAGTTGCCTTGTGAGGGGTCAAAAGTCCAATTGTTGGCCGTGAAGTTGCCACTCGTCCAGTCTTCTTCGAAGGGGAAGGTGGCTGCCGGACTTACCGTTACACTCGTGGTAACCGGGTCAGACTCGCCTGGATAGGGCTCGCCATAAACTGCCGTAACTCCGTAAACATAGGTGCCGGGCGTTACATTGCTGTCTATATAGGTGCGTACACTGGGTACGGTCTCGCCTATCTTCTGGTTGCCACGATATACATTGTAACCTAACAGCTCGCCATGCGGACATTCATCGCCGCCGCCGGAGATCGTGCCTTCTACCAAGAACGGTACTCCCTGGGCTGTGCTCGTGCCTCCGTCAACAAAATCACCCCAACCTGTACTGGTGTACTGCTTGGAATTGCCTGTGGTGGACTGACCGGTGATGGTGATGGGCGGTGCCCACGGGCCACTTGACAAACTGCCGGCCAAAGTAAAGTCTACCCAATAGGTGCCGGGCTGTAAAGTTAAACCGGGTGTTGCACAGGTGACACTCATAACCGGACGGGTAGTGCCGGCATCGGTCTCACTCATGCGGTATGCATTGGTCCAGGCCGTGGAGCTCATCACATTGGTGGTGAGATCACCCCAAACTACCTGGCCGCCTGAAGTCGGATCTCCATTCCATACCTGGACATAGGCGCCGGTAATGGTGCTGGTGGTGGTGCTGCCGGTCTGGTAGGTGTAGAAAGTGAAGCTCTCTACTTCCCATGGATCGGTAACTACAAAGTCATCGGCCATACGGTTGCCGGCCGAGAACTGTACTCCGGCTCCATAGGTGGTCATGCCTAAGGAACTGTTCTGAAGTACGCTCTGGTCTGTCCCGTTGGGACCTGTGCCTGGGCTGTTGACAAACGGTCCGTTGTCGTACAACAGTTCACGCGTGCCACTGCCACTCATGTGTTTGATGCCTCCGGCAACGGCTACGACCGTTCCGCCAGGCTGGGTGGTCTCTGATGACTCACCATATACATATACAAACTCGGGATGTAACTTGGCGTTGATCTCTGTCTCACTCATACCGCTGGTGCGGAATGGTATGGCTTGCGATATACCGGCTGTAACAGGAACAGTATAGGCCGAACGGGTCTCGGTATTGGTTACCGTTACATCGTCTAAGTTCAAATAGAACTGGTCGGTAACATCGGTATGCTGGAAGGCTATGTAAATCGTCTGTCCGGCATAGGACGAGAGATTTACCACTTTCTCTTCATAGCTGCCTGTGGCTACGCCGGTGAAAATGGCTGAACCAAAATCGGCCGGTGTATTGCCCGTGGTGCTTACCTTGACATAGTACTTCTCGGCTGCATAGTTGGGGTCTTGTCCGCTTACCCAGAACTTCAACTCTGAATTGGCCGTAACCTTAATGCCGGGGGTGACTAACCAGTTGTTGGGGGTCAATGGCCCTACATAGTTCACATAGCTGGCGCTGGTCATGCAGTATAAACCGGTGTGGGCTGTGAAACCACTGTAGTTGACTGCCGTGTTCTCCCAATTGTAGGTGTCGCCGTCTACATCGTAAACTGTCCAGCCTGTGGGAATAGTGCCGGCCTCGAAGCCTTCATAGAAGTCTTCGGTCTGGCCACCACCGCCTCCACCGCCTCCGGTGAAGTCGGGTACCTGCCACGTAAGGGTGACATTCTGATTCTGAGATGTGCCGGTCAGATTGCGCGGGCTCGGATAGCATACATCGCTCTCTTCTACATTAAGCGTTACAGGAATGCTCACCGAGGAATTAACCGGGTCGTTGCTGGTGATGTCCAAACTGCCGGTGTAGCTGCCTACGGACAAAGAGGCACTGTTGAAGGTAACAGTAATCTGGGTGCTGCCTCCGGCCGGTATCGTACCTGAGGTAACATCGGCACTCAACCATGGTGTGGGAGGGGCGCCACCCGTAACCTTGATGCTGTAGTCTTCTACTTCGCCATAGCTGGCATTACCGCATGGCAGCGGAGCTGTGCTATAGGTCATACGAATACGCATGCGGTAGAGACCATCGGGGGTGCCTGCCGGTACAGCGATAGTGCCCGTAAAGGTAGCGGCTGAATTGGTTGTGACCAATACAAACTGCTCGTTGCCACCGGTCTCAAAAGTATAGTCCTTGTTCCAGTCAACCCATACGGTGACCTTGTCGGATGACCATGGGTTGCCGTTGGTAACTGTAATCTCTCCGCTGCTGCCGGCTGCCATCTCGGTGTACTGGTCGGTGTAATCGGCTACCCCGCCTTGCCAGCCACTGCTGTTGTCAATGGTGCCTAACTGTACGCGCGAAATGTATTCGTCCTGGGTGCCGGTGGTGGCATCACAGTAAACAGGAACAACGTGCGTAACGGTGAAGGTCTTGCAGTCGTTGCCCGTGTTCTCATCGCCTGTGACGGTGGCGCAGGCCTGAATCGTGTAGCTCTGTCCGGGGGTGCCTAAATTGACTGTCCCGGCAAAGGTGTAGTCTAACGTGGCACCACCAGCCAATGGACCGGGAATAGTGGCCGTAACAGGGCTGCCACCATTGAAGGTGTAGCTTACACTGATGTTGCTCTGGGGTTCTGTACCATAGTTCTTAACCTTTACGATAACTTGTTCATCGCCTAAGTTGGCGCCGCTGGCCGGACTGACCAAGCTATGTACCCCTACGTCTTTGGCATAGGTGACTCCGGGGATGAGATAACCGGCAATGTTCCAGTTAACGTCAATCGCTGCCAAAGTGTTGAGCGGACTCCAGGATGTGCCATCGGTCGAAATCCAGTCACCGTCCGTAACATGTGGGCCTGCATCGCAGCCTGCAGGGTATTGTCCCCCTGCGTGGGTCACCGTGTAACCAATCCAAAGATCCTGACCGGTAATATCTACCGGCGTGTCTAAGGTGATCAGATTCCAGCTCGATCCCTGGGGTACTAACGTCTGCTGATAGAGTATTGTGCCTGGGCTGGTAGCGGTGCCTTGTCCGTAAACTTTTAACACAAACGGACTTGGTACATCGTTAATGTAAACTTCTACCTGGTTGAGCTTCATACCGCTGTACTGCCCCATAAAGGATGCAGGGAATCGGGCCGCTACGTGGAAGGTGCCGCCACTGGTCAAACCAATCGCATCGTCATTGACCCCATTGTCATGTCGAATGATCGCATCGCGCGTCTGATGACTGCTCGATCCACCGCCCTGGCCTCCTTTGGCGCCGATAACTACCAATCCGTCGGCCTGCTCACGTGAACGTAAACGGGCGTAATCCTCCGGTGTGTTGGCAACAAATGAACGACTGCCGGTGTTAACCGTCAATTCCCACGTCAAATCACTGCCGCCGGTGTTGCTCAAGGTTACTACCTGCGTCGTCTCCTGTGACGGTGGTACAAAATGAGTCTCGGTTAATGAGGTGGGATCATAGGTAAGAGCCGGGTCGGAAGAAGCTTGTCCTTCAAACACCTTAATATTATCAATATACCAATAATTGATATCATAGGTATCGAGTCCGGTGGCTTCAATCTTTACCTTAGTAACCTTGCCGAGTGCGTATGCCGTAACATCGTACGTTTTAGTTGTCCACGGAATACTGGCTGTGTTGGCAATGGTTTCGAGCAATACCCAATCACTGCCGTCCCAGATATAAACTTTCATTTTTTCGTTACCATTATTGGCATAGTCATTCAGGTTTATATCTATTTCAAGGGTAACGTTGCTTACAGCATTGGTAGCAATAATATCCTTGCTCACCATGCTAAAGCTATAATTCGTTTGTGTAGGTGTCCATCCAAACTGAGCTGCAGGTGAAGGATTACCTGATGAGGGAGTGACCGACCAGTTACCCATACCAGGATCAAATGTCCAGCCATTGGCTGTGAATCCGCCGCTGGAGAAATCTTCAATAAACGGCAATCCCGAAGGAGCCACAACATTCACGGTTGTTGTGATCGGATTTGATTCACCTGCATAGGGTTCACCATAAACTGCGCTCAGCGAATAAGTATAGCTGCCACCTTCAAGCGGTGTATCAAGATAGCTCAGAGCTTCGGGACCAGGGGTAGCAATCTGAACTCCATTGCGCAGAAGTTTGTACCCAACGAGCGGGCCGTTGACTACTGTTCCTCCACCACTTGTTCCGTTGATGACAAAAGGAACACCATGTTGTGTACTCGTACCACCGTCCAACCAGTTTTGCCATGCAGTTCCGGTATATTGTTTAGCATTGCCTGTTGTGGTTTCGCCGGTGATGGTAATTGGAAGACCCCAGGGGCCGCTTGTAAGGCTACCTGAGAGTGCAAAATCAACCCAATAGGTTCCAGCGGTAAGGCTCAAGCCGGGGGTAGAAGCCGTAACTGCCATAATGGGGCGCTGGGTGTTCATAAGGTCGGTTCCGGAAACACGATAACTATTGGTCCATTGTGTTGAGGTCATTACATTGGTTACCATATCACCATAAATCACCTGTCCGCCTTCGCCGGGAACACCGTCCCAGATTTGCAGATAAGCAGCAGTCATCGTACTGGTGGTAGTGCTTCCTGTTTGATAGCCATAGAAAGTAAAGCTTTCAACATTCCAACTATCTGTAACCACAAAATCATCGGCTAAGCGATATCCAGCAGCCTGATTGACGTTTGCGCCATATCCGGTGAGTCCGGAATGCAGATAGCTGATGTCAGCTCCTCCGGCACCTTGTCCGGGTCCATTAATAAATGGTCCACTGGTGAACAAAGCGTCGCGGTTAGCGATTGACTTGCTTTCGCCACCAGTAAAAGCAACTTCTCCTTCGCGGGCCTGTGTTGCAACTTCAGCCAAAGGCTCATTTTTTAGGATGCCTAAGGTTGCGCTATGGTCTTCGCCAAAGCCGGCAGGCATTTTGTTGTTCAGGATAGGTGCCTCCCAGTTTAGCTGGGCCGAGAGTCCGGCATCTACGCCCGTCAGATTGCGAGGTGCAGGATAAACAACAATCGTCTCGTCACTAGAAACCAACATCCTCAGGGTAATATTTCCAAAGCTGTTGTTCATCGAAAAAGTTGTCGGAGCAGCGGCATTGTTTGCAAGCAATACATAGCCATACGATGTCTGGTCGTATCCCATGCTGATATTCGTTGCTGTAAGCTGTTTTACAGCCAGAATATATCTTCCGGCAGGTAGCGGCACTGCACTAAACGGAAAATCAACAGTATTTCCGCCCATAGCCTGGGTACGGATCACATCGGATGAAGTGAACACCGTGGAAAGCACAGCATTTGCGTCATCCACTTCATAAACGGCAATCTGGAAAGGAAGATCACCGGCTGCTATCCCCGAAGGCCATTTGATCTGAGCGCCGACAAAAGCGGTTGATGCAGGAATTTCAAAAGGCATCCCAAAAGTGAGGGCAGCTGTATTGCTTCCTACTCCCCCGGCAATCACATCGGCGTCGCGTGCATAGAGACCCTCTGTTACCCCTAACTCAAAATTATCGGTACGATCGTCCTGATTACTCGTCGGGTGCAAAGCTTCATACTTAATATTATAGGTACCGGTATTGAGTGAACCCAAGTTCCACGGTGTGGGTGAAGTCACAGTCTGTGTTGCGCCGGTTTCCAATGGAACAGTAATAGGAGCCGTTGCAGCAAAAGAAGTGCCTTCAATAGTGAAACTTACATTGGTCGGAGCCGTCAGGACTTCGCCGCTATTCATCACACTTGCTGCCGGAACAAATGAAGCAGGGAGCAGTGATTTTGGAATCTTACTATAAGTCTTATTCAATCCGGTAACTACAAGATTTGTCGGACTAAGAACCATTGGAGGTCCGGTCACATCATCCACATACAACCTAAACTGATCGGTTGAAATGGCTTGAATAGCAACATACACCTGTTGCCCAATATAAGCGCTCAGGTCATAAGTAAATGTTTCAGGAGTTGTTCCGGCAGGCCCCACTTCAGAAGCGAGAGTTACAGTAAAGTTAGCCTGATCATTTCCCGTAGTCGAAAGTTTCACATTAAACTTTTCGATGTAGGCGGTACTCTGCTGTTTTGCCTTGAAACTAAAGGTAGCATTTGCAGCGTCTGGAGCAAGCTTTGGCGTAATCAACCAGTCATCATGAGCCGTAGCACCATAGGTAATAGCTGCCGAAGCCGTACCGGTGATGGGTGTCGTTGCATAGCGAACCCAGGTGTTGGCGTCGCCGCCATTAATCACCTTCCAGCCTAAAGGCGGAAAAGTGGTACCTTCGAAACCTTCGTTCAGATTGCCGCGATAAAACTCCGGCTGAGCGTGAACATTGGTCACGCTAAACTCGTTGAGTACATTCCCGGCAAATTTGGCCTGTTGAGCCTTTAACGGGACTCCCATCCCGGAAAAGAACCACAGACCCAGCATAATCGCAAAGAGCGATGGGAAGAGAGTAGTCTTACTTTTCATGGTAAATTGTTTTGGTTAATAATAGTTGAACAACAATTGCTATACAGATTTCTGCTAACAAAATTATTAGGACAAATATAGTCTTTTCCACATAAAAAAAACAAATCCCAAAAAAAGTTTTATATGAATTGTTTTCTTCACTCCAAAAAGATTTTGTCAATAAAGTTTTGAATCTCCGATTTTTTTGTATTTTTGCCGTCCAATTTTGGGCTAAATCACAAGATTTGTAAAACATTATGTACGCAGTAGTTGACATCGCAGGACAGCAGTTCAAGGTTCGCAAAGGGCAACATGTTTTTGTGCACCGCCTCGAAGATGAGGAAGGTGGCAGCGTCAGTTTTGAAAAAGTGATGCTGATTGACAACGAAGGCCAGATAACAGTAGGTACGCCTGTTGTTAGCGGAGCTAAAGTTGAAGCAAAAATCGTTGAACACCTCAAAGGCGACAAAGTAACCGTCTTTAAGAAAAAAAGAAGAAAAGGTTACCAGAAATCAAATGGTCATCGGCAATACCTGAGCAAGGTACTGATCGAAAACATCACCGAGTAATAACCGAATAAACTGATAAACCATGGCACATAAAAAAGGAGTTGGTAGTTCACAAAACGGTCGCGAATCCGAAAGCAAACGGCTTGGTGTGAAAATTTATGGCGGGCAGTTTGCCAAAGCCGGCAATATCATTGTGCGCCAGCGCGGCACAAAACACCATCCCGGAAACAACGTGGGAATCGGAAAAGACCATACCATTTTTGCACTCGTTGACGGCAAAGTGGAATTCCGTAAAAAAGCCGACAACAGGTCATACATCTCGGTCATTCCTGCCGAAGCATAGTCAGTCCATTGACCGGAAAAATACTGAAGCCTGCCTTGTGGCGGGCTTTTTTGTTTAGGTGCTTAGGGGTTAAGGGGTTAAGGGGTTAAGAGGTTTAGGTGTTAAAATGTTATAGTGTTAGGAGGTTTAGTTGTTTATGGGTTTATGGGTTTTTGGGGTGGAGTTTGCTTGTGAGACTATTCAAAAAACTGTGTCAAATTGAAAAAATGGTATTAATAAATTTGACACATGAAAGAGAGAAAAGGGAGTATTCAGAAAACTGTGTCAGTCTCGCCCTTGACTAACCGCAAAATCGGAAGTTTCATTTTTTCAGTGTTTCTATCTTATCGGGATGAAGGGCGGTTTCGACAGGCTCAACCGCCCTTGAATAGAACCATATTTGAAGATGTTTTTCGGGAAAAACTATCGAAAAACTTTAAACCCTTGCCGGGTCGGGTGCGCGGGCAGGCGCGAACGGCGGGCGGCGCCGGCAATGAATGAAAAAACAACAGCAA
>WBZO01001302.1_pt1 | contig 18787 bp, 20 predicted proteins | sample 5204261 | NCBI WGS metagenome assembly WBZO01 (sample SAMN12412400, study PRJNA552823) | activated sludge metagenome | isolation source: activated sludge from anammox sidestream of wastewater treatment plant... | place: USA: North Carolina | collected 2017-09
CTTCCTTCCTCCGTTGCAGTTGTTCCTGGTGGCGCCGTTGCTGGCACTCGGCGGAGAGCGATTGATTGCCCGCCTGGTCACTGGTTCTGCGCGGTGGTCACTCTGGCCGTCGAGAGTTGCCCTGGCCGTGCCATGTCTGACGGGTCTGACTCTGTTGCTCATCGCGGTTGGGCGTATCGTGTAACCGCCGCTCCGCACCCAAATCGCATTCGCCATCGCTGGTGATTGAACAAGTACGGGAGCCGCCGAGGCCGCCCGACAGGAAGGAGTTTGCCTGAATCACACATCTGCTCAGGACGCGGAAGTCGCAATCAGTCGCATGGAGTATGAAAGGAAAGAAACATGAAATCGCTGTTGACACGGGGTCTGCTTCTGGTTCTGGTTGTTCTGACCAGCATTGCTGGCACTGCCGGTGCCCAGGAAGTTGACGATTCCTATCAGATCGAGATCAAGACCGTGACTGGGGTGTTCGATGCCGAAGGCAACCAGGTTGGTATGGTGGCGGTGGGCATCGATGACAGCAACGTAGGAGTTGCCCTGATGGTGCAGGGATTGCCCGCAGGATCGCATGGGCTGCATCTGCACGAAACCGGGAACTGCGATCCCGCTGGTGAGAAAACGTTCGAACTCGCCGGCGGACACTTCAATCCGGGTGACATGACCCATCCGCATCATGCCGGGGATCTGGGAAATCTGGTCGTCGATGACACAGGCAACGCGTTGTTTCTCGGCGAACTAGGTGCCCTAACCTATGATGACGGCACCTGGGGTCTGGCCGACGCCGACGGTACCGCACTGGTGATCCATGCCGATATCGACGACCTGGCTACCGATCCGTCCGGAAACAGTGGCGCGCGCATCGCCTGCGCGGTGCTGGCGCCTCCGGCGACCTGAGTCTGACCTGGTGCTCGCGCTCCCAATGAGACCCGTGGTAAACGCCGCGGGTCTCGTGGTGTTCAGACGTGAATGAGCGTTGACAGGAGATGGAATAGAACATATGATCTATCTGACGCCTGGTGGATCGGCATGCTGTCATCATTCCCGCCCCGCAGATTCACCACGCGTCGCAATTCGCACCCGGAGAAGGAGGTGGCATATGTCGTCGAAGCAGCACGTGCCAGTCTTTTCCGCTCCTCGACCAGACGAGGTGGCGGCGCTGGCTCTCTCCGCCGCATATCTCAAACGAGCGGGAAACGAAGCGGCAACCCGGCTGATGCAGGTCGACGCGGGTGTCATTTCGGGCAAGATCGAACTCATTTCCACCCTGCGCGATGAGATGCGCGATTCCGCCGCTCTCTGCGAGTGTCTGGTGCAGATGTTCGACGATTGGGGAACGACTCTCTGATCAGGAACCTCCAGCCACTGAGCGCGAAGCGATGACTCTTTACAGACTTGGTAGGATTGGTGGAATTGCGCCCGTCGCGAGGTCGTCTGAATCACGCGCGCGAGCCGGCACGTTCACTGATTTCCCTACCAAGGAGCCCTGGCTTGACGACGCTTGTGACCGGAGGATCCGGATTCGTCGGTTCGCATCTCTGCGAACGACTGCTGCGCGAAGGCAACACCGTCATCGCCATCGACAACATGATCACTGGTTCACGCAGGAATGTGGAATCACTCCTTCACCATCCTCGCTTCACGCTGATCCAGCACGATCTACTGCAGGGATTGCCCGATCTTCCCCGAGTCGATCAGATTTTTCATATGGCCAGTCCGGCCAGTCCGCCAGCCTATCAGCGTCATGCGATTGCGACACTGCGCGTCAATGCCGAATCGACTCGTCAATTGCTCGATATCGCGGTGCGTGATGGCGCCCGGATGTTGTTTGCCAGTACGTCCGAAGTCTATGGCGATCCGCTCGACCATCCCCAGCGTGAAGACTACCGGGGTCATGTCAGTTCGACCGGACCGCGCTCAATGTATGACGAATCGAAACGCTATGCCGAAGCGCTGATGATGGCCTATCACGACAATCTCGGGGTGGAGACTCGCATCGTGCGCATCTTCAATACCTATGGGCCGCGGATGGATCCGGGAGATGGTCGAGTTGTCAGCAATTTCGTCGTTCAGGCGCTGCGGGGTGACCCTCTGACGATCTACGGAGACGGTTCCCAGACTCGGAGTTTTCAGTACATCGACGATCTGATTGAGGGTATTGTGCGATTGATGAACTCTACTTATCATCATCCCGTAAATATCGGAAACCCCAACGAGTTCACCATGATCGAACTGGCGGAGAAGGTATTGCGTTTGGCAGCCTCTCGTTCGGAGATCGTTTTTCTGCCATTGCCGCCGGATGATCCCGCGCGGCGACAGCCGGATATCAGCCGGGCCAGGGAAGTCCTGCAGTGGCAACCCGAGATTCCCCTCGAAGAAGGTCTGATACGAACCCTGGCCGCATTTCGCGAGGTGCTCTCCGGTAAGGGAGAACCGGTCGACCATGCACTGACAGCCGACCGTCTCGTCGATAAGTCATAGATTCAAGCGAGACGGACCGGAGGAACCCATCCCCCGGTCCGTCGCTGTCGTCCAGGAAACTGGCGCTACTGCAACGGTATCGGCCCGCAGTTGAAGACCTCGATCGTCACCTGCTCGCCCGGGCCGATCTCGATCAGACCCTCGGCATTTGCCGCGTCCGATTGCGCGGAGCACCACTCGAAATCCTCTTCGACGACTTCGTACACGCCGGATGCCTCGACGGTGACCGTGCCATCGTCACCTGTGACCGCCGAAATCGGCTGACCTCCAGCCGCAGGGACTAGCGTAAACGCGACTCCGCCGTCGTAGATTTCGCAGCTGGCTTCGTTGACGACATTCCCCTGACACCAGTACTTGGTGATGGTCACGGTGCCGGGAGAATCGGCCAGCACGTTGTACCAGTCGCATTCGAGGTCTTCGCCAGGCAGAAGATCAATCCAGATGCGCCCATCTGGTTCGATCATGGCAAACGGCGCGAAGGGATAGTTGAACGAACGAGCATCACTCCGGCACTCGCGGATATAGGCCATCTGCACGGAGTCCGGAATCTCCTCAGTGAGCAGATATGTTCCCGGATCGAGATCACTGAAGGCGATCGTCGCCGGCGCACCTCCTGTTCCCGTGGAAGCACTGAGCGTGGTGGCGTCATTCTCCAGCGTAAAGGTGATGTCCTCCGTCGGTTCTCCGCATTCATTGAGCAGCGTCTGGTTCGGTTCGATCGGATCGTGAGCAGACTGGCAGGTGTACTTGTTGATGGTCAGCGAGGCTGGCCCGGGATCGAGCGCCAGGTTGAACCAGGAGCAACTCCAGACCTGGCTCGGTTCCATCAGATAGCCCATCTGGTTTTGTGCGGTGATATGCTGCGGCTGATACGGACCGGCAGCCACATCGTCGGCGATCGCGCAATAAACCTCCACCCAGTTGAATTGATTCGGAACGCTTTCGTCGAGCGATCCCTCACCAAGAGGGACGTTTTCGAACACGATGCGACCGCTATTGCTGGTCTGACCCACCATAGGGGAGAGCCCGGCGGGTGTCAGCGTGAAAGTAACACCAGCGACCGGCGCAAGGCAGTTGGCAGCCAACTGCTCATATCCCGTGTTGATCCCATATCCCTGGGGACACGCGTACTTGTCGACGACGATTGTGCCGAGCTTGGCAGGCGTGTTGAACCAGTAGCACTCGATCGAGTACCCCGGGTCGAGGGTCACCGTCACTTCATTGCCCGGCGTGTCGACTTCCACATACTCACCCGGCCCGATATTCTGATCGTAGTTCGAGCAGAAGATGCGGGCCTTGCCATAGCCGTCCGGGGTGATCTCCGTGATCGTGTAGGAGTCTCCACTGGCCACCGACCAGCCAACCGCCCCCGCGGCGTCCGTCGTACCCACCAGATCGGTGGCAGGGTTGGAGAGCAGAAAACCGACATCCGGGTGGAAATCGATACACTGGTTGGCCAGATCATCCAATGTGGCTTCCGACCAGTCCCCATCCGGGCATGCCCGCTTGTAGATCACCACGTCGCTGTAGTCGCCCATCGGCATGTAGTTGAACCAGTGGCAGTTCAGCCCCTCGCCGGCCCCCAGGTTGTATGTGATCTGGTTCCCAGTGGCATCGACTTCATTGTAAAGGGCCAGACCAATCTCCCCGATGGTGTAAGGCGTGCAGAAGACACGGGACTGAAACATTTCCGCGGCCGTTTCCACGACATACCCGGAACCCGGTGTGAACTGTGGCCAGAGCAGCGCGCCTCCGGCGTCGGCCTGCAGTTCGACCGGGGGATCGCCTCCGTCAGGAACACGAGCGAAGGGGAACTCGGCGCCCGGGGCGGTGCAGTTGCTCCAGAGCTCGTCGATGTCGGATGCGGACCCCGCATCGTAGTCGTCCGGACAGACCCATTTCTGGATGCCAATTTCGCTGACAGCCGCCGGCTCGTAGGTGAACCACGTACAGTCCATGAGCTGTCCATCGGGAATCGAATAGCCAAACTCCCCGGCGACACCCAGGGTCATTTCACTGATGACCCCAAACTCGCCGTCTTCGTGGACAGCACAGAACACACGAGCTTCCCCGGCGGCGAAGTTCACCCTGCTGATCACCCCTGTGCCCGGATCACTCGAGGCCCAGGAAACTTCGCCGCTGGCGTCCGTGTTCGCCTGGCTGGCGGGGGCGCCATCCGGCTGAAGAGAAAAGGGATCGTCCGTTACTGGCGACAGGCAGGCAGCCGAGAGGTCACCGAACTCGGCGGCGACGAAATCGACATCGGAAGGACAGGTATAGTGGCCGAGCGTAATTGCCCCCGATGCTGCAGCGGCTTGCTGTACCGGCAGCGCCGGCAACAACGCCATGGCCATGACGAAAACCAGCCAGGCGCTGAGCAGTCGCCTGGACCTGACGAGTTGAGTTGCCACATCGAATCCCATCATCAACTCCCTTGCAATAGCATGAATTGGATCAGGCGGATGCCCGTTCTCTTATCCTACCCTGTCGAACCGAAAGACGGGGAGCCAGGACGTGGGAATGGGCGCGTACCAGGAACACATTGCACCGGAGGGGTGGTCCCTCCGATGCGATGTTTGGTGAGATTGGCGCTGGGGCTATTGCAGCGGACGTGGCCCGCAGTTGTAGATCTCGACGGTCACGTCAGTCCCGGCTTCGACCAGCAGATTGCCGTTGCCGTCGACAAAGTCGGACTGGGCAGCGCACCAGGTGAATCCCTGTTCTTCCACTTCGAAGGCCCCGGTAGCCTCGACTGTTCCGGTGCCGTCGTCGCCGGTTTGCAGTGAAATCGCGTCACCGCCGTCGACAGGGATGAGCAGGAACGTTATTCCGCCCCCATACGGCTGGCAGTTGGTCAGACTGCCGGCCTCTCCGTCACACCAGTATTTGGTGATGGTCACGGTGCCGGGCTGGTCGGCCAGCACGTTGTACCACGAGCAGGTCATATCCTCACCGGGTCGCAAATCGACCACAAGTCGGCCGCCTGCTTCGATCACGGCGAATGGCGCAAAGGGATAGTTGAATGTCCGCACGTCACTCGAGCAGGAGAGAATGAAGGCCATATCGATCGGCTCGGGTGTCTGCTCGGTCAGCAGATAGGTCCCCGGCTCCAGGTCGGAGAACTTCACCGTGGCCGGCGCTCCGCCCGTCCCTGTCGAGGCGCTCAGCTGCGCGTTTTCACCTCTCAGATCGAAGATGATGTCATCCGTACCCAGTGTGCATTCGGCCTGCGGGTTCGCTCCCTCGGCCAGCACGTCGAATCCGGCGGGACAGGTGTATTTGTCAATCGTCAGTGACGATGGACCGGGGTCGATCTCGCCAGCCAGGTTGAAGACGACGCAATCGAGCACGTCTCCCGCTTGTGGCAGGGAAATGGCGAAAGCCGATTGTGACAGCGGCATCTCCGCCACACCGCCACCATGTTCGAGATTGAGTCCACAAAAAGCCCGGGTCGCGATGTAGCCACTCGGCAGGGTCTCGCTCAACTGATAGTCGCCCGGATCGAGCGTCCAGATCGCCTGACCATTGTCATCGGTCGTCTGTATGAGGGTGGTGGCTGGTCCGCCGATCAGAAACTCCACGCCCGCTTGTGGATTCACGCAGTTGGCATAGAGCTGGTCGAGGCTGGCCCCGGTCCAGTCATAGGTCTCAGGGCAGGAGTACTTGGTCAACTGCACCGTGCTCGGGGTGTCCGCCTGCACGTTGAACCAGAAGCAGGAGAGGTAATACGCGGCGCCGAGATCGTATTCGATCATCGCTCCGTCGATCAGATTCACGGGCTCCGGATCGGGGCTCTCACCACTGCCCATCGGCGCCGAAGCGCAGAAAACGGCGGCCGGCTGATATCCGGTCGGCGGCACCTCAACCAGATTCAGCGATCCGGACGGCACATTTTCGAACATGACGAAACCGCTGGCATCGGTCAAACCTGCCACTTCGGTCGCATCACTGGGATATAGATAGAACTCCACATCTGCAAGCGAGCTGGTGCAGGCGCCGACGAGATCGTTGTACATCTTGCCGGTAACGTCGAACTCAGCCGGACAGGCGTACGTGAACACATTGATCGTGGAAAGGTCGCCACTCGACTCCGGAATGTTGAACCAGAAGCAATCGAGGCTCTCGTTGTCATTGAGCGTCCAGCCGATGGCATTGGACGACGCAGCGTATTCGATGTAGCTGGAGACGTCAGGAAGCGGGTCGCCCGTGGCATACACCGCACAGAAGACGCGCGAATAGCTCATTTCCGCCGCAGTCTCCGTAATGTAACCCGATCCGGCCGTCAGTCCCGTCGCCACGACGATTCCCGAGCCATCGGCGCTTGTTTCAATGGGGGTCCCGCCATCCGGCACGATCGCGAATGGAATACCGGCGCCAGGGGTCTGGCAGCTATTCTGCAGATCGAGCAATCCCAGCCCGGAATCATCGAATCCTGTTTCGCAAACCGCTTTCGTCAACGAAATATCAACATTCTGCGCAGACGCGGTCGATGGACCGAGAAACGGACCAATACCGGCGAGGAGCAGTGTCACTGCCACGAGTATCGCCAGGCGCGACGCAGAACCCTGGCGAAGTGCGCGATTCAACCGTTGTTGCATGTTGCTGAGTCTCTCCCTTACGTTCATTTCCAAACCGCTCCATCACGGTGCACAGTGATCAGAACGAGGAACCATGGCAGTTGGTTTCTCGCTCTCCAGAAACGTGCTCGAACGTTGCGAACTCAGAAATCCCGAACAGGATGTCCCGACGACTCCGCACCAACGAAAGCGCGTGCCTTCTGCATCCAGACCCCGTCCTTGCCGCGACCGTAGTAGTTCCGAACGACGCCGAGTTCTACGTAACCCTCCTTTTTATAGAGTGATCGGGCGGCATGATTCTCGACCTCGGCCATCAGCACGATGTCCCCCGCAGAGAGTGATTGCTCGAGCCTCCGAAGCAGACTCGTGCCAATACCACTGCGTCGCACATCCGGATCGACACACAGGTTGATGACCCGGGATTGCCGCCCGCTCTGATCGCCAATCGCGCAGCCGATCACGTCGTTCCCCGCCCTGGCGATCAGAAAGGTCGTGCGCGGATGGAACCAGAGGTAGACCAGCGTTGAATAGCGATACGCAAGACGCCGGCTGAACGCGCGCTGCTGGAGCCTGGCCACGGCCCGCAGTTGCCGGAAATGCACGGGCAACAGATCGATCTCCCCACTCGGGACAGACCTCACGGGAGGCGACGCCTGAGACAGCATGGTTCGGTTGACGCGCGATGTCATGATGACGTGATGGTAAAACAACCTCCGCGTCGCCGCACCGTCAGGCCACCGTCACGCCGAGTGGAATCTCATCCAGCGACTCAGCCGGAGGCGCCACCGGCGAAGTTTCCGCTTCCTGGAGGCGAGTCAACTCGGCCAGTCGACTGATGGCCTGGTCGGCACTCCAGAAAATGTGCTGCTCACCCAGATTGCCGATGAAACCGGTGTGCTCGAATGTCTTTCGCACCGCCGGCTGCAGACCACTGAGATAGATCGTGCCTCCCTGCTGAACATGAGTCCGCCAAATATGCTCGATCGCCTGAACGCTGGAAACGTCGGCCATGGGCACGCCACGCATCGACATGATCAGGATTCTGCTGAACGGCGATGACTCGATCCATTCCACGAGCTGATTGACCGAGCCAAAAAAGAGCGGACCGGAGATATAGATCACCGTCGCGTCGGGGGCTCTGCTGGCATCGATACCCAGCTCGGCCCAGCGCACCGGCGCGGATTTGACATCGAGTTGCGACGCCTGGCGCAGGAACAGCACCAGACTCAGCCCCAGGCCGATCACGATCGCCTGGGTCAGATCGAGAGCAATCGTGGCCAGCATCGTGCCGAAAAACGCGGCCATTGCTCCCACCAGGCGATGCCGCCAGTAATAACGAATTGCATGCCATTCGTTCATCCGCCAGGCGGTCACGAAGAGCACTCCGGAAAGGGCAGCCAGCGGTATCTCCCCGAGTAGGGTGCCCAGAAAGAGCGCTCCAAGCAGCAGGGTGATGGAATGGACGATGCTGACCATTCGCGTCACCCCACCGGCTTTGACCCCCACACTGGTGCGAGCGATCGCCGCTGTGGCCGGAACGCCTCCGACGAAAGGAAGCACAATATTGCCGATCCCCTGGGCGATCAGTTCCTGATTGACCTCCAGTTTGCGCCCGGTCATCCGGCCGCCGACGATCCCGCAGAGCAGACTCTCGATCGTCCCCAGCATTCCGATTGCCAGAGCCGGCACGAAGAGCGAAGGAACCATGTCCAGATCGGACCTGTTCGGCAGCAGGCGGTCATCGAGAATGATCCCTCGTGGGATCGAACCGATCGTTTCGGCATTCCAGTCGAGCGCCCACGCAACGCCGGTCGCCAGAGCAATACCAGCCAGCGCGGCGGGGATGGCATGAAGCGGCTTGACTCGGGGCAGCAGGAGCATCATGGCAATGACGATCAGCCCGCTGGCTATCGCCTGCCAGTTGACCGGGGGCAACGGTTCACGAACGTATCCCGCCAGTTTCAGAATAGATCGATGCTCCACCGGTGTTTCGACCCCCAGGAAGTTGTCGATCTGCCCGATAAAGATCACCAGCGCGATGCCGCTTGTGAACCCCGTGATCACGGGAGCAGGAATCAGATTGACGATTCGCCCCAATCGCAACATCCCGATGATCAGAATGAGCACTCCGGCCATCACCCCGGCGATCCAGAGTCCACGCAGTCCCTGCTGATGAGCGATGGTGATCAGCACCGCGGACATGGCGCCGGTTGGTCCGCTGATCTGATAGGGTGCGCCGCCCAGGAGACCAATCAGAAATCCGCCGACGATCGCAGTGACCAGTCCGGCGGCCGGCGTGGATCCGCTGGCCACGCCAAAGGCAAGTGCCAGCGGCAAGGCAACCGCGGCCACCGTCAATCCCGCGGTCAGATCACGACGTGCGGCAACCTGGTCATAGCCGGAAAACTCGGTGCGCAGGAGACGGACGAGCGCTGGTTGGCGCAGACGTGGTAGAGGAATGGCCAAGAGTAGTCCTCCCAGAGAATCAGTCGAAACGGCAAACGACGATGTGGTCGCCCGAAGTGCGACGAATAGAACTCAGCCGAACGAGGAGATCAGGGGGCAGGAACGTGGAACGCCACCAGAACGAGTATCAGGAAGAGCGCCAGACCACTGCGGCGCTCCAGACCAAGTACCGGCTTTGGTTTGCGACGAGGCTGGAACTCACCGAGTCCGAACGGCGGATAGGAGACTAACTCCAGTTCGCCACGCTCGGTAAGGATCGTGAAGGACTTGGCCGGCAATGGTCCAGAGGTACGAAAATACCGTAGCGACGACCGTCGACCCATGCGATCCATGCTCCATCTTGGCCGGACCTCGCGGTACTTTGTCATTGCCCCGGAACCCAAATGCTCGCACCTTCCCAACGGCGGCAATTCTGCGTGAAACGGTTCCCACAGGCAACCTCGTCCGATACCGGCATCGCTCGCCAGCACATCCCGATCTATCGCTCGTGGCGGGGTTACCATGGTTCTCGCATTCGGCTAATGTGACGCTGATCGAATCGCCGTAGCAGAGCAGGAAGAGACGATGACCACAATCGAAAACATCGCTGTGATAGGCGCAGGAATCATGGGCCACGGGATTGGTCTGGAGTTCGCCGAAGCGGGATATGCGGTGGCCATCACCGACACGTCGACCGCCATGCTGGATGCGGCGATGGACACTGTGACCACGACGCTGGCCGCCAGGGGCAGAAACCCGGGGGCAATCTCGCGCATCCGTTTCACGGCGTCGCTGGAAGAAGCGGTTCGTGATGCCGATCTGGTCATCGAAGCCGTCAGTGAACGCTTATCCTTGAAAGAACAGGTCTTCGGCGAACTCGATCGCCTCGCCCCACCGCGAGCCATCCTGGCCAGCAATTCGTCCTCGTTCATGCCCAGCCAGATGGCGCCGTTCACCACGCGACCGGACAAAGTATTGGTCACCCACTACTTCAACCCTCCGCACGTGACACCGCTGGTGGAAGTGGTGCGCGGTCCTCAAACCAGTCAGGAGACGGTGGATACCGTTCGATCGCTCTACGAGACGATGGGCAAGATCCCAGTGGTCATCGAAATGGAACGTTTGGGTTTCATCGGCAATCGATTGCAACTGGCGCTCTTTCGGGAAGCGGTGGCCCTGGTAACCGACGGTGTCTGTTCGATCGAGGATGTCGATACGGTGATCCACTCGAGTATCGGCAGACGCTGGTCGGTGGCCGGGGTGTTCGAAGTGTTCGACCTGGCCGGACTGGACACGCTGCTGGCGGTGTCGCGGGCGCTCTTTCCCGATTTGTCCACGGCCACTGAACCACCCGACTGGCTGGTGAAGATGGTGGAAAGCGGCAATCTGGGGATCAAGTCGGGCCAGGGATTTTATGAATGGGACACCGAGCATAGCGAGGAAGCACGTCGCCGCATCCGCACAGCGCTGACTGTGACCGGAAAGTCGATCGAAGTCACGAGATAGCAACCAGAACCCAGCCGCCCAGTGTTGGTGGCATCTCCATCCCGTGTAGGGGAAACGCATGCGGTTCCTCTACGCTTGGGTGCCTGCACCAGAACACTTCTCCCCGTGGAGGCGAAACGCATGCGGTTCCTCTACGTCTGCGTGCCCGCATCTGAGCACCTCCCCCCGGTAGGAGAAACGCATGCGTTTCCTCTACATACGCGTGCTCGCTCATCTGAACACCCTTCCCCGGTGGGGATTACGCATGCGTTTCCTTTTCGTGCGCAACGGTGTTGGCGGGACCGCATATTGCTTTCACCTGCTATGCTCACGGAAAATGAGACGCTTCATGCGCAGAAACTCGGCGGTGCGAGGGGGTCAGGGGATGTCAGGGTCAATCAACCGGCGGCAGGTGATCGCGGCGGCTTCCGGCGCACTGGCAGTGCCGCTCTTCAGCACGAGACTCGTGAGCGCGGTCACCGGGTCGGCGCGGGTCACGACCGGCACACTGAACCTGCGCAGCGGTCCGGGCACCAGCAACAGCGTGATCGGCAAAATGACCCTGAATCAGGTCGTGCAGGTTCTCGACGGACCGAGCAGCGGCTGGTATCAGGTAGTGGCCAATGGTGTAACCGGCTGGGCATCGGGCGACTACCTGGACGTGACTGAGGACACCACTACTCCGCCAACCGGCTCCACCGCCAAGGTCACGACCAGCATTCTGAATCTGCGCAGCGGTCCCGGTACAACACATGGAATCATCGGCAAGATGTCTCTGAACACCGTTGTCCCAATACTGGAGGGACCCTCCGGTGGCTGGTACAAGGTCGACTTCAATGGCACCCAGGGGTGGGCGTCGGGCGACTACCTGTCAGTCACGCCCGGTGGCTCGAATCCGCCGACAGGGAGCGACACGGCCACTGTCAACGTATCGAAACTCAACCTGCGCAGCGGGCCGAGCACCTCATACGGCATCCTCACCGTGTTGATTCTGGGGCAGACGGTGACGATCGTAACGGCTCCGTCGGGAGGGTGGGCGCAGGTAACCGCCAGCGGTCTTACCGGCTGGGTGGCCTCGACCTATCTGACCTTCAACGGTTCGTCAACTGCGCAGACGGCCACAGTGGCCACCGATGTTCTGAATCTTCGTACGGGGGCGTCAACTTCGACGGCGATTCTCAAGCAGATGCTTTACGGCGAAACCGTAGAGATCGAAGGTACGTCGGGGGACTGGTATCGCGGCAACTACCACGGGACGTCAGGCTATGCCTATGGGCCCTATCTTCGCTTCGGCGGCCCGTCGGCGTCAATGTGGGTGCCCACCCATCAGCAAAAGCACAATCTCAGCTGCGAATACGCATCATGCCAGATCGCCACTGCGGGACTGGGCAAGGAAATCGACGAGGATCGCTTTATTCCGGTGATCGGCACAAACCCCAATCCGCACATTGCGTTTCGCGGCAATATCGACGGCACCTTCATCTATGGCTACGAAGACTACGGCATCTATCCGGAACCGCTCGTGCCGGCCCTTGCTCAGTTTGGGTTTGTGGGCACCATCCTCACGGGTGGCAAGACTGAGCTTATCGACGAGTTCGCCGCTCATCACCCAGTCGTCCTGTGGATCGATCTGGGTTACGACTCCAGCTTCATGATGGATATCGGTGGCCAGCAGGTGTTGATGGCCACGGAATCGCACGTCGTCTGTGGCTATGGCTACAACGATGAGGGAGTGTTGATCAGCGATCCCGACTCCCGCAATCGCAAACGGGTCATCCCCTGGAACAACTTCATGCGTATGTGGGACAGCATGGATCAAATGGCGCTAGCCGTGGAACTGGCCTGAGATGGCAGATTCCGTCAAGGCCGCCAATGGCCTTCACCAGGCAGCATCGGCTGGCGATCTGGCCACGATCCGCAGACTCGTGACCGCAGGAGCGGACGTCGACACCCGCGATGATCGGGGGCGCACACCGCTCATGGCGGCCACCCATGCCAATCAGCCAGGAGCGTTTCAGCTGTTGATCGAACTGGGTGCAGATGTCGATCTGCAGGACGACATGTTGGACAACCCGTTTTTGTATGCCGGCGCAGAGGGGCTTTTGGAGATTCTGAAACTGGCCAACGAGGCAGGTGCGGATCCGACGATCACGAATCGTTACGGTGGGGTGGCATTGATTCCGGCAGCGGAGAAGGGGCATCCGGAGATTGTCCGGTACTTGCTGCAGGAAACGGACGTCGACATCGATCACGTCAACAATCTGGGTTGGACAGCCCTGCTCGAAGCGGTGATTCTGACCGATGGTGGTCCGGTGTTTCAGGAGATTGTGGGGGAACTCATCACTCACGGGGCCAATGTCGATCTCCCTGATGGTGAGGGAGTGACTCCGCTCCAGCATGCCCGGTCGCGAGGATTCGTGGAGATCGTGCGGTTGCTCGAAGAGGCCGGATCAACCGGGTAGGGCCGGGGTTGAGAAATGCAAACAGGCGGCGACCCATGCAGGGATCGCCGCCTGAATGCCGTGGCCTGAGTCAGGCTGGCGGTTTATATGCTCCAGTAAGTTCGCCGCCACGTTTCATCGCGCCCATGCCGTCTTCAATCGACATGAGTGGCGTGACTTCGCATTTCGAAAGTGCTCCTCCGGATGCAAAGGCAAGCGAGAGTGCTGCGGCGGCTTGATTGTCCGGCATATCAGCAATCAGAAAACGTCGGTCGGCCCGAATGCGTAGTAGGCGCACACGACCTTTCCACCGGCTTGTTCTATGGCCGGTTTGACCGCATCGAGACGATTGATGGGATTGCGGACCTGCTTGGCCCACGCTTCGGCGGTATACGAGAACTGATAGAGATATGGTTGCATAACGGTCACCTTTCTCAGTTTCGCTATGATGTATTGGGACGGATACCTGCCGATCAGCGTACACCCGTCCGCCTCATCGAGTATTTGTGTACGGACGAGGAAAACGTGCAGTTATGAATGACAGTGTGCCGACACGTCAGCCGATCCTGCTGGATGGTGGCATGGGTAGAGAACTGTGGTATCGCGGCGTCAATGTGCCCCGGGGAATTTGGTCGGCGCAGGCGCTGTTTGATGCGCCGGAGGTCGTGCGCGAGATCCATCGAGACTACATTCTGGCGGGAGCCGGTGTCATCACGACCAATACCTACGGTGTCGTGCGGGAGAACTTCGAAGCGCTGGGGCTGGGCGACAAGGTCGGTCCGATGCTCGATCTGGCCGGGCAGCTGGCAGTCGAGGGTCGGGAAGCGGCGGGACGGCATGCGTTGATCGCTGGTTCGTTGCCTCCGCTACAGGAGAGCTACCGGCCGGATCTGGTCGGCTCATTCGAGGCGATGCTGCCGGTATATGAAGAGCAGGTCTATCACTTGACCCCCTTCGTCGATTTCTTCCTCTGCGAAACGATGTCCAATATCCGGGAATCGCTGGCCGCAGCGACTGCCGCCTCTGCGTCGGGAAAACCCGTCTGGGTGGCATGGACGCTCAACGATCACGCTCCGGGTTGTCTCAAGAGCGGAGAATCAGTCCCCGAGGCTGCGGCGGCCCTGACCGAACTGCCGATCGAGGGGATCCTCGCCAACTGCTGCATGCCCGAGACTATCGCAGCGGCGATGCCGGAACTGGTGAAAACGCAAAAAGCGTTTGTTGGGGGATACGCCAATACCTTTCACACTCCCCCTCCAGACTGGACGCTCGAGGCTGAAGGACTGCTCGGTTTGCGGGACGATCTGGAACCGGATCCGTATGCCATATTTGTGGAGCAGTGGCTGGAGGCAGGAGCGACGGTGGTCGGAGGCTGCTGTGGTACCCGTCCGGCGCATATCGCCCGCATACGACAGTTGCTCGATTCGTAGCGCGTCGCCGGGTCTCGGCACCGTCCTGCTGTTGGTCCGGCTGCTCGACGCTACCCGGCGTTGCCGATTCGCCGCCCGGCTTTGACCACCGCCCTCACCGCCAGTCGCGCCGTGCCGCGCCGTTCCACCCAGCGGGAGTCGAGGAAGGAGAAATCCCCTTCCTCCATTTCCAGCACAACCGCATCCCCTTCCGAACCGGGAGCCAGTGTGCCGAGTCCGGTGTGACTGCCGACAGCCACGCTGGCCGGAACGGCCGTGACTTTGGCCAGGGCATCCTCCAGAGTCATCCCCAGCATCAGAAATTTGCTGATGGTGGTCACCAGATCGTAGACCGGCCCCTCGACGTTGTGGGCATGCAGATCGGAGGAAATCGTCGTCGGTTCGAATCCCTGCGCCAGCGCTGTTGTGCACACATCCCAGTCGAACGATCCAGCGCCGTGGCCGACATCGAAAATAACACCGCGATCGCGAGCCGCCTGCACCGCCGGGCGAATCCGTCCCTCTTCGTCCAGAATGCCGTGCCGCATCCCGTGGTACATGTGGGTCATCATGTCCCCACGCCGCAGCACGGCCAACACCTGATCGAGCGAGTCGGCCCAGGAATCCTGAGGGTGGATCATCAATGGCAATCCGGCCGCATCAGCAGCCTCCCGAGCCAGATAGAGCGGTTTGATCCCCGCCGATTCGCTGCAATTCAGAAATTTGGTCAGCCGGACCTTGACGCCCAGCACCACGTCTCGATTGGCTTCGATCGTCTGCAGCGCTTTGGAAACACTGGCCCACTTAATGTCATCGAGCTCACCGACCTCCTCGGCAAGCATCCCCATCGAAGAAATGTTCACGTGAGCCAGAATGCGCGTTGCACTCGGCTCGATAACATATTTGCGAAACCCCCTGAACGTATCGTGTCCCGCAGAACCGGCGTCGACGACGGTCGTGGCGCCGTGCGCCAGGCAGGTTTCGTCGGCATTGATGCCATAGTGGGACACGCCTTCGTAGACATGCACATGCGCGTCAATCAGTCCGGGAGAGACGATCCTGCCGGTAGCGTCGATCGTTTCGGTTGCTTCGCCAGGGTCGATCTTCCCTGCGACCGCAGCGACCTTTCCGCCCGCAAATGCCACGTCCAGTCGGGCGTTGATTCCCTGAGCCCGGTCGATCAGATTGCCACCTGAGATGAGGAGATCGTAGGTCGCCATCGGAGTCATCCCATCGTTTCGACACTACAGGTGGCGTAAGTATCGCACCGGGTGCGTGGGAGTCAACACATCTCCAGAACTGCGGCTCGGCAGTCCTCTGCGAAGGCGAGAAATGGCTCGTCGGAGTCGGCGTCTTCCTTGAAGTCGGTAAGATGCTCTTGGGGAGATTAGACTGGAGTTACGCCCTGGGACACGCACCAAGTTTCGTAATGACTTCTGACAGTCTTTGCCCATCGATAGTGACCATTATTTACCAGATAATCCATTGTTCGTTTGCATGACTTCAGATGTCCAGCAGATTCAAGTACATATAGGGCCTGCGCCAAGCAGATTAGATTTGGCATCCCAACTTTGGCAACGTATGTGAAGGCGCTTCCTTCATCAATAAGGATGTGAGCATTCCGCCCAGAAATCCTAGAGGCTACTTCGATAAGCTCTGTCTCACCAGCGTCGAGTCTTGTGAGCGACTGTATGGACTGAACTTCGAGTAGGTCAGGTGTCTCAACTTTCATCCAACCAGCACTGATTGCTGACTTTATCTGAAGCGCGGACCGCTTTACCTCGATCTTAATCGTAGGCGTGATGACGACTAGCGCCGAAATCTTGCTTAAGAGGTGAAGTTGCTGAATTTCGCCGAGAGCGATAAGGGCAGTCGAATCAACATATAGTGACACCTCAACATCCTGCTACTATGCGAACTTTCTTCTCTCCAGCAAGAGGTCGTAGAAGTCTTCCCTACTGATCTTTCCCTTCTCGATCGCTTCGCGCTTGGTAACTAGCCCTTCATCATATAGATCAAGGACTACGTCGCGTATCGAAATATCCTTCTCGGAACTAAGTCTGAGACTGAGTCCAACCAATGCGTCAACCAGTTCGTCTGCTCTCTTCTGCAACTCGGATATTAGAATCTGAGGTTCCTGAAGCAATGCGCCGACAAAGTCAAACTCTGACTCAGCCGCGACTACTGAAATAGCAGTTCTTCCAGCGTCCTCCACGAGTTCGCTATACCTTGGAAGAATCGTGTCGACTTCCGCCGGCCATGCAATGTCGGTGCGCGCAGAGTGTTGAAAATGATTTGCGTGGAGCCCGACCCAATCGCCACTCCAACTTGTTGCTAACTCGTCCTCAAGAAGGTAACTGCTATGCACTGAATGATCGGTTGTAACCATCTATTCTTGTTCCTTCCGACTTGCACCACCATTGACTACGATGGCTCCGTGAACTGATTGAAATCTTTCCAGTTGATCACTTAAGAGTTCCGACAGTTGCATTGCAACGCGAGGTGGCAAAACGACCCTCGCCAAAACGTTCGCGTCGATGCCGGTTGCTGTAACGCGAACACGATCGGCATCATCAGTGATCACTGGCGGCAGTACCTGAGAGAAAATCAGCTGGAACGCATTGGCATCATGATTCAAATGCAATACGTTTGCGTAAAAAAGTGGGCAAGCGTCTAGACCTTTAAGATTCAAATCTACTTCCAGGGTCTGAGATTCAGGATTCGATTTTCCCGATTCTTGTTTTCTGCTCTTGGCTTGAGTCATGATTGCGATCCTGCTCTTCATTGACACAACGCTACTGTTTGTTGCGACTCAGACCTGCTGCTTGAGGCATGAGAATTCTACCTGTGTCTGACCGAAAGTGGCTATGCTCATGTTTGATATAGCAAGGCTACTTGGTTCGTTCGCCGTTCACCAAACCATGCTGCCATTGCAGTCAATGGTACGAATATTAGGTGAGAACCAATCCCGCCGCTCGGCAGTCCTCAGCCCAGGACAATAGTGGTTCGTCGGTGTCGGCCGTTTCCTTGAAATCGGTGTAGAGGTGGGAGAAGCCGAGGTCCCTTAGCTCCTGCGCCTGCTCGACGCGCGAGTGATCCTCGTGCCCGGATAGTTCCACCAGATTCGAGCAGCAATTCTCAGTGTAGCTGGTTCGCGTCCGACTTCTTCGCAGCGGCACCGAGCGGTCGCACCCCGACAGCATGCAGCGAACAGCACAGTTGCTCATGCGGGAGGTTCGCTGCAGGCTGGCCGGAGACAGAGGTGCCACATATCGCCGCTGCGAATGTGCGGGAAGTTGAGAGAAGGAGCCGAAGCCTCCCAGTCGCTGCGTGACATGGTTTCGATCGAGGTTGGCGACCAGTTCCAGCACGGCGCGTATTTCCAATTGAAAGAAGCGCTCGGTCAGAACAACTGGATGGTGTGAATGAAGCCATTGCCACCCTCAGGTTACTCAACGAATTTGGTCCACCGACCGGAAAGCCGTAAGGCGAGCCGGTGGCTCGCCTCACGACGATCAGTGTTGCACGAGATTACTCTTCGGAAACGACCTCGTAGAACACCCCATCACTGAAAGCGATCACCTGATCGCCGAGGGCGAAGACCTCAGCCAGATCGGGATTCGACTCCAGCAGCGCGAAGTATTCGTCGCTGAGAAACTCGACCTGCACCGTTTCCATCGTGGACGGGTCGAAGGTTGTTTCGATCCACACGCCATCCTGAAGCACAAAGGCTCGACTACCGACTGCCCGCATGGCGGCGCCGCTCGTCTCATCCTGCACCATGACCGGCGCGGCGCTGTCCGCGGCCGCCATTTCGCCGGCACTCGAAGCCGCTGAAACGGCGTCAGCGCCCGAGCGCGGTGCTTCCGTCGACTGTGCAACAGCGAACTCCTCGTCCGCCAGTCCGCTGCGGCCACTGGCGCTCAGAATGTCATCTTCGGTGATCAGGTAG
>WBZO01003372.1_pt1 | contig 18783 bp, 15 predicted proteins | sample 5204261 | NCBI WGS metagenome assembly WBZO01 (sample SAMN12412400, study PRJNA552823) | activated sludge metagenome | isolation source: activated sludge from anammox sidestream of wastewater treatment plant... | place: USA: North Carolina | collected 2017-09
GAAACAGGCAAACAAAACCAGATTCCTCCCCCAAAGCAGGCAAAGGCATCCCCCATTGAACGACGATGGGTCTTCTGCATCTTCAGCGGCAACCGCTTCCCCGATTTCCGCATATAGACTTCTGTCTCACTCGAACCCTTCTTACGCGGTGCGATGAAGGCGCTGCGATAGGTTTTTGTCTTTCCCCATGCCTTGGCCTTCACCAGCCCACGCTTGCCACCGGGCTGTTGAGTAGGCTTCTTCGATCCCACCACAAATTCAATGAGGCGCAAGGGACGCTCGCTTGCCGCCAGTTCCGCCCATAAGCGCCGCACAGTAGATTTACGGCTTTCGATACGCCGCTTTACCGCAGCCTGCCTGCCGCCGATCTGCGGGGCTATATGGCGGGCGCTGGCAGACTTCGTACTCTCCGCCACCCGGTTAAGCGTCCGCACCGTCGCCTGCGGCACGGCCTGCTTCTCCAAACTATTCAACCCACGGCGAAGCGCCTTCAGATCGCTCTCGACTGAAATATCTACGGGCATGATGATTTCCTGATGCTATGCTGCCATTGGCAGCGGTTCCCATTGGAAGGTTTTCCCATCCAGATTCGGCGGGGACTTGAATAAGTTACCCCAAAGCTCTAAAGTCTGCTGCAATTCCAGTATGCGGTTCGAGTTAATTCCGCGCCGGAGCACCACTTCTCTTAAAAAGCTATTTATTTTCTTAATGATATAGTCGTATCATTAAGAAAAGCGACGGGAGGTGAGGTGGCTTCAAATCAGGTGATATGGACGGGTAGACCCTCCCAATGGATAAATGCCACGGCTTTTACGAAGGCTGTAATTTTCCTGATTATACTTACGGCGCTGGATGCTAATGGGGTGTTTGATGATGTTTTTCACAAAATACCGGTATTGCACGCGCATAAGGCGTTGCTGAAGACAATGCTATTCACAGCGCCAATGGGGGCAATAATGTGGCGTTGGCTGCAGGTGAAATTTCATGTTTATGAACTGACAGAGGAAGTCTTTCGGGAAAATTATGGCGTGCTTAACCGCATATCGCAGGAGCTTGAACTGTACCGCGTGAATGACACAATGGTAATTCGCCCGTTTGAACTGAACGTAATGGGAATGGGCAATGTGCGTATGCATACGACCGATGCTTCGGACCCGGTAGTCATTATTCAGGCAATAAAAAATCCCGAGAGCGTGCGCGAAATGATCCGGCGATATGTTGAGATTCAGCGCAGTCGTAAAGGTGTAGTAGAGATTGGCAATCGCTGAGTATGAGCAAAGCTTTTACTAAAGATAGCGATAATCCCGAAGAGGAAGATGGCCCTGAAGAGGCGGATACACTTCTGCCAAACCAGAAGAATTATATGACACCAAAGGGCTTCGCTTCACTGCAGGAGGAGATGCGCAAACTGCTGCGTGAGGAAAGACCGAAAATTGTGGAGATTGTCTCCTGGGCGGCGGGGAATGGAGATCGATCTGAGAATGGCGATTATATTTATGGCAAAAAGCGTTTGCGTGAAATTGACCGGCGGCTGCGCTACCTGAGCAAGCGACTGGAAACTGCGGAAGTTGTCGATCCCAAGCAGCAACAGGGATTGGAACAAGTGTTTTTTGGCGCTACCGTTACCTATGCTCAGGAAGATGATTCCGAGCTTACGGTTACGCTTGTAGGCGTTGATGAAGCGGATATGGCTCAGGGTAAAATAAGCTGGATTTCGCCTGTCGCGAGGGCGCTTATGAAGGCACGTATAGGTGATATGATTGAATTACGAACACCGGCTGGTGCGAAGACAATTGAAGTGATCGATATTTTCTACAATGCCGAGAATTAAGCGACTCTCTGAAGCTCCCAGCGCTGTTGATGCGGTACCAGCTGCAGGCCGGGTACTTTTTCGATTACTTCACGCAGCTGATCAAGGTTGGCAGGTTTTACCATATATCCCATTGCACCGAATTCACGCGCTTTGCAGATATCGCCTTCGTCATTTGAGGTGCTCAGCATACTTACGGGAATATTTCGCAGTTTGTCTTCCGCACCAAGGGCCTGCAATACTTCAAAGCCATCCATTCTCGGCATATTGATATCCAGCAATACGAGGTCGGGAGCTTTGCAGCCAATGCGGCTCGTTTGCTCTTTCAGCCAGTGTAATGCTTCCTCGCCATTATTAACCACATGTAAGCGAAAGCGTACGCCTGCTGACTCCATCAAAAGCACACGTGTGAGTAATGCATCCGTCGGATTATCTTCTACCAGCAGGATTTCTGCGAGCTGGCCTTCTTCACCCTGCATTTCATAAGCTTCTTTTGGAAAGGTTAAATGAGTCATGGTCTTTTTCTCCATAGGTTCATTAGGTGCCTGGGCAAGAGGAAGAGTCAGAAAGAATGCTGACCCGCCGCCCGGGGCGGATTCGCACCATATAAGGCCCTGGTGTAGCTCAATGATTTTACGGCAGATAGCGAGGCCCAACCCGGTGCCCTCCACACTGCGATCTGAAAGGCGTTTGAATGGAGTGAAAACCGCTTCACGATACTGCAGAGGAATGCCGGGCCCGTTATCGCTTATGCTGATTTGCCAGACGTCATCCTTTTGCTCGGCAGTGATGCTGATTTCCGGAATATCATTAATGCAATAGTGAATGGCATTTACGATCAGGTTCTGCATCACCTGGGTCAGCATGGAAGCTTCGCCTGCGACAAACGGAAGGGGCTGATGACTGATGCGCACATTGCGCAGCTCTATCAGTTGGTGAAGATTGCTTTTTGCTTGCTCCAATACACTTTCCAGCGATATGGATTCAGTTTTTAAAGCCTCGCAAACTTCCAGCTTGGTATACCGGGAGACATTCTGAATCAGCGTTTCCATATGCTGGGCTGATTTGAGGATATAATTAAGATATTCGCCGCACTCGGGTGATAATTGATGCGTATCTATAATTTCGCTGAAGGAAATAATGGCTCTTACCGGCTCTTTTAAATCATGGGCCATGGCGCGGGTAAATATTTCCAGGTATTGGCGCTTCTGCTCAAGCCGGTTTTGTAATGTGCAATGCGCGACGGCGTTACCAATGCAATGGTGTAATGCAGTAGACGTAATCGAATTCTTGGTAAGGTAATCCTGCGCTCCCGCTTTCATTACCTCCACGGCAACTGTTTCATTGCCTTGCCCCGTTAACATTACCACAGCGGTATAAGGAAGATGTGTGCGCAACTCGTGAAGTACATTGATTCCGTTTTTCCCGGGCAATGAATAATCAAGCAGGATGCAGTCAGGCTTTTCCGCGCGGCAAAGTTCGATGCCGCTCTGCCCATCTGCTGCTTCGATGACCCGATATTTCTGGGAATCAATTTTACGAAGAGCGCGGATGTAAGACTCCCGATCGTCTTCGCTGTCATCAATAATGGCAATAGTCAGTAAACGTTGCTGTTCCATGCGCTTCTCCTATTCTTCCATGGGCAGGATGGCGATTTCAAACCAATATTCCTTCAGCCTGCGGATGGCGCCGAAAAGACCATCGAGATCTACTGGCTTTTGAATATATGTATTGGCCCCAAGTTCATAACATTCTGTAACGTCGCGCTCATCATTAGAGGTGGTGAGAATGACAACGGGTATTTTTTTGAGTGCCTCATCCTGCTTAATAATCGCCAGTGTCTTGCGGCCATCGAGTCCAGGCATATTCAGATCAAGCAGGATAAGGCCTGGCTTCTTAGAATTTCCATTTAATATATCAATTGCTTCCTGGCCTGTGAGCGCATGGATGATTGGATTGTGCAGATTAGCGCTTTTGAGCGCCCGCATTGTGGCTTCAAAATCGTCTTCACTATCTTCGACAATTAAAATGGGTTGCGATTCATGCAGCACGTTTCTGTTCATGGTAAATTTCTCCCAAGGTGAAATAAAATGTCGTTCCTTTTCCAATCTGCGATTCAAGCCAGATTGAGCCGCCGTGACGCTCGATAATTTTCTTAACAAAGGTGAGGCCCACACCGCTGCCGTCATCTGCGCTTTTTCCGCTCTCAAGCCTTTTAAAAATACGAAAAATATCCGTGTGGAACTCGTGGGCTATGCCTTTGCCATTATCACGCACATAAAATACCTGCTTTTCGAGACGACCATCAGTCGTCTTGCAAGTTTCCACAAAGCCAATTTCAACGAGCTTAATGTCTTTGTCGTTATATTTGATGGCATTCGTGATGAGATTGCGGAAGGCTTCCGTTACTCTTAAGGAATCACAGGAAAGAGTAGGCAGAACCCCGGAAATCTGAATTCGCGCATGATGCTCTTCGAAAAAGGCATCTAACGTGCTTTGTATGTCTTTAATCACCGCATTCATGTCTGTCGGTTGCACTGCAAGTTCCTGTCTGCCAATGCGTGAAAAATACAGCAAATCGTTCACCAGTGTTTCCATGCGCTGGCTAAGGTAGACAAGGCGATTGAGGCGGCGGGTTCCATCTTCTGGAAGGTGTTTTTCATAGTCTTCCAATAAAAAGCGCGCATGGTTGTGAATGCCTCGCAGTGGCTCTTTCAAATCATGAGAAGCAATATAAGCGAAATCATCCAGCTCTTTATTGCTGCGCTCTAATGCATGTGTGTATCGCTCCAGTGCAAGTGAAGTGAGTTTAATTTGCTCGGCTTTCTGCTGAAAAACATGCAGGGCCTGCGATAGCTTGCCAATTTCATCTTTCCGTTCGGCATATGAAGCATCAAAGGATACCGGTCTGCCCTGGATAGCATTCAGGAGGGCTTCGGCCATGGAATTAATGGGAGAAATAACGCGATGCATCACTATGCTGAAACTGCAGGCACATAATGTCAGCGTGAAGAGAAGAAGCGCTCCATAAAGGAGAATGGCCTTCTCGGCGTGCTGCTCAAGCGTGTCGACATATAGTTGCGTGTGCTCCAGGGTTTTATTGCGAAGCGCATAAAGTGAGTCTGTGGCCTGCGTTGCAATTTCCAGCCAGAGGTCAGCGCTGATGGGGTAGCTGGCACCATGCTTGTTTCCTGGTATGAAGAAGAGATCCTTCACCATATCGTGTACGTTGAGGTAGTGGCTTTGCGCATCCTTAAGATAGGGTAGCAACGCAGATAGATTGCTTTGCTGCGCAAGTGTTGTGCCATTGCTCCATGCAAGAGCGAGCGTGCCTTGCCAGAGTAAAAGATTCGCCTGTTGTTGCGGGGAGGGATCGGCATTTTCAATAATAAGCTGGCCAATCAGTGATCGCTGTCGGCCCGAATAATCCATCACCACCCGCAACAGGTGTTTAAAGCGCAGATGCATAGTGACGATTGGATCAATATCGGTGAAATGGGTGGTCAGCTCAATCCATAGATTCCGCGTTTCCATTATCATGGAAGTAATGACATTGAAGGTGCGGCGCGACAGGTCATCCTTGAGAATTCCCACAGGGAGAGCAAGCGATTGGTCAATTTGGTGTCGTAGGGACTGCAAAGCCTGTATTTGCTTTTCGCTATCAGCAGTCATCATTTTAAGCTTTTTGAAATTATAGCCTGCCAGTGCTGCATAAGAACTACTTAGCGCCTGATCAACCGCTTTTCTTGCTTCAGCAAGATGAGGGATCAAATCCTGCCTGACATTTTCATCAGGGACGTGCAAGAGTGAAAGAGAAATATCCCTTTCGACAGATAATTTCTCGGCAGCATTAAATAACTGGTCACCTAACAGGCTGGCGCCTTTTAATTCCTTTATGCGCGACAGCTGATGCCATTGAAGGTACGTTTCCCGGATTACCAAAGCGCCAATTAATAAGGTCAATGCACTAATAGTTAAAAGCAGCAGGGTGCGTATGGAGAGTGAGTTCATCATCATTCTCCTTTCCCATCAGTGACGGTGACCAGCCTGAGCAGTCGGTCTTCTACCCGCAGATGCCCATTCGCAAGGGAAGCATTGTTCAGTTCTGCTGCTATACGGCTTTCCCTGCGGCTAAATGCAATCATTCCACCTTTTCGTGCAAAGCCTGGAAAATTTCCCACAGTTAAAATGCTTTTGCCTTTAAGCGTGTCCCTTAGCTTGGGCCAGTCCTGTTCGGCACTATACCCAATGAATAGAAGACTGCAGTTCTCGGTTTCTTCTGCAGTTGCAACAGAACGGATCTTAATAGGGCGTTGATTAACGCTGCGTTGTTGCATGGGTTTGAGATATTTTTCCAGCGGATCGTGGCCAAAAATGCAAACCTGCATGGCTTCAGCAGCGGGCTCAGGCCAGATAGTATATTTAAGGAAATTGTAGAGTAGCCCCGCTTTTATCTGCTGTTCGTAGAGATGGAGCGATTCTTCGGCGCTGGCTTGAGTAAAGGAGCCTGAGAGCATCAGGGCAATTATAAGTAGTGGAATTCTGCGGGTTAGAATTTCCATGTCACTTTACCATACAGGCTGCGGCCGATTTCAGTGGTATTGTAACTATTAGCTTCACCAAATTCCTGATGGGCCTCATCCAGTATGTTTTGTGCTGCCAGGCTCAGTTCCAGCTGGTCGCTGATACGCCAGCCATAGCGCATATCAAGACGCCAGAAATCTTTCACATGGAACCATGGGAGAGAATCCACATAGTAAAGGGTAGTATCAAAAGAGGTGTCGTCGGTGATGTTCCATAATGTGCGCAGATTAAATTGCTGCTGCGGTGATTTGCCTTCCGGCGATTCAGGATCAATCGCTGCAGTGCCGGCTGGTCCGTCAAGATCCATTTTCAGCAGGCTATAAGAAATTGATATATTTAGAGAATCAAGTGCAAGCCAATTAAGTACGGTTTCAACCCCATAGGTTGTTGCTGTGGTGTCATTAGTAATATTAACAGGAAAGAGCACATAGGCCGGATCGATGCCGTTATTAATGACTGAAAAAGGTTGGAGGGTGTTTGTCGCCAGTTTGTCATAGTCGTTATAAAAAGTGGAAATATCGAGCTGGAGGGAAGGGGATATCTGTTTGCGATAGCCCAGCTCATAGGCCGTTAGTTCTTCACTGGCCATATTACTATTGGGGAAAATAGTTACACTAATTGGTAATGGCACACTGGGATTGCTGAGTGTTGCAAGCGCAAGGGTGGAAGTGCTTTCCAGGGGGCTAGGTGTACGCACGGCACGGGAGACAGAGCTCCAGACCATCTGATTATCGTCAGGGTGCCATTGCAGACGTGCATTCGGCTGTAATTCAAAGCCGGTAAAATCATTATGCTCAAATTTGGAGCCTAATGTGAGATACCATTCATCAGCCAGTAAGGTAATTTTATCCTGAATAAACCCGCTGAAAAGCTGATCATTGCGGTCATTTTCTTCAAAGTTTGTCTGTGGTGATCCGGTCAGATTCTGTAAAATTGTACGACTTCTTGCGCCCAGCATCAGTTTATGCCTACCCCTATCGGGAAATTCATATTGCGCGTCCAGATCCAATACCGTTCGCTCATCTTGCAGCAGCTTCAGATCGTGAAAGCTGTAATCGATATAGGTCTGCAAGGAGAGGCTGGAATCATCACTGAGGTTGCGTGTCCATTTACCCAGTAGATTGGTGCCTCGCGCGGTTAATTCTTCCTCTCGTAAATCGGTAAAGGGTGCGATCAATTGAGGAACGGGGCGATACTGCTCAAGATCGCTACGATAGACATCTCCCAGCACTGTAAAGTTATCTTGCTTCTCTGAGGTCCAGTCTGCACGGAAGCCGCCGCGTCCCGCAGTCCAGTTATCCATAGTGGTATGGCCTGGTAGCGCCTTCTCAGTATCGCGGTTTAAATATTTGCCGTAAATTCGGTAGTGGCCGTTCTTTCCCAATTTTCCACCATAGCGGCCAGTGGTAATGGCGCGGTCCTGATTACCCGCTATAACGCTCAGCATTCTTCCCTGAGTTTTCCCGGAGGCTTTCGTGATCACATTGATAACGCCATTCACCGCATTAGCGCCCCATAAAGCTGCCCCGGGACCTCGAATCACTTCGATACGATCGATATCCTCCAGTGCTGTATCCTGCAGGTCCCAATAGACACCGGAGAAAAGGTGGTCATATACTTCACGGCCGTCAATCAACACAAGCAGCTTATTGCTCAAATCATTATTGAACCCTCGCACGCTGATAGCCCAGCTTTGTGCGTTAATGCGGGAAACCTGGACACCCGGCACCAGTCTCAGTACTTCAGGAATCGAAGTTGCGCCGGATCGGGAGATGTCCTCCTGCGTCAGAACATAAATTGCGGCAGGCGCATTCCGGAGTTTTTCAGAAGTGCGGGACGCGGAAACAACCGTCGCGTCAAAAAGCTGTTCGGGGGAAAGATCAAAATGGTCAACTTCAGATGCATGCGCCGTTCGAGGCAAAACTGAGGCCGCAAGGTACAGGGCAGTACAGCAGATTAATGCTGTATGGCTGGTTATACTGTTCCGATACGACAAGTGCGGCATTTGGAAGCCTTCGTGTCTGTTGCGGGTTCGACAGTATATTTAGAATGATTAATAAATCAACGTTTTGCTGGGGGTGGCGTGTCCCATAATGGTTCATTGAGATTCTAAAACAGTATGTTGGCTGGTTGTGGAGCGGCGAATTAAATCAACTCGCCCGCTTTTACCAGGGCATGCACAGCTTCAATATCTTTTGCCAGATGACGATCCTTTTCTAGATAGGGAACGACTTTGCGGATTTTTGCATGTACTTTTTCCAGCTTTGGCGAAGATTTGAGTGGGCGGAGCATATCAATACCCTGTGCGGCACATAACAATTCGATAGCCAACACATATTGCGCCTGCTCAAGAATCTTGAGTGCTTTGAGACCAGCGATCGGCCCCATGGAAACATGGTCTTCCTGATCATTGTTAGTGGGAATTGAATCCACACTTGCCGGAAAGCTCAGGCTTTTGCATTCACTTGCGAGCGCTGCCGCAGTTGTCTGAATCATCATGAAGCCGGAATTTAAGCCGCCATCTTTGATAAGAAAGGCAGGAAGGCCACTTTTTTCAGGCCGCATGGCGGTGTTGATGCGGCGTTCAGAAATGCTTGCCAATGTTGCAATAGCCGCGCCAATATGGTCGCAGACGCGGGCCGGGTAGATTGCATGGAAGTTGCCACCGTGAATGGTAAGGCTACGATCGGGGAATAATAGAGGGTTGTCTGTAGTAGCGTTGATTTCGCGCTCAAGAATTTTTTTGGAATGTTCCAGCTCTTCCCATACCATGCCATGCACTTGCGGCGCACAGCGGAGAGAATAAGCGTCTTGTACGCGGTCGCAATCCGCATGGCTTTTGGCAATCTCCGTTTCGCCACCCAGCCAGTCAGCAATCGCAGTGCCGCAGACGAAGGTGCCTTGCTGACGCTGTTCGCGAAGCAAAAGTTCATCAGTCATATGATGAGAACCGCGCAGTGCTTCTACCGTCATCGCTGCAGCAAGATTAGCTGTAGCCAGTAGTTTACTGCTTTCATGCCAGAGTTTAACCGCCATCGCAGCTGTCAGCTGAGTACCGTTGATAAGGCACAAACCTTCCTTGGGGCCAAGCGTGAGCGGAGAAATTCCTGCTTTTTTAAGCGCTTCGGCGGCAGAAATATCGGTAAAGCCAGAGCCAGAAGGTATATTGCAGTCCCCTTCACCGAGTGTGGCGAGCACGGCATGTGCGGAAGGAGCAAGGTCTCCCGATGCGCCAACGCTGCCGCGTGCCGGTACATGCGCTAAAATTCCGGCTTCAAGGCCGCGCAGGATGGTTTGCAGTTTTTCATAAGCCAGCCCACGATGGCCACGGCACACCGAGTTAAGCAGGATCAGCCACATTGCCATTACCAGATCGCGGGGAAGCAATTCACCCACACCGCAGGCATGGGAGCGAATGATATTATGCTGCAATTCGACAATTTGATCCGGCTGAATGCGCGTGCGGGCAAAATAACCAAAGCCCGTGTTCATGCCGTATACGGTGTCCCCACCTGTTGCAAGTTTATGCACAAAATCCTGCGCGGCGCGGATGGATTTTTCGGCGGATGAAGCTATTTTGATGCTGAATTTAGATGCAGGGTCATTGGCTGCAGCTGCAACTGCCCAAAGCGATTCGAGAGTGAGGTTTTCGCCGTCTAAGGTAATTTCATGCATGGGTGGTTCCGTTTTGTATGACTTGAGCGCAGGGGTTGTATCCGAGATGACAGGAGAGTTCCAGCGGATGATTGATATCCCATAAAACAAAGTCCGCTTTCTTACCAGCCGCTAAAATTCCACGATCGGCATAACCCAGCGCAGTAGCCGCATGCGTGGTGACTGCCAGCAAGGCTTCTTCGGGTGTCAGGCCAAATAACACACATCCCATCGGCAGCATCAGGAGCAGGCTGGTCGTAGGAGAGGTGCCGGGATTACAATCTGTCGCCAGGGCTATTTTAACTCCGTACTGCCGCAGCAAATTCACCGGTGGCTTCTGCTTTTCCCGTAGCATGAAAAAAGCGCCGGGGAGTAAAACGGCGACAGTTCCGGCTTCTCCCATGGCTTTGGCACCATCTTCACTTAAGTATTCAAGATGATCGGCGGAAAGGGCATGATATCTGGCGGCCAATGCAGCGCCGCCCTGGTCGGAAAGTTGCTCTGCATGCAGTTTAAGTGGAAGTTTATAACGCTTCGCTGTCTCAAACATCCGGGTCATTTGCGCGGTGGTGAAGCCTATGCTCTCACAAAAGCCGTCCACTGCATCAGCCAGGCCTTCTTCTGCAACAACGGGAAGTATTTCTGTGCACAGGTATTCAATATAGGTGTCTTTATCCTTGAATTCCGGCGGCAGCGCATGTGCGCCCAGAAAAGTGGTGCGAACGGAAACCGGGTAATGTTTTTCCAGCTCTTTTGCGACCCGCAGCATTTTAAGTTCGCTTTCCTTATCCAACCCATAGCCGGATTTTATTTCCACTGTGGTCACGCCCTCGCTGAGCAGATATTGCAGCCGCTTGCCGGCGGCAGCCAGTAGCTCCACCTCGCTTGCCTTGCGCGTCATGTGCATGGTGGAAACAATACCGCCGCCTGCTTTTGCGATCTCAGCATAAGGGCGACCTTCCCATTTCATCGCCATTTCATGGGCGCGGTTGCCACCATAAACCATATGAGTATGGCAGTCGATCAGCCCGGGTGTTATCCAGCGCCCTTCGGCGTCGAATGTTTCCTTGGCAATATGGGGTGGCAGATCAGACATTTGCCCTAACCAGGCGATATGCTCACCAATGGTTGCCAGCGCAGCATTCTCGATAATTCCATAACCAGCGCCCATGGTAGCCAAGTGGACGTTAGTCCACAGCCTGTCCCATTGTTGTCTGTTGTCGCGTGCCTGCATTCGGGTTACCTATGCTAATATCATAAAGAGGGAATAGTCACATGCAATCCTTGTTCGCACGCAGAGCGCTGACTAACGAAGGCTGGAAAAGCAATGTCAGGATAGATATTGACCAAGGCCGCATTGTCACGGTTGCTCCATCGGCCATTGGCGCCGGAGCATATGATTTACTTCTGCCAGGTATGCCCAATGTGCATTCCCATGCTTTTCAGCGAGCTATGGCAGGATTGACCGAACATGCTTCAGGTGCGGGTAATGATAATTTCTGGAGCTGGCGTGAAGTGATGTATCGTTTTTTAGAGCGATTAACGCCAGAACATGTCGAAGCAATCGCCCGCTATTTTTATATTGAGCTATTGAAGCATGGTTACACGGCGGTTGGAGAATTCCATTATGTGCATCATGATGCTTCGGGTAAGCCTTATGAAAATCCCGCTGAAATGAGTGAGCGTATTGTCGCGGCTGCTGATGTGGGGATTGGACTAACGCTGCTGCCGGTATTGTATCAGTCATCCAATTTCGGCGGGAAGCCGGCAGTGGAGGGGCAGCGGCGCTTCCTGCATTCGACAGAAGATTTCCTCAGGCTGGTTGAAAGTTTGAAGCAATATAAGGAAGTCACATTAGGCGTTGCACCCCATTCACTGCGCGCTGTGACGACCGAGGCGTTAAGCGATATACTGGCAGCGTTCCCTCAAGGACCGGTTCACATTCATGCGGCTGAACAGGTAAAGGAAGTGGAAGATTCCCTGGCCTTCAGCGGTAAACGACCCGTTGAATGGCTGCTGGATACACAACCTGTGAACGAGCGCTGGTGCCTGATTCATTCTACGCATTTAAACGACGAAGAAGTAAGCGCGCTGGCAGCTTCCCGCGCAGTTGCGGGGCTTTGCCCAACCACCGAGGGTAATCTCGGTGACGGAATCTTTCCTGCAGAGCGCTATTTAAGAGCATCAGGCAGGTTTGGTATAGGCTCAGATAGCCATGTGGGCATTAATCCGTTTGAGGAGTTGAGATTGCTGGAATACGGGCAGCGTCTGTTATATCGCCGCCGCACGGTATTATGTGATGAGGCGATACCATCAGTAGGGCGTAATCTATACCAGCGCGCGGTTGCCGGCGGAAGGCAAGCGCTGGGTATCGGTGAGCGCGCCGATTTCATTGCGATTGATTGTTCATCACCCATGCTTGAGGAAAAACAGGGCGATGATTTGCTGGATGCGTTAATCTTCGGTACTCCGCAACCAAAGGTAACTGATGTGTTCGTTGGCGGAAGGCATGTGATTAAGGACGGGCGTCATCCCGATGAGGTGATGGCCCAGGAAGCGATGCGGCAGACCATGCGGGAGATTCTGGCATAGCGACGGAACTGAGAATTACCCACCTGGCAGGATTGGGCGACGGTGTGGCGCAGCATGAGGGCCGCCAGGTTTTTGTTCCCTATACCTGTGCGGGGGAAATAGTGCGGGCGCAGATTGTTGCAAAAGATCGAGCGGAGCTGCTTGATATTCTGCAACCCTCTGAGGATCGGCAAGAAGCGCCATGCAGTCATTTTAGCTCTTGCGGTGGTTGCAGTCTGCAGCATCTGAAGCCGCAGGCCTATCTTACTTTCAAGCGTAATAACGTCGTGGCAATAGCCCGTCGGCTTGGAGCGGAAGAAGTGGTAGCTGATGTGGCAGAGATGGGAGCAAACAGCCGACGTAGGGCTACTTTCAAAGTAAATGTCAATAAAGGGAAAGTCAGTATTGGTTTTTATGCTGCACGAAGTCACGATCTGATCGATTTGGAGGAATGCCCGGTGATGGCTGCAAAAATTGCTAATTTGCTGCAACCCCTGCGGGAATGCCTGGGGAGTTTGAAAAAGCCGGGAAAATTGCAATCCATCAGTATTACGTTGTTGCCTGAAGGCCTTGATGTGGCCATCACGGTAAGGGAAGCGCTCAAAGCCGGCGACAGGCAAAAGCTGGTCGAATTCGCAACAGCACAGGATCTGCTGCGTTTAAGTGAAGGGGCTGTAAGATTGCACGGTGCCCAGGAAATAAACTTATCATTCGGGGGTGTTTTAGTAGCACTGCCTGCGGGTGCATTTCTGCAGGCAAGCGCCGCAGCACAGCAGGCAATGACGGATTTGGTACTGGAGCATTTGCAAGGATCGGTAAAAATTGCGGATTTGTATGCGGGCTGTGGCACCTATAGTTTCCCCTTAGCGATGCGGGGTGCCATTGTAGAGTCTTATGAAGGCGAGTCAGGTATGACGGCGGCAGTGCTCAATGCTGCGCGGCGTGCGGGTATAGAGGGGATAGTGAATGCCGTTACCCGCGATTTATACCGCGATCCACTAACGGAAGCAGAGCTTGCGCGCTTTGATGCTGCTGTTATCAATCCTCCCTTTAACGGGGCGCAACCACAAGTGATGCAACTGGCAGTGAGTAAGCTTAAAAAGATCACGATGGTTAGCTGTAATCCTGCTACTTTTGAGCGGGACGCAAAAGCATTAATCGAAGGCGGTTATAGGTTGAGCCGCATTACTCCCGTTGATCAATTTTACTGGAGCAGTCATCTGGAGCTGGTGGGCTATTTCGAAAAGTCAGCTGTCGGCTAGACCTGCATTTTCTTCTTCAATTAAATCCGGTGCACCTGGATGCTTTTGGTGATCCTGCGTTTCAGGATGTTTAATTCGGCCGCCACTTTCCGCGGTTTCTGGCCTTATGCCACTGCTAGCGGCAAACCCTTCCTCATAGGCGCTTTGCAGCTCGCGGGCGTCTTTAGGAAACATATGCTCATCAACAGCGCGGTGGGTTTCCGTACTACCGGTGTATTTGGCGTAAGGATCAATTTTATGAGCTTTGGTCATGGTGGTCCTCCTTTTTGCGAAGTATGGAGCAAAAAAGATCAGGAATCGATTAGGAGACCATTGGCAAATTCAACCCTTTTTCCTTTGCGCACTTGATTGCGATGTCGTAGCCAGCGTCAGCATGACGCATTACTCCGGTGGCAGGGTCATTGGTCAGCACGCGCTCAAGGCGCATGGCCGCCTCCGGCGTGCCGTCAGCCACGATCACAACGCCGCTATGCTGTGAGTAGCCCATGCCTACGCCACCGCCATGATGCAGGCTGACCCAGGTTGCGCCGCCGGCGGTGTTCAGCAGCGCATTAAGCAAAGGCCAGTCAGAAACGGCGTCGGAGCCATCTTTCATGGCTTCAGTTTCACGATTGGGGCTTGCAACGGAGCCGGAGTCAAGATGGTCGCGGCCAATGACAACGGGGGCTTTCAGTTCGCCCTTTGCAACCATTTCATTAAAGGCGAGGCCAAGCTTTGCACGGTCGCCTAACCCGACCCAGCAGATGCGGGCGGGCAAACCCTGGAACTGAATGCGCTCCTTAGCCATATCCAGCCAGCGGTGCAGATGCTTATTATCCGGCAGCAGCTCTTTTACTTTCGCATCAGTGCGGGCAATATCCTGCGGGTCGCCGGAAAGCGCCGCCCAGCGGAAGGGGCCAATGCCCCGGCAGAACAGCGGGCGAATATAGGCAGGTACGAAGCCGGGGAAGTCGAACGCGTTTTGTACCCCTGCTTCCTGCGCCATCTGGCGGATGTTGTTACCATAATCAAAAGTGGGAATGCCTTGCTTATGGAAATCAAGCATGGCTTGCACCTGCAATGCCATAGAGGCCTTGGCTCTTTTTACCATTTCTTCAGGATTGGATTTTCGCAGCGCCGCTGCTTCAGCCAGGCTCATCCCGGCGGGGAGATAGCCGTTGAGCGGATCATGCGCACTTGTTTGATCTGTCACTGCATCTGGTTTAATGCCGCGCTTCACCAGCTCAGGGAAAATTTCTGCCGCATTACCAAGCAAACCCACTGAAATCGGTTTTTCTGAAGATTCTATCATATCCAGCGCTTCATCGAGCGTGGTTGCCTGACGGTCAAGATAGCGCGTTTCCAATCGCTTTTCTATACGTGTCGGATCGCATTCCACCGCCAGCATGGAGGCACCTGCCATCACCGCTGCGAGTGGTTGCGCGCCGCCCATACCTCCCAGACCGCCGGTTAAAATCCATTTGCCGGAAAGATCACCACCGAAATGCTGGCGGCCCATTTCGGCGAAAGTTTCATAAGTGCCCTGCACAATGCCCTGGCTGCCGATATAGATCCACGAGCCGGCAGTCATCTGGCCGTACATCATCAGTCCTTTTTTATCGAGTTCGCGGAAATGCTCCCAATTCGCCCAATGCGGTACAAGGTTGGAATTGGCGATGAGCACACGCGGTGCGTCTTCATGGGTTTTGAATACGCCGACGGGCTTGCCGGATTGCACGAGCAGTGTTTCATTTTTCTCCAGTTTTTTGAGTGTATCTACAATAGCATCGAAGCATTCCCAGTTGCGGGCTGCTTTACCGATACCGCCGTAAACGACTAAATCATCCGGGCGCTCTGCGACCTCCGGATCGAGGTTGTTCATGAGCATCCGCAATGCGGCTTCAGTGAGCCAGGATTTGCAGGATAGCTGCGCACCATGAGCTGCTTTAAGATGGCGAGGCTGTGGATCTGTTTTTTTCTGAAGTGCGGTCATGATTTCCTCGTGCTATGAATTCCGCATGGAACCCTATCGTTATTTTCCTGGCAGCAAACCCGTGCTTATCAGCATTCCTCATATGGGGACTCACGTGCCGCCAGAGATATTAGAGCGCTTTACGGATGCTGCCAAGCGTCTTCCCGATACCGACTGGCATCTGGATATACTCTATGAATTCGCCAGGGATTTAGGCGTACATCTGCTCATGGCAACGCATTCGCGTTATGTGATTGATTTGAATCGTGCGCCGGATAACGCTTCACTTTATCCCGGAAGATTCACCACCGGTTTGTGCCCCACAACATTATTCGATGGCTCGCCGCTGTATCTGCGGGGGCAGGAATTGCTTGAAGAAGAAACGGCACAGCGGCTGGAAAAATACTGGCGGCCATATCATGACAAATTGCAGGAAGTGCTTGCGGGTTTTGGTAATGGTATTCTTTTCGACGCGCATTCCATTGCATCCCAGGTCCCAACGCTTTTTGAGGGAATCCTGCCGGATTTGAATCTGGGTACGGCAGACGGTACGGCCGCCTCTGCTGAATTGGCTGCCAAGCTGCTGCAGATTGGAAAAATGAGTGATTATTCCGTAGTGCTGAATGGTCGATTCAAAGGCGGTTATATTACCCGTAGCTATGGCAGGCCAGAAAAGGGCATTCAGGCAGTACAGCTGGAACTGGCGCAGAAAAATTACATGCAGGAAGACTATCCGTTTGCATATGATGCAGTGAAAGCGGGGAAGCTGCAGAAGATATTGCAGAAAATGATTGCAGCTTTGCTAGAATAATCATTGCAGATCAAATAAAAATGTGTATTATCCACAGCGAGTTTCGATATTGCTCTTTGTTAATGCCCGCTTTGATATGCAAAGCGCCTGATCTTCTTCCAAGCTGATCCTATGCGTTGTCCAAGAGTTCCACTGAACTCTTGCCTCCCGGAATGGTTCCGGGCGGGTTGACTTAATGTGTATAAGGATAAGAAGAAAGAATGCAAAATTTTCAGGAATTAAATCTGCCGCAAAGCCTGCTGCAGGCGCTCGAGCGTATGAACTATGCCACCCCAACCCCTATTCAGGCGCAGGCTATTCCGCTGGCGCTGGAGGGGAAAGATATTCTTGGTTCTGCCCAGACCGGAACCGGTAAGACCGCTGCCTTTGGCATTCCGCTGGTGGCCAAGCTGATAACAAATCCGCGCGGTACCGCGTTAGTGCTCACGCCAACACGAGAGCTGGCGGATCAGGTTGTTGAAATTATGAATAAACTGCTTGGCAAGTACAGCACCATACGTTCCGCATTGCTGATCGGCGGTGAATCGATGCCAAAGCAGATACAGGATCTGCGCGGCCGCCCGCGCCTCATTGTAGGAACTCCCGGCCGCATCATCGATCACCTAGAGCGCGGTACGCTGATGTTGCACGATACCAGCTATCTGGTGCTTGATGAAACTGATCGCATGCTCGATATGGGTTTCGGCATTCAGTTGGATAAAATTTTAAAATATCTTAAGGCCCCCCAGCGCCAGACACTGCTTTTTTCGGCAACGCTGCCCGACAATATCATTAAGATTGCGCAAAAATATCTCACTAACCCGGTGCGTGTGTCGGTAGGATCTACCAGCAAGCCGGCAGCGAAAATCACGCAGGAAATGATCCGCGTAACCGATGAAGAGAAATATCCCAAATTGCTTGAGCAACTGGAGGCCCGCAGTGGTTCTGTTATCGTGTTTGTTAAAACCAAGCATGGGGCGGACCGTCTGGCAGATAAGCTGAACCGTAAGAAATATAATGCAGCTGCTATTCACGGCGATCTGCATCAGCGCCAGCGTGACCGCGTTATTGATAGCTTCCGTAGCAAGAAAATCCGTGTGCTGGTAGCAACGGACATTGCTGCACGTGGCCTTGATATCCCGCATATTGAACATGTGATTAATTATGATCTGCCGCAAATGCCTGAAGATTATATTCACCGTATCGGCCGGACAGGCCGCGCCGGCGCAGAAGGAGCCGCAGTGAATCTTATTACCAATGCCGATGGTGATAAGTGGAAAGCGATCCATAAGCTGATGCATCCCGGTGAGAAGCTGGAAGGTGACTTTGGCGGGGGAGATAAACCTAAAGGTAAAAAGCGTCGTTTCCGGCCCCGCAACCGTAATGGTGGCGGAAAAACTAACGGCGGTGGCAAAACTGCTGCACATGGCAATAGTGGCCATGCGCGCCCGCATCGTCACAGCGGGCCCAAAGCGGCTAAAGTGGCAGCTTAAACCAGCTCGTCACGGAATTTGTCGCGGTAGTGGTAGAGCGTAAATAACGATATTACTGCGCAAAGCATGATATAACCGGCCACAATCTGATTGTGGCCGGTTGTTTTTATCAACCAGGTGGAAACCATTGGCGCAGTACCACCAAAAGCTGCCGCTGCAATATTATAGGCAATAGCCATGCCGCTGTAGCGTACACTGGTAGGGAAGAGTTCCACCAGGACCGCGGGTATTGGCGCAATATAAAAACCCAGCGCAATCGCGAAAATAACCTGGGCAAGCAAAGCGACTTCAAATGATCCGTGCTCAGTGAAATAGAAGAGGGGATAAGCAAGAAAAAGATAGCTGGCCGCTGCAAGCATCATGATGCGCTTGCGGCCGTAGATGTCGGAAAGCCAGCCTGAAACAAGCACTACAAGCATCATCAGCACCATGACAATGGTGTTGATGGTGAGTGATTCGTCCAGCGGTCTGCCAAGGATGCTGGAATAAAAGGTGATCATGAAAATTGAGCAGATATAAAACGGTACCGTAACGGAAACATACATCCCTATGGCTTGCGCCATTTCTTTCAAATGATGCTGGAAAGCGTCTCGCACCGGCTGTTCGCTCAGATGGCCCGCTTCTTTCGTGTGGTTATATTTGGGGCTTTCTTCGGTACTGTGGCGGAT
>WBZO01003375.1_pt1 | contig 18768 bp, 14 predicted proteins | sample 5204261 | NCBI WGS metagenome assembly WBZO01 (sample SAMN12412400, study PRJNA552823) | activated sludge metagenome | isolation source: activated sludge from anammox sidestream of wastewater treatment plant... | place: USA: North Carolina | collected 2017-09
ACCGCAAACAGGAAATGAATCCCAACATTTTGCCGCGCATGGCGGAACTCGGCATTCTCGGCATTTGCTTGCCGCAAAAATACGGCGGACAAGGATTCGATTACATCACGCTCGGCCTCGTCTGCGAAGAACTCGAAGTGATGGACACGAGTTTGCGCGTCGTCATGTCCGTGCACATGGGTTTGAATTCGATGGCGATTTTGCAGTGGGGCAATGAGGAACAAAAACAAAAATTTCTCGTGCCGCAAGCGCAAGGCAAAAAATACGCCATGTTTGGTTTGACCGAGCCGGGCGTCGGCAGCGATGTCGCCAACATGGCATCCACCGCAAAACGCGACGGCGACGTGTACATTCTCAACGGCGAAAAGATGTGGATTTCGCTCGCCTCCAAAGCGCATCATATTCTCTGGGTCGCGCGCACCAATCCCGAACGCCCCGACCCGCACGACCAACTTTCCGCGTTCCTCGTCGAGACGGATCGCCCCGGCATTACGCGCGGCGACATTCACGGCAAACTCGGCGTGCGCGCGGGTTCGACGGGCTGGGTCAATTGCAGCGACGTGCGCGTACCCGTCGCCAATCGTTTGGGCGAAGAGGGCGAAGGGTTCAAAATCGCCATGTCGTGTTTGGACAATGGACGTTACACCGTCGGCGCGGGCGCGGTCGGTCTGATTCGCGCGGCGTTGGAAGCGAGCGTGAGTTACGCCAACACGCGCAAAACGTTCGGGCGCGAAATCGGCAAGCATCAACTCGTCCAGCAAAAAATCGCGCGCATGGCGCGCGATTACGAGTACGGCAAATTGATGCTGCTCAAAGTCGGCTGGATGAAAAATCAGGGCATCCGCAACACCAAAGAAACCTCGCTGTTGAAATGGTTCGCCACCGACGCCTCTTTTGAAGCGGCGAACGAAGCGATTCAAATTCACGGCGCGTATGGCTACAGCGACGAGTACGATGTGGAACGCTATTTGCGAAATTCGCGCGGCGCCGTCATTTACGAAGGCACGAGCGAAATTCATCAAATCATGCAGGCGGGTTACGCGCTCGGCTATCGCGCCGACGGCGCATTGCGCTGCGAATTGCCCAAATACGACGCGGCGGAATGGCAGTCTTGAGCCAGCCGCGTCAAACCATTAAATTGTATGCCGCGTTTTGAACCGCTGCGCGCGTTGACGGGCGTCGCAGCGTTAGCCGCGTTGGGAATGGCGCTGGGCTATGCGCGCGATGCGAGCTTGGCGGCGGTGTTTGGCGCGAGCGCGTTGACCGACGCGTTTTTTGTGGCGACAATCATTCCCGCCATCGTCGTAGCCGTCAGCGTGTCCGGCGCGCTCGTTCCCGCCACGCTGCCTGTTTTTGGCGCACGCTTGGCGGACCGCGCGCAAGCGTGGCGCTTGGCGAACGCGCTCTTGACGTGGAGCGCGGCGCTTTTGACGCTTGCCGCCATCCTAGTTTTTGTTACGGCATCCAAATTGGTGACATGGCTCGCGCCCGGCTTGAATGTCGAAACGCGCGCCCTCGCCATTACCCTGACGCAACTCGGCGCGCCGTTGATCTTTTTGGTGGGCCTCGCGGCGCTCTTGGGCGCGTTTGCCAACGCGCTCGGTTCGTTTCGGCTGCCCGCGCTCGTAACCGTCTGGGTGAACGGCGCCGCGTTTCTCGCCATCCTTTTGTTGGGGCCCCGCATCGGGATTGTCAGCGCGCTGCTCGGAATGTTGTGCGGCGCGGCGCTGCAATTGCTCATGCAAGGCGCTAGCTTGTATCAACAGGGTTGGCGTCCAAAGATAACGTTCGCGTGGCGTCACGCGGACGTGCGCGAGACGCTGCGGCTTTTTATTCCGCTCGCGGCATTCGTCGCGCTCGCGCAAAGCGTGCCGATTGTGGAACGCATGTTGGGTTCCCTGTTTTCAAGCGGCGACCTTTCGCTGCTCGCCTATGCAAACAAATTGTTTCAAATTCCCGGACTGGTCATATCGAGTTCGTTGGCAATCATTTTATATCCGCGCCTGATTCGGGCGCACGCCGAACCCGCGCGCGCGCCGGAAGCGTGGAATGAAATACTGACGCGCGGCGTGCGCGCGAGTTTTTTCTTGACGCTGCCGCTTGCAGTGTGGTTCTGGTTCAACGCGGCGGCGGTGACGCGTCTGCTTTTAGAGCGCGGCGCTTTTTCGCCGCGCGACGCGCAAACGACTGCCGCGCTGGCGCAACTCTTGATGCTGGCTGTCGTCCCGGCGGGCAGCTTGCTCGTCCTCACGCGCGGCTTGCACGCGCAGCGCAAAATGAATTTGGCGTTGGGCTTGGGCGCGCTGACGACGGCGCTGTACATTGCCGCCGCGTTTTTCGCGGCGCGCGCGTTTGGATTGCGCGGTTTGCCGCTTGCGTTCGTCGCGGCGCAAATTTTCGGCTGCGCGTTGTTTGCGCGGTTTGCGTTTCACGGCCGCGGCTGGCGCGCGGTGTGGGATCGTTCGTTCGGCGCGACGGCGGCGGCGGGCGTTTCGCTCGCGGCGGTTTTATGGCTGACCGCGCCGTTCGTACAAAATTTTTACGGCTTGGTTTTATTGGGCGCGTTGGGCATATCGTTGGGCGGCGCCGCGCTGTTGTACTGCGGCCTCGCGGCGTGGTGGGGCAATCCCGAAGCGCGCCATTATTTTTCGAGCGGCCGCGCGCGCTTGAAAAATTTTCCGCGTAAATTATTTTTCGCGCGCGCCGGCGATTGAGATGCAAACGAACGGACTGAATGAATTTTACGGCAGCGAAAAACAATTGCGCGCCTATCACGCGCGCTTTGTGGACTGGGCGCTCGCGGCGCCGCCCACCTTGCCCATTCTCGACCTCGGCTGCGGTTCCGGCGTTTTTTTGGAATTGGCGCGCGCACGCGGCCGCGCAGGGCGCGGCATAGAACGCGCGGCGGCAGAGGCGGACCGCGCGCGCGCCAAAGGATTGGATATCGTCCAAGCCGACGCGCTGCAATTTTTGACCGCGCAAGACGCGGCGAGCTACGGCGCGGTGTACTGTTCGCATCTGCTTGAACATCTCACGCCGACGGACGCGGAAATTTTATTGGAACGCTGCGCGCGCGTTCTCGCGCCGCAAGGCCGGTTGATTGCGCTTACGCCGAACCCCGTTTCGCTCGACGTCATTAGCGAAATCTTTTGGCTCGACCCGACGCACGTGCGCCCGTATCCGCGTCCGCTGCTAGAAAATATGCTGCGACGCGCGGGGTTTGAAATTCTCGCGTCGGGCCACGACGACCCGCCCTTTCTGCCGCGCCGCACGCTGCCGCGTCGTTGGTTTTTGCGCGCGCTGTTGGGCAAACACTATGGCGCGATGAATACGTTTGTCGTGGGTCGAAAAAAATGAACGGGCATACAAACCATGAGCATTGAATCAGTCGCCATTATCGGCGCGGGAACGATGGGCAATGGCATCGCGTATGCGGCGGCGCTGGGCGGTTATCGCGTGACGCTGTACGATGTCGCGCCCGAATTTGTCCAGCGCGGCATCGAACGCATCCACCACAATTTAGCGGAAGGCGTCGCGCGCAAAAAATTGGACGCGGCGGCGGCGGATGACGCCAAAGAACGGATTCACGCGACCTGCGAACTCGCGACTGCCGCGCAGTGCGATCTCATCATCGAAGCCGCGCCCGAACAGCTCGAGCTCAAACGTCAATTGTTTGGACAGCTCGATGCCCACGCGCCCGCGTCCGCTATTTTCGCCAGCAACACCTCATCGCTCAGCATTGCGGTCATGGCGAGCGCGACGCAGCGCGCGGACCGTTTTGTCGGCTTGCATTTTTTCAATCCCGCGCACTTGATGCCGCTCGTCGAAATTGTTCGCGGCGACGCGACGAGCGCCGAAACGGTGAACGCGGCGGCGGCTTTTGTCGCGCGTCTCAAAAAGACCGCCGTCCTGTGCAAGGATACGCCCGCCTTTATTGTGAATCGCGTGGCGCGTCCGTTTTACGGCGAAGCGCTGCGCTTGCTCGGCGAAGGCGCGGCGGACGCGGCGACGCTCGACGCGCTGATGGAAACGGCGGGTTTCAAGATGGGCCCGTTTCGTTTGATGGACCTCATCGGTCTCGACGTAAATTTCGCCGTAACGCAATCGGTGTACAACGCGTTCTTTCAAGACCCCAAATATCGCCCGCATCCGATTCAACGCCAGATGGTCGAAAGCGGCTGTCTCGGTCGCAAAACTGGACGCGGCTTTTATTCGTACGAATAAAACCGCAGGCAGATTTATTTGTACGAATGAATATCCTCCTCGTCGGCGTCAACGCTTTAAGCGAACCTCTCGCGGCAATGTGCGAACGCGGCGGACACGCCGTCGCGCGATGGGAAACCGAAAAATTTCTCGCCGCGCGCGCAATCTCCCCGCACGAAATTTTTATCGAAGCCGAAACTACCGCGCTGGAAAAAAAACGCGCGGTGTTGGAACGCGCCGCAGAGGACGCGCTGCTTTTCACCTGCGCGTTGAACGCGAGCGCCACCGTCGCCGCCAGTTGGGTACAGAATCCGGCGCGCGTCGTCGGTTTTGGCGCGCTGCCGCCGCTTGCCGCAAACGGCACAATTGAACTCGCGCGCGGTTTGCAAACAGACGAACCAAGTTGGGAGCGCGCGCAAAATTTCTGGCGCGCGTTGGGACAGAATGTCGTCACGGTGGCGGACAGCGCGGGTTTGGTGCGCGCGCGGATTGTGTGCTGCATCATCAATGAAGCGTTCAGCGCGTTACAAGAAAAGATCGCGTCGCCGCACGACATTGACGTGGCGCTGAAACTCGGCGTAAATTATCCGCAAGGACCCTTTGCATGGGGCGACTTGATTGGACTCGATACCGTGTTGGGCGTGATGGAAGGTCTGTATGCCGAATGGCGCGACGACCGGTATCGCCCCGCGCCCCTGCTGCGCCACTATGCGCTGGCGCGCCAAAGCCCCCACTAGTTCTTAACAAGATAAAGGTGCGCGGCACGGTATCTTTCGGGTTTCCAAAAACCCGAAAGATACCGTCTTGAACTCGCGTTCGATTGTGCGAGCCCTGGCATCCCGCCCGCCGCCGGATCGGTCGTTGAAAAAATCATAGAACTTTGGTATTATCTTGATATTGCTTTGACCTATTACTGCCGTTAAAATTCTTGGTTCCGGCACAAGGAGAAAAATTTATGGGGGACAAACCGCGTATTGTCATTCTTGGCGGCGGTTTTGCGGGACTGGGCGCGGCAGGCAAACTCAAAAAAGCCAACGCGGAAGTCGTGCTGATTGACAAACACGACTATCACACTTTCCAACCGATGCTCTATCAAGTGGCGACCAACCTCATTGCCACTGAGGAAGTCGCGCATCCCCTGCGCGATCTCGCCCGCAAACTGCCCAATCTCATCGTCCATCGCGCGACGGCAACGAACATTGACCTCGCCAAGCGCCAAGTTGAATTTCAAGAAATTCCGCCCCTCTCGTACGATTATTTGGTGATCGCGCTCGGCGCCAAAGTGAATTTTTTTGGCGTCAAAGGCGCGGCAGAGTATGCCTTTCCGCTTTATACCTTGCCCGATGCGGTGCGGCTGAAATATCATATTCTGAACAAATGGGATGCCGCGGACAAAGACCGTTCGCTCATCGAAGACGGCGCGCTCAATGTGGTCGTGGTTGGCGGGGGTCCAACGGGCGTCGAAAGCGCGGGCGCGCTCATCGAATTGTATCGCGGCAATTTTGTTTATGATTATCGCGACATGCCCGCCAAAGACGCCAAGGTCACGTTGGTCGAATTTGCGCCGCAGCTCTTTGCGATGTTCAAAGAGGACATTCGCAAGTTTAGCCAGCACGCGCTCGAACGGCGCGGCGTCGAGGTGCGTTTGGGCGATGGTGTCACCGAAGTAACGCCGACGCGCGTGCATTTGAAATCGGGCGAAATCTTGAAAGCGCATACGCTCGTGTGGGGCGCGGGCTTGCAGGCGAATCCCATCACGAAAACGCTCGGCATCGAATTGCAAAAAGGGGGACGCATTCCCGTCGGTCCAGATTTGAGCATCGCGGGACATCCCGAAGTGTTTGCGGTGGGTGATGTAGCGTGGATGACCGACACAAACACGGATGAGGTTTTGCCGCAGCTGGGCGGACCCGCGTTGCAAGCGGGCGAACAAGCGGGTGAGAACATTGTGCGCGATTTGAAACACAAAGAGCGTGAGCCGTTCATTTATTTTGACAAGGGCACGATGGCGACGATTGGGCGCGGCGCAGCGGTCACGCAGCTGCCGAACGGCATGACGATGAAGGGCAAGCTGGCGCAGTTTTCATGGGGCTTTGTGCATCTGTGGCTGTTGAGCGGCGGCGATGCGCGTACCAAGACGGTGATAGATTGGAGCTGGGCAGGTTTTTCGCGCAAGCGCATCGCGCGTGTGACGATTGACCCAACGGAGAAATGATCAATTATGGATCCCGAATTTCTTTCACGCTTTCAATTCGCCTTGACGATCAGTTTTCATTTTATCTATCCGCCCATTTCGATGGGCTTGGGCTTGTTGATGGTGGTGATGGCGTGGCAATATGTTCGCACTCAAGATCCGTTGTGGCGCGAGCAATCGTTCTTTTGGGTCAAGGTGTATGGGCTCGTCTTTGCCATGGGCATTGCGACGGGCATCGTGCAAGAATTTGAATTCGGCACAAACTGGGCAGATTATTCGCGGTTCGTCGGTAATATCTTTGGCTCGCTCCTCGCGGCGGAAGGGGTCTTTGCGTTTTTCCTCGAAGGCGGTTTTCTCGGCCTCTTGCTCTTTGGCGGCAATCGTCTCGGTCCGCGTATGTGGCTGCTCGCCACTTTTCTCGTCGTCTTTGGCGCGCACTTTTCCGCGTTGTGGATCATCATGGCGAATTCGTGGATGCAAACGCCGCAGGGCTACACGCTGAATCAAACGCAGTGGGGGCAACAAGCATGGATGACCGAGTTTGCTGCGGTGGTGTTCACACCCTCCTTCATCCCACGCCTTTTGCATACGTGGGTCGCGTCCTGGATGGTCGGCGCGTCGTTGGTCATGAGTGTCTGCGCGTGGTATCTGCTCAAACACAAACATATCAAATTTGCGAAAAAGGGGTTGGAGCTGGCGTTGTGGTTCTTTGCCGTTCTCAGCATCTTGCAGCTCTTTGTCTTTGGCGCGCAAATGGCAATCTCGGTGACGAATAACCAACCCGTGAAATTGGCGGCGATGGAAGGGGTGTGGAACGATACGGCTTGCGCGCCGCTCACGTTGTTTGGTTGGGTGGACGTGCAGAATCAGACGACGTATGGGATCAAGATTCCATGTTTGTTGAGCATTCTCGCGTACATGAATCCGCAAGCAGTAGTGCAAGGATTGAATTCGTTCCCCTCTGATACGTGGGCGCCGATTAATCTGACGTTTCAAGTCTATCACTATATGTTTGACATGGGCATGCTCTTTCCGCTCATCGGCTTGATCGGGTTGTTCTTTTGGTGGTTCGGACGCCAAGTGTATATCGTGCGCCCGCTTTTGTGGGTGTTTGTTAGCACCATCATCTTGACCGAAACGGCGACGACGGCGGGATGGTGGACGGCAGAGTTTGGACGCCAACCGTGGATCGTGTGGAACTTGATGCGGACGGTGGATGGCGTGTCACCGACCTTGCGCGGAGATCAAGTTTTTCTCTCGGTTCTCATGTTCGTGCTGCTATATGCGCTGCTGTTCGCGCTCTTTATCTTTTTGTTGAATCATCGGATTCAACAAGGTCCCGAAGCATTGGACAAGCAGATCGTTCCCGAGTCGCTCCCCAATACCTTCCGCGAAGTCTTTCGGACCGCGCGCGGTGGGCAAGCGCGCGCGTCAGGAGATTAATATCATGCCACTCGATCTCAACATCATCTGGTTCATTCTGTTTGTCGTGATCATATCGGGGTACCTCATCCTCGACGGCTTTGATATGGGGGTTGGCATCCTGCACCTCTTTGTCGCGGATGGGGATGAGGAACGACGCATTTCACTGAATAGCATTGGGCCCATTTGGGATGGCAATGAAGTGTGGCTCGTTCTCGGCGGCGGCGTGTTGTTCGCCGCGTTCCCCATCGTCTATGCCTCGCTCTTTTCAGGATTCTATGCGGCGATGATGCTGGTGCTTCTTTTTCTCATTCTCCGCACCGTCGCAATTGAATTTCGCAGCAAGCGCGAGAGTGAGGGTTGGCGGCGCTTGTGGGATTTTATTTTTTTTCTCGGCTCTATGTCACTCGCGCTTTTGTTCGGCGTCGCGTTCGCGAACGTCCTCAAGGGCGTGCCACTCAATCAACAGGGTGAGATGACGATTAACAATGTTTTGGAATTGCTGCATCCTTTCGCCTTGCTCTTGGGTGTGACGACGGTCGCGTTGTTGGCGCTGCACGGCGCGGTGTACTTGAATGTCAAGACGACGGGTGACATCCAAGACCGCGCGCGCGCGTGGATTCCTTGGCTGATGCTCGTCTTTGCCGTGTTGGCAGGCGCTACCGTCGTCTGGATGTATTTCCAGAATTTGCCCTCTGTGACAATCTACCTGCAAGTCGGTTGGTATTGGGCATTGCCCGTCATCGCCGCCATCGCCTTTATCGCACTCTATTTTATGGTGCGGCGCGGACAGGAATTTTGGGCGTTTGTTTGTTCGGCGATTTTCATCGCGTTCGCGCTCTATACGCTTGGCGTAGGATTGTTCCCGAATTTGTTGATTTCGACAACGGACGCCGCATACAATCTCACCATCTATAACGCGGCGTCGCAGCCCAACACGCTAACGGTAATGTTGATCATTGCGTTGATTGGAATGCCATTTGTATTGCTCTACAGCGCGGGCGTGTACTATATCTTTCGCGGCAAGGTGCGGCTCGAACCCGACAGTTATTGAGCAGTAATGCCTAGTGACGCGTTCAAGCGTCCCCCGGTCGCGTATCCGTTTCCCCCATCCTTTGTCAATACCTTTGCCAAAATACGGACGAATCACAAGTTTGTCCTACATTTTTCGCCATTCTTTTGATTTGGCAAAGGTATCGTTTGTCGGAACTATTTTGAAAAGGAGTAAAAAGTGACGACAGCGCCAAACATTGATCAATTATCTGTCAACACGATTCGCACGCTCGCGATGGATGCGATTCAACAAGCCAATTCGGGTCATCCCGGTACGGTAATGGGCATGGCGCCGGTCGCATTCACCCTGTGGCAAAAATTTTTGCGCTTTGATCCGGCGGACCCCATTTGGCTCAATCGTGATCGCTTTGTGTTATCGAGCGGTCACGCCTCTATGCTGCTTTACAGCATGTTGTTTCTTACCGGCGTCCAAGCCGTTGATCCCGATTACGAAATTCTCGGCGCGCCGGCGGTTACGCTGGACGACATCAAACGCTTTCGTCAGCCCGACAGCAAATGTCCCGGACATCCAGAATATCACATGACCTCAGGCGTCGAAACGACGACGGGACCGCTTGGGCAGGGCGTTGCCACGAGCGTTGGGATGGCGATTGCGAGTCGCTGGCTTGCCGCGCGTTACAATCGTCCGAGTTTTGAATTGTTCAATTATCGCGTCTACGCGGTGGCGGGCGATGGCTGCATGATGGAGGGGATCAGCAACGAAGCCGCGTCGCTCGCGGGGCATTGGAAACTCGGCAACCTGTGTTGGATCTATGACAACAATCACATCACCATCGAAGGCAACACTGCGCTCGCTTTTTCGGATGATGTCGCCACGCGTTTTCTCGGCTATGGCTGGAATGTGTGGCGCGTCGGCGATGCGAATGATCTAGAGGTGGTCGCGCACGCGTTAGAGCGCGCGCAAAAAAATGCGGACGCGCCGACGCTGATCATCATTGACAGTCATATCGCGTATGGCGCGCCCGACAAGCAGGACACGAGCGCGGCGCACGGCGAACCGTTGGGCGAAGAGGAAATTCGCAAGACGAAAGAATTTTACGGCTGGGACCCTGACGCGAAATTTCTCGTGCCAGAGTCGGCGCTGCAAAATTTCGCGGACGGCATTGGCAAACGCGGCTTGGAGTTACGAACCGCGTGGGAAAAATTATTTGCCGAATACCAAAAGCAATATCCCGCGCTCGCGGCTGAAATCGAACAGATGCAGCGTCGCGAACTGCCGCAAGGTTGGGACAAGGATATTAAAGCGTTTCCCACCGATGCCAAAGGAATGGCGAGCCGCGAATCGTCGGGCAAGGTGTTGAACATGATCGCGCCGAATGTGCCATGGCTCATTGGCGGCGCGGCGGATTTAGCGCCTTCGACGAAAACGCGTTTGCTCTTTGACGGCGCGGGGGAATTTGGCGCAGCGAATTACGGCGGGCGCAATTTTCATTTCGGCATTCGCGAACACGCGATGGGCGCAATGGCAAATGGTTTGGCGCTCTCCAAAGTGCGTCCGTTTGTTTCGGGCTTTTTTATTTTCACCGATTACGTGCGCGCGCCGATTCGGCTCGCCGCGTTGATGGAAATTCCGGTGATTTATGTGTGGACGCACGATTCGATTGGCGTGGGCGAAGATGGGCCCACCCATCAACCGATCGAACAACTCGCCTCGTTCCGCGCCATGCCGGGCATGATCGTTTTGCGCCCCGGCGATGCGAACGAAGTGATCGAAGCATGGCGCGTGATTATGCAATTGAAACATCAGCCCGCGATGCTCGTCCTTTCGCGGCAAGCGCAGCCGACATTGGATCGCGCGAAATACGCGCCCGCCTCCGGTGTCGCGCAAGGCGCGTACATTCTCGCCGACGCGGCGGACGGCAAACCGGACGTTTTGTTGCTTGGCACTGGCACGGAACTTGCGCTGTGTGTCGCCGCGTATGAACAATTGAAAACCGAAGGCATCAAAGCGCGCGTCGTCAGTATGCCGTCGTGGGAATTGTTCGAGCAGCAGAGTAAAGAATATCGTGACAGTGTGCTGCCGCCGACTGTGACGGCACGCGTTGCCGTCGAAGAAGCATCCACGTTCGGGTGGGAACGATATGTGGGGATGAACGGCGCGATTCTCGGCATGAAAACCTTTGGAGCATCCGCGCCGCTCAAAGCATTGTTGAAAAAATTCGGATTCACTACAGAGAACGTGGTCGCGGCAGCCAAAGAACAGCTGGCGACGACGAAATAGGGAGACGTGACAGGTTTTTTGCACACAAGAGACATTGGCGTAAAAATCTGTCAGGTCTTGCCATTAAAAGAGAGGAACACTATGCAACTCGGAATGATCGGTCTCGGACGAATGGGCGCGAACATGGTGCGCCGTTTGATGAAAAATGGACACGAATGTGTTGTCTATGACCGCAACACAGATGCCGTCAAGGAATTGGCGGGCGAAGGCGCAGTCGGCGCGGCGTCGTTGGATGAATTCATTGGCAAATTAAAAACGCCCAAAGCGGTGTGGCTCATGCTGCCCGCCGCAGTGGTGGATGCGTCGTTAAAAGATTTGAGCGCGCACTTGAACGCGGGCGACATTGTGATTGACGGCGGCAACTCGTACTATATTGACGACATTCGTCGCGCCAAAGAATTGGCGGAAAAAGGAATTCGATACGTTGACGTTGGCACGAGCGGCGGCGTCTGGGGTTTGGAACGCGGCTATTGCATGATGATCGGCGGACCCAATGACGCAGTGCAGCATCTCGATCCGGTGTTCAAAACGCTCGCGCCCGGACGCGGCGAGATTGAGCGCACGCCGGGCCGCGACAAATTGGGCGGCACCTCTGAAGAAGGATACTTGCATTGCGGACCCAATGGCGCGGGACATTTTGTCAAAATGGTCCACAACGGCATCGAGTACGGGATCATGGCAGCGTATGCGGAAGGGTTGAACATTCTCAAACACGCGAACGTCGGCAAACAGGAACACGGCGTCAGCGCGGAACAGACTCCCCTGCGCCATCCCGAAGATTATCAGTACGAGTTGAATCTGGCGGATGTTGCCGAAGTGTGGCGGCGCGGCAGTGTCATCGCGTCGTGGCTCCTCGACCTCACTGCCATTTCGTTGGTGGACGATGCCGAGTTGACTGAATTTGCGGGCCGCGTTTCCGATTCGGGCGAAGGACGTTGGACGATTCGCGCGGCGATTGACGAAGGGGTGCCTGCGCCGGTGTTGACCACTTCGTTGTACGAACGTTTTGAATCGCGCGGCGAAGCCGATTATGCTGACAAGCTTCTTTCGGCAATGCGCTTTCAATTCGGCGGACATCACGAACTGCCAAGTCACTAGAGGAGACCTGAACTCATGAACGCGATCCATTCGGACGCCTTTGTCTTTTTTGGCGCGACCGGTGATCTGGCATACAAGAAAATTTTTCCCACGCTGCTCGCGATGATTCAGCGCGGCAATTTGAATGTGCCTGTCATCGGCGTCGCCAAAGCGGGATGGGGGCTGGAACAATTGCGCGAACGCGCCCACAACAGCATCATGGAACACAGCGAGATGGACAATGCCGCGTTCGCCAAGTTGTTGAGTTTGCTCCATTACATTGACGGCGATTACGCGGACGCGGAAACGTTCAAGCAGTTGCGCCAAGCGTTGGGCAGCGCCGCGCATCCGATTCATTATCTCGCGATTCCGCCCAGCTTGTTTGGCGTCGTCACCAAGCAGTTGGGCGAATCGGGCTGCGCGACGGGCGCGCGCGTCGTGATCGAAAAACCTTTCGGCAATAACCTCGCCTCCGCGCAAGCGTTGAATCAGACCTTGCACACCGTCTTTCCCGAAGAGGCAATTTTTCGGATCGATCACTTTCTCGGCAAAAGCGCGGTGCAAAATATCTTGTTCTTTCGCTTTGCCAACACTTTTCTCGAACCGGTGTGGAATCGCAGCTATGTGGACGACGTGCAGATTACGATGGCGGAAGATTTTGGCGTGCAAGGACGCGGCTCTTTTTATGATGCCACCGGCGCGATCCGCGATGTAATCGAGAATCATCTGCTCCAAGTGGTCGCCTATGTCGCAATGGAACCGCCCGCGCTGCAATATCGTGATTCCGTGCGCGATGAAACGGTCAAAGTCTTGCGGACCATCGAACCACTCGATACCAAAAGTTTGGTGCGCGGTCAATTTGTCGGCTATCGCAACGAACCGGGCGTCGCGCCGCAATCCCAAGTCGAGACCTACGCGGCGCTGCGCTTGCATATTGACTCATGGCGTTGGGCGGGCGTGCCATTCTTTATTCGCGCGGGCAAGAATCTGCCGACGACGACGACCGAAGTGACTGTGACGTTGAAGCGTCCCGCGCTCACGCGCCTCACGCCCGGACAAGGCAATCGGATTCGTTTTCGTTTGACGCCGCCCATAACGTTGGGCATTGATGCGCGCGTCAAAGCGGAAGGCGAAGAGCTGCGTTCGCGCGAAGAAGATTTGAGAGCAGTGTATAAACCGAGCGCAGCAGAAATGGGCGATTACGAACGCTTGCTCACGGATGCGATGCTGGGCGAACCTACACTCTTTGCCCGCGAAGACGCGGTTGAAGTTCAATGGTCTATCGTCGAGCCCATTCTCGGTAACGTTACGCCGATTTATGAATACGCGCCGGGCAGCTGGGGCCCTCAAGAGGCGGACGCATTGACCGCTAATGTTGGCGGCTGGCACGAACCGATTATTGTGTGATCAAGCCCTTTCCATCTGGCAAAAAAGTAGGACAAATTTTTTATTTGTCCGCATTGTGGCAAAGGAATGATTGCCATTAAATTTTTCCGCCACGCAAGGAGATCAAGGATGCCCAAAGTAACCGCATTGCTCCATCAAATGGGGCAAAGTCTCTGGCTCGACAACATTACGCGCAATTTGCTCGACAGCGGCACGCTGCAAAAATACATTGACGACCTGTCCGTTACGGGGCTCACCTCGAACCCGACGATTTTCGATCACGCGATCAAAAACTCGAATTTTTACGACAGCGCGATTCAACAAAAAATGAAAGAGGGCAAGTCCGGCGAAGCGCTTTTCTTTGAACTCGCGATCGAAGACCTCACGCGCGCGGCGGATTTGTTCAAACCGATTCACGAACGCACCAACGGCGTGGACGGTTGGGTTTCGCTCGAAGTCTCGCCGAAACTCGCGTACGACACAACCAGCACCATCGCCGCCGCGAAACAATTGCACGCGCAAGCGGGGCGCTCGAATCTCTTTATCAAAATTCCCGGAACAAAAGAGGGCTTGCCCGCGATCGAAGAATCTATTTTCGCCGGCGTGCCGGTGAATGTGACGCTGCTCTTTTCGCGCGAAGATTATCTCGGCGCGGCGGAAGCGTATCTGCGCGGCATCGAACGCCGCATCGAAGCGGGCCTCAATCCCCAAGTCGGCTCGGTGGCATCCGTTTTCGTCAGTCGCTGGGACGGCGCGGTGATGGGCAAAACGCCCGATGAATTCCGCGACAAGCTCGGCATCGCGATGGCGGAACGGACCTACAAAGCGTACCGCGATTTACTCGATTCGGATCGCTGGATGCGGCTCGCAAATTATGGCGCGCGTCCGCAGCGCGTCTTGTGGGCAAGCACCGGCACCAAAGATCCGCAAGCGTCCGATCATCTTTACATTCGCGCGCTCGCGTCGCCGAACACGGTGAATACGATGCCCGAAGGGACGCTTTTGAAATTTGGCGAACATGGCACGCTCGGCCGCGTTCTCTCGGCGGGCGGCGGGGATGCCGAAGAAACGATTTTCAATATCTCGCGTCTCGGCATTGACATGGCGGCGTTGGGCGCGCAATTGCAGCAAGAAGGCGCGACGTCGTTCGTGAAATCGTGGAATGAAATGTTGGACGTCGTGGCGAACAAAGCGCAGGCGCTCAAATAGGGAGAAAATCCAATGCCAGTCAAGAAATCTACAAAACGCGTCGCGCGCAAAACAATCAAGACGGCGGGGAAAACAGCCGCGCCGCAATCTGTCACCCAACAACGCGCGTGGAAGGCGCTCGCGGCGCATCACAACAAAATCAAAAATGTGACGCTCAAAAAATTGTTCGCCCAAGACGCGACGCGCGGCGAACGCTTCACGGTACAAGGCGTCGGCTTGTATCTCGATTACTCGAAACATCGCATCACCGATGAAACGCTCGAACTGCTATTGAATCTCGCGAACGCAAGCGGTTTGCGCGAACGCATTGACGCGATGTTTCGCGGCGACAAGATCAACATTACCGAAAATCGCGCCGTGCTGCATGTCGCATTGCGCGCGCCGCGCGGCGAACACATTTTCGTAGATGGTGTGGATGTCGTTCCCGAAGTCCACGCGGTCCTCGACAAAATGTCCGCCTTTTCCGATCGCGTTCGTTCGGGTGAATGGAAGGGTTACACGGGCAAACGCATCAAGAATGTTGTCAACATCGGCATCGGCGGAAGCGATCTCGGTCCCGTCATGGCATACGAAGCGTTGAAACATTACAGCGCGCGCGACATGACCTTTCGTTTTGTGTCGAATGTAGATGGCACCGATTTCGCCGAAGCGACGCGCGATCTCGATCCCGAAGAAACATTGTTCATCATTTCCTCCAAAACATTCACCACGCTCGAAACGATGACGAATGCGAATACGGCGCGCGAATGGTTCCTCGCGCACGCGCACGACGAAAGCGCGATTGCCAAACATTTCGTCGCCGTTTCGACGAACGCCGATGCTGTGAGCAAGTTCGGCATTGACACCGCCAATATGTTCGGTTTTTGGGATTGGGTCGGCGGACGCTATTCGATGGATTCGGCGATTGGGCTCTCGACGATGCTCGCCGTCGGGCCCGAAAATTTTCGCGCGCTGCTCGCGGGTTTTCACGCGATGGACGAACATTTTCGCACGACGCCGTTTGAAAAAAATCTGCCGGTGTTGATGGGCTTGCTCTCGGTTTGGTACAATGACTTTTTCGACGCGCAAACGGTCGCGGTGTTGCCCTACGATCAATATCTCAAACGCTTTCCCGCGTACTTGCAGCAATTGACGATGGAGTCGAATGGCAAGCATGTGACGCTTGCGGGAACGTACATCAGCGATTATCAAACGGGTCCCGTTTTTTGGGGCGAGCCGGGGACGAACGGGCAACATTCTTTTTATCAATTGATTCATCAAGGCACGAAATTGATTCCGTGTGACTTTATCGGTTTTGCGAATACGCTCAATCCGCTCGGCGACCACCACGATATTTTAATGTCGAACATTTTCGCGCAAGCGGAAGCGTTGGCGTTCGGCAAAACGGCAGAGCAAGTCAAAGCGGAAGGCACGCCCGATTGGCTCGTGCCGCATCGGACGTTTGAAGGCAATCGTCCGAGTAATGTCATTCTCGCCAATAAACTCACGCCCGAAATGTTGGGCACGCTCGTCGCGTTGTACGAGCACAGCGTTTTCACGCAAGGGACGATTTGGAACATTGATTCGTTCGATCAATGGGGCGTCGAGTTGGGCAAAGTGCTTGCCAAGAAAATTATTCCCGAACTCGAAAGCGTGAGCGCGCCCGATCTCAAACACGACAGTTCGACCAACACGCTGATTACGACATATCGTCACATGCGCGGCCGCGCGTGATGCGGCGGATCAATAGTAGGGGCGAAGCATTCGCTGGACTGTTCGACGCTTACACAAACATCGCTGCGAATACGGCGATTGAGTTCAGCGCAGCGTTCCCACCTTGCACGAATTAGAGCGAATTCCTAAATGGTTCAAGGTTGTCATTACGAGGGACGTGCGATGTACTCTATCGCCGCAATCTCCCACGCGCGGGATTGCTTCGTAAATACGGCTCGCAATGACAAATCCCTTTGCTCGAATAGGAATTCGCTCTAGGAGTTCGCTTTAACACATCATGCTCAGTCTCAAGCTACTCACCGTCCTAGACCCCACGGCGCGCACGCTGCGCGCGGGCGAATTGCGCGCGGTGTTTTTGCCCGGGCGCGGAATGCTCGGCGCGTCGCTCACACAGCGCGGCAATGAATTGTTGGGCCGTGTCCAAGAGCTGGCGTCGTTCGCGCAAAGTGGGCGCACGTGCGGGATTCCCCTCTTGTATCCGTGGGCGAATCGTTTGCAGGGAACGCACTATGAGGCGGCAGGGCAGCGCGTTTCATTGGACGCCGTGTCGGCGCGCATTGGACACGATGGCGCGGGCTTGCCGATGCACGGCGTGCCGTGGCCGCAGTTGACTTGGCAAGTGGTGGACGAAAATGAACGCGCCCTGCACGCGCGCTTGGACTGGACGCGCGAAGAGCTGATGCAAATTTTTCCATTTCCCCATCACGTCGCACTGCGCGTCACGTTGGATGAAAACGGATTGAATCTTGAAACAACAATTTTCGCGGACGCCGAGAGCCGTGTGCCAATCAGCTTTGGGTTTCATCCGTACTTGATTGCAGATGCGCCGCGCGCCGCGTGGCGCATCGAAATGCCCGCGCTGAAACAGCTCGAACTCGACGCGCAGCAAATTCCGAATGGCGAAACAACGCCGTTCCCCGCGCAGAGCGTTGTGTTGGGCGAACGCGATTTGGATGATGGGTTCGCGTTAGAGAACGCACACGCCGAATTTGTCGTACAGGGCGGCGAACGTCGTTTCACCACTACATTTTTGGAAGGATTTCGATTCGCGCAAATTTTCGCGCCGCGCGGCAAAGACTATATCGCCATCGAGCCGATGACCGCGCCAACGAACGCGCTCGTATCGGGTCGCGGCTTGCGCGTCATTGCACCGGGCGAAATGTTTCGCGCGACATTTCGGATCGACACACAAGAGGTGGCATGACAAGGGAGTCAAGATGGCAGCCAATGCAGGCACAATGAATGTACGTCCACAAATCAACGTTGGATTTGTTGTTCTCATTTCCGTCGCCGCCGCGCTGGGCGGTTTCCTCTTTGGCTTTGACAGCGCAGTCGTCAACGGCGCCGTGCCTGGGATTCAGGCAAGCTTTAATTCGACAAGCGCGCAGCTCGGTTTTCAAGTCGCGTCGCTTTTGCTCGGCGCGGCGCTGGGCGGCTTGATTGCGGGACCGCTGAGTGATCGCATCGGACGCCGCCGCACGATGTTGGTGGCGGGCATCTTGTTTCTCGTTACAGCAGTTTTGACGGGATTGGCGCCAAATGGTACGCTCTTTACGGCGTTTCGATTTTTGAGTGGGATGGGCGTTGGGGTTGCAAGTCTGGTCGCGCCCGAATATATCGCCGAGGTTTCCCCAGCGTCCCTGCGCGGACGCATGACCTCGCTTCAGCAAATGGGGATCGTCGTCGGCATCTTGGTCGCGTTTTTGGTGGACTATTTGATCACGATTGCGGCAGGCGGCGTCAACAATCCATTTTGGTTTGGCTTGGAAGCATGGCGCTGTATGTTTTTGACCGAAGCCATTCCCGCCGCCGTGTACATTCTCGCGTCGCTCTTTGTGCCCGAATCGCCGCGCTTTCTCGTTTTCAAACAACGCGCGGCGGAAGCGCTCGCCGTCCTACAGCGCATTGATTCTTCGCAAGGGGAGAATCAAGTGGCGGCAATTCGTCAATCGGTTTTGGGCGAACACAAACCCTCTTTTGCCGATTTGCGAGCGCCGGGCGGCAAGCTTTTTCCAATCGTGTGGGTGGGGCTTGGCATCGCCGCCTTGCAGCAATTGGTCGGCATCAATGTTATTTTTTATTACGGCACGACGCTTTGGGAAGCCGTCGGTTTTACGGCAAACAATTCTTTGCAGATTAACATTATCAGTGGCATCATCAACATCACCGCGACGTTGATCGCGATTTTGTTGGTGGATCGCGTTGGGCGCAAACCATTGTTGTTGATTGGTTCGATTGGGATGACGCTTACGCTGGCGACGATGGCGCT
>WBZO01003376.1_pt1 | contig 18767 bp, 17 predicted proteins | sample 5204261 | NCBI WGS metagenome assembly WBZO01 (sample SAMN12412400, study PRJNA552823) | activated sludge metagenome | isolation source: activated sludge from anammox sidestream of wastewater treatment plant... | place: USA: North Carolina | collected 2017-09
TAACATCGGTTTGGCAATATGGCGGCTGAAGTGCTTCTATGAAACATTTGTGCAAGGTTCAACGACAGTAATTCTATTGAACATTTGTGCTAAAAATCCGCCACATCGCCAAGCCGAGAACCGTTAGTAGCAATAATGACCAATAAATAAAGATAAATCACATATATGAAAACGAAAAGAGAGCCTACGATCACTCATCGAAATGAGAAGCAGACCCTCAATCTCCTCGCTGAAAGAGGCTGCAAAGTTAAGGAATTCTTTTGTTTATCTCAATGTGATGATGTATTAATAATTTTTTTAATCTAAGCACACAAAAGATGAAAACAAAATCATTTTTTCCAAATTCACGCTTAGCTGCTAAGCATTTACTTTTACTTACATTTTTCCTATTTGCAGGAAATAGTATTAGGGCTCAATGCCCCGACTGGAATGACTGTATCAGTTTGATAAACTCCGATGGCTGTACACACACTTTTTTGATTAGTATCGAAGGTGAAGGAGCTTTTGAAAATGACCCTGACTTTGATGTCATTATCAATTGGAATTTTGCCATTACTTCGGGTATAGGCACAATTACCTCGGCATCATTCTTGGACATAAATGGTTATATGGCACAGCAAGGAGTCTCTCTCAATGTTAACTCTAGCAGTCTCAATATTTCTTATGCTAACATAAATCAATTATTAGATGCTGATAAGTTAACTGGCGATCAAATAATTGTAACGGTAGAAGGTGAGCCACAAACATGCTTTACTATGGCTCGCAGTGGAATCAATATGGTATGGAATTTTGGTGGTGTTGGCACATGTCCTGCAACAGGCACTTGCGACCCCATCGAAGTATGTACGGATGGAGAATATGTTTCTGGATTGATTACTGCCTTCTCAGCTCAACTAGCTGATTGTCCTGAGACAGAAAATCTTGGTATTGAAGGGGCCGAAGTCTCAATCACGGGTGCAAATGGAGACTGTTCTACATCTTCGGGAAACGATGGCTCTTATGGATGCTATCTTTGCGATGGAGGTCCATATGAAATCTGTGTGGAAACCACTTGTGATGAACCTTGTGGAGTTACAGATCTAGACCTTGTCATGATGAGAGAAATCATTTTGGGTAAAGTGCCTTGGCCCAAACACATCAATTTTATCGGGGATGTTAATAATAGTGGTTGGATGAGCACTTTAGACTTAGTACTTATTCAAAGAGAAATACTGGGTCTTGATTCTACTCAAATCGAAAATTGGTGTCGTTTTGTACCTGTTGAAGATTACGAACATTTACCAAATACATCCAATGCTACACCACAAAATTACACGAGCATAGACAACTGTATCACGGTAACTGACCCAAGTGTCAGCACTGATTTTATTCGATTTATGTTGGGTGATTTAAACGGTAGTTGTACCGATTGTATTCACGGGGATGAAAAAGGAGATGTACGGTTCATTGCTGATGACGATGAAAAGGGTAAATTGAAGTTTTCTATACCTATGAATGATAAATTGTATGCATTGACTTTACATGTAGGTGTGGAGCAAAGTTCTGATATTCTATCCATTGAATCTGATCTGCCAAATGTAATGTACAACGTCAAAGACGGAGAACTGCATCTGATTTGGATAGATGAAACGAAAGAAAATCAAGGCTTTGAGTATGATGGAAGAGTTCCATTGATCACGATTCAATATTCGGGTGATAAACCAAGTATCTCAGTGGGTGAAAATTTACTATTATCTGAAAGGAATGGCATTAGCCATCTGATAGCTGATACCAAATTAGAAAGACGGAGCATTGAAACATCTACCTTGACCATTGAAAACCTTACAACGGTCAATATAAAAGGAGGATCTAAAGAGGTAAATATCGCTGTATATGATCTATTTGGTAGATTGGTAGAGCATCAATTCATTAATATGAATCAGACTAATCGCGTACAACTAAACACTGACATAGAATTGGGTATCTATATCCTCAAAGTGTATAATGAGGAGAATGATATTACTCAGAAAGTACTTTGGACTAAAAACCCATAGTTTATGAAATCAGTAAAGTATATATTTACAATACTTTCTTGTGTGTGCAGCCTTGTGCTGCATGCACAAGAAACTTATCTGTGGACTGAAAAGTCAGAAGGATTTGATGTGGTAGCCTATGAAATGCACAAAATTGATTTTCTCAATGCGATTGACATCGGAGTGCTTTTTCGTATTGATGCTGATAGATTTACACATCCTGATATGACAGGTATATCTAATCGTATCCGCAGCTTTGATTATAACGCAGATCGATCACAAGTGTATTTCATGGAAGAAGAAGGCGATCTGTATCGATATACCGTAGCCTCTGACGATTTAGAATATCTTGGAGATATGACCCCAGAGACTACTCCTTTTTTAATAGTCCATGGATATACACAAATTAATGATATATTTTTTCTAAATGACAGTTTACTTTATTGTGCAGGTTTTACCTACGGGGAGTACAATATTAATACTGGCATTTTTTCCAAAATCAGAGAGCCAGCAAATAATATAGTGGCTTCCACAAGACGTGAACAAGAAATTGACTGCACAAAATACACAAAGTACAAAGATCAACATATCTATATATCTGGCCCTGGTGCAGAGAGCATCATGCTTATGGATTTAGAAAATCCAGATAACAATTCTGTATTATTTGATTACAGTAGTGTGGTAGGAGCAAACATTTCTCATAACTCTATTGTCGCTTATCAATATGATTGCGACTCTGTAGATGTTTTCGTTTATGGCGATATTCTCGGACAAGGCAACGGTAACGGATTTTTTAAAATTAACATGGAGACTGGAGTAGCTACGTATTCACACGATGTTGTGCAAATCCCTAATTCGGGAGGTCCTTTATTTCCAACTATTAGACATTATCCAGAACCATCTTGGGAAGATTGCCAGAGATACATCGACCTTGATACAGATGACAGCACCATTGGTGGTGTCGATTTTCTGATTGATAGCCTATGCGGTTTTGAGAATCTTCCATTAAGCGATATCGATATTCGGATAAGAAATGAATACCCCATTGATAGTATAGACATAGCAATTATCAATCCTATGTTCTCTCAGTATCTATACTTTCCTGTTGGGAATTATATTTTAAAAGACCCACCTAATCCTTGGCAACGTATTATCAACAATGGAAGCACCACTATTGCAGATTTAGAAAATGCTATTCGTAATGCTTATCTGGATATTGATGGTGATGCGGGTATTTCAGAAATTCAAATCAGGTTTACTGTCTGGTATGATGGTATCGAGGGAATGGAAGCCATAGCTATATTACGACTGGCTACACCATTACCATCATCTGGTGACGACATTACTCAACAATGGTGCGAAGGAGATAAAAATCTATCTTTTGATAATATTTTAGCTTCAAATGCCGATGAAGGAGGTGATTTTTATGATAAAAACTTTTTGGAATTGAGTGCTATTCCTGATTACGTTGCTCCCATATCAGATACCATATATTATGTAACGACCAATGGTATTTGCTACGATACAGCACAGATCATCAATGTTGTTAATCCCAATCCGATTATAAACCCAATATCGGATTCAACTATGTGTTATAACGAATCCTTGGAAATTGATCTGACAAATTATATCGAAGATGTAGAATGGAATGATGGGTCGAATGATAAGGTCAGATCATTCGACCAATCAGGTATTTTTAGTTATGAATTACAAAATCTATTTGGCTGCACATCTTCTGATACTTTTGAAGTAACCAAAATATCTGCTCCTCAATCCAAACCGATGGAAGCAAGAGTTTGTATCGGTGAGCAATTTTTATTTATGGATCAAGTATATACAGAAGCTGGAAATTATCAGGATACCTTAATGGGATCACTGGGATGTGACAGTATCATATATCTAATAGATTTTGACTTTTATGAACGTATTCCAATAGAAATTGAAGGCGATTTAGGCTTTTGCGACGGTGAAAGCACGGTGATAGAAGTTGTCAGTATGCATGACCAATTAAGAATCAATGGGGAAGAACAGACCGATCCTTTTACTATCAATGAAGAAGGAGAATATTCACTATCAGGTTATGATATCAACGGTTGTTTTGAAGAGTTAGATATATCTATTGATTCCTATCCTACACCTACAATTATTACGAATGATCTGATTGATACAGTATTTGTAGAAGGATTGGAACTACCAGTAAGTTATCAAGGAGATATCGAATCGTATAATTGGTCGCCAAGTTTTGGTTTGGATTGTGATGACTGCCCAAATCCAAAACTTGTTTCAGCCGAAGAAGGTTATTACACGATTGAGGTGGAGAATGAACATGGTTGTTTAACATCAAATACTATTACCGTTAGCTTTAAGGAGAGTAATTTTTATATACCTAATATTATATCCAACTATCCCAACACTCCCATAAATGGTATATTTTTTCTACAAGGCAATTCATATCAACAATATGAACTAAATATCTTCGATCGCTGGGGTAATTTATTGTTCCAAAATGAAAATGCTATCATGAATATTGAACAAGACGGATGGCAACCAAATGGTACCGTTAACTCTGGTGTATATGTTTATATGATTAAACTAACAGAAAGTGGAAACACTAAAATTTTAAAAGGTGATATTACCGTGATAGAATGATACTGCTACTAACAAGTGATATGAGATCAGACTTGCTATCGCTGCGTCCGCTCCATATCACCGAGCCGTTAGCATCGATTGAAATAGAAAGGCTAAGTCAAAATGATAGTAAAACAGGAACATTTTGACAGATATTCGAGATCAAAAGATGTTAGCGGGAGCGAGACCAGACTACAGCCCGATAAAGTAGTTAGGAAATATTTTATTTAACTTTTAAATTTCAAAGTTATGAGAAAATTTAAATTTTTATCGCTTATTACTGTCTTCATCTTTTCTGTTTCTTCTTGTAGCTCTGATATTGTACTTGATAAAGAGAATAATCAATATCAAACAGCAGAAAATAGAGCAGACACAAAAAAAGGGAAAGACGAACAAGCTTGTATTATTGATGATAAAGCAGGGATTAGGTGTTTTGAAAGTGTGGGTAATTCTTGTAAAAAAATCCATGCTTGTATACCTGTCAAAGGTGCTCCAATTTATGCAGAAAAATACTTTTCTGAAGATGAACTGCAAAATTGGTTTTCTGTTGACTATCATAAAAATAGAGCTTTTATGATACACATGTGGAAGAGTGGATATTTTGTACACCCCGACAGTATTAAATAATAATCAAGATGGCACTAAGGATGGATAAAATATACATTTAGTGCTATCTTTATTTAAAATTCCCTTTATGAACTCAGGTAAATTACAATATATTTTAATTTTTTTTTCTTGCATTATTAGCTGTACAACTCAAACTAACAAGGTTTCTTCTAAATTAAATTCTAATCGGAAAATCAATTTAGATGTTTCGAAAATAAATATTCATTCAACCATCCCAACTTACTCTTTGCATGATATTTATAATGACAAAAAATCCTCTTATCTATTGATATTAGACAAAAGGACAGAATATATAGAAATCATTAATCTCGACAATCTCAAAACAATCACATCTAAACCTTTGTCAAATATCACTAATCGGCCTTTATTTGATGACAATACCTTCAGTATAGAATTTGTAAATTTCGACAGTATTTTTATTCTACAAGAATATAAAGTACTTTTGATAGACACATTAAAGGAAAAGACTAGTTTTAACATTAACACTGATAATAACAATAACCTAAATAAAGATCTGCAGCATTTAAAACTTACCAATATGGACTTTTCTCCTATTTATTATGATCGTTCTAATCATTCTTTAACAATAGAATCATACTGTGTAGATTGCTACTTTTATGAAAAAAAATTTTACGAATCTCCTATTCAAATTATGCTTTTGCTGGACAGCCTTAAAATTAAAGCATTACCGATAAGGTATCCGGAGGTGTATAAGAAAAAATATTTCGGATTTAACAATTTCGTTTTTAAGGCTGAATATGAAGACAAAATGATTATTGGGTTTTCGGCTCACCCTAGCTTATATGTTTATAATAAATCAACTCAATCCATTGATCGCTTTGAGGGAGCAAGCAGTTATCAAACTTTGGAAATAAAACCTTTGAAAAAGAAATTTAAACACGATTCTAACGCCAAATTGAAGCATCTTACACTTTCTCCAATCTATAAAGAGACTTTTTATGATGAAAAAAGAAAGCTGTATTATCGGTTTTTCCTAACTGGAATACCTGAAAAAAATTCAGATGGAACTTACAATGCTTGGGAAGATAAAGCATTAATCCTTATTGTATTTGATGATCAACTTAGAAAAATTAACGAATACAATTTAGGTAAATCTATTTATAATTCATCAAAATCATTCGTAGGACCTGATGGTCTGTATTTATATAAATTTCAAGATAAAAAATCAACAAATCAAGATTCAATCAATTATGATATTTACCAATTTAAATAAATGGATACTATTTTCCTTGGGTTTTATCTTTTTAAGTTCATGTAATAAATTTGAACGCCAGCAAGAAGTGATAAATTTCTTACATAAAGAGGCTAATATTGACATCAATACTTTAGATAATTTCATACTATTTGTCCTGCAAGATCAAATTTGTGGAGCATGTACTAATTCTGTCTTAAATTTTATCTACAGTTTAGAACATAAGAATAGTTTAGTAATTGTTTCAGATTCTAATAAAGAATTGATTAGTCAACTAATTCAAGAACTAGGAGAAAAAAACATATTTATAGATAATGAAAACCGAATAGCTAGATATGGATTGCGATATGCTAGAGATTTAATCGTGATATTTAATCAAGGCAATCTCAAATATTATTCCTTTATGGATGAATCAAAATTTGATGAAATAAGAAAAAATTTCTACACATTAGTAACATCCACCACTAACAATATTTAAGACGATAGCGCCGCCTATAGGACGACTCCATCGCTTATACTCACTGTAAGCGGTCATTGTAAAGAGACGAAAATTAAAGAAATGAGTTCAATAAAAGACCTGATATATTTTGACTTAGAAAAGGCACGTTCATTAATTAGCCAAATTAAAGGTGGACTGATAAGTGAAATTTCAAGAGCTTTTGAAGACGAAGGCGAACTTGGTTCAGAACTTGGCTTAGACTTAAAACTGATAAAAGGTAAGTTAAGCGGAAGGGAAAAAGAAAAGCATATCAAGACTGAAAAAATAGAGATATACCACGAACTTCTAAACCAAATTGAAGCAGAACTTGAAAAGAAAAAATTATTGACAGACATAAATTATTCATTTGATAATTTCAAGGGTTCTTATAACGATTTCATTGAGACAACTCAAGGTTTCAGTTTCATAAAGGCGAATGGTTGGTCACAATTTGAAGATTTCGAAAGACTTAAAAATATATTCTCAAGCTTCAACGAGATTCAAAGGCTTATTTTTTCTTCTCAATTATTGGAGAGTCCTGAAGTTAAGAGTATGCAACAACAAATAAAGGATGCTAAAAAGGGTGTTGAAAATTTGGAGAGAAATCAAAAGGCAAAGGAATTGAACCGACTTAAATCTTTAGAAAAGCAATTTGATAACAAGCTACAAGAACTGACAGATATTCACGTATTTGATGATGATTACATAAACCGAATGAAAATGTTTCTTGACACATTTTCACCAAATCGCCTCAACTTTAGATTATTGCCTCTCGATAATTTTAATGATTTCCAGATTTTGGCAAACCTTAAAGAAAAATATTTGGTTGACAGCAACTTTGAAAGCATAATCTATACATACGGAACAAGACCAAATATTAAACTATCAGTTTTAGGAATTATTACTTCTTGCCCACAACCGACAGACCAGAGAGTTGACCCTAATGACGAATTTTTAATTTACAATGATGATGAGTTAAATGAAGTTCAAGGTTTTGACAAAGCTTTTAGAAATGTATTTACATCTTTCGAAGCTTTTGAAAAATTCTTTTTTGTTCCTTCATTTCCAAAATTAGCTATCAGTCCTATAGCAATATACAGAGAAGTTAAGTACGAAGATGAAAAGTAAAAAATGGCACTGATGAATAAAGAATTAATAAAGCAATGGGGAGAAAGCACAGCTTATAGTGCAAAATCTCATTTTAAATCTGCTGACATTAAAAGACTTTGGATAAAAGGGCTTGTAATTATAAATCTACTATTTGCTATAATTTCAATAATCGAAATTGGACTACCCGACCTCGTTAAATATTGCGGTATTGTATCTCTCATTGCCTCGGTTTTGCTTCTCGTTTATGAATCTCAAGAAGATAAAAACACGCTCAAAAGACATATGAGCATTGGTGATGAATATTTAAAGCTTCACTATGAATTACAAGAACTCTTTTTCTCTGACCAAATAGATGTAGCTAAAGCAGAATCTATATCGACAAGACTAAAAAAAATGACAAATAAGGATAAACCAATAATTCACCAAATAGGAAAGTGGATGGCAAAAAGGGCCATCGAAAAAAAAGGTGAAATGACAACTTGGTGGAAGTAATGGCTAGTTTAAATTATTATATAACGAAAATCTCACAGGAGCTTTTTATAAGCCATAGTTCACCTGAAAGGAAGAGTATAGACACTTCTTTAAATTATTTAAGGGCAAACATAAAAACCTATTTCGGTAATCAGGTGAATCAAGTTATCGCATTTGGCTCATATACACGCGGAACGATAATTCCACGAAAATACGACTTGAATTCTGATGTTGACCTTATGATTGAGTTCAATATTTCAAACTATTCAGAAAAAACACCTGAAACATACAGAAATAACTTAAAGAGGTTCGTAGACACAAAATACCCAAGGTCGATATCTACTAAAGACCTTCCTTCAATTATGCTCGAATTGTCAAAAATTAAATTTGACTTAGTGCCTGCAATAACATATACAAGTTGGCTATCATCTTCTATTTACATACCAAAAAGCGGAAACGAATGGCAGGAAACAGACCCTAAGGGATTCAATACCAAGCTGACGGAATCTAATCAGAAATACAAAAACATTGTTAAACCGATAATTCGGTTATTAAAATTTTGGAATCATATAAATAACTATCCTTACGAATCATATGAACTTGAAAAGATTATTGCTGATATGAACTTTAGTGGTGATACTATTGAAACAGGATTTTATTACGCAATAGATAATTTGCCAACATATTGGAGAACAGAATCTACAAAACAAAAAGTTCAGACATTAAGAAATAATAAAGATTGGATAATAGAATATTTAAACAGAAACAACATTGATAAGGCAAAAGAAGCATTTCACAGAATCGTACCTTAAAGAACAACGAACCGCCAACATCACCTATACGCAAGCAGGGGTTTCGTGCTTCGTAGGACAGTTTTGTGTATATTTTAATGGCAGTTCATCGTGTCAAAGTTGATTCGTAAAATCGCCAACTGCTTGCAGCTGCAAAACGTTGTGTGCCTTTATGAAGAATATTTCGGAATAAAAGAGCAATTCGGAATTAATACAAAAATGAAGATTGAATAAAACGAAGATTGAATTAACAAACAAGCGAAAAATATCACAGCGGAATTTTACTCAGAGTAGAAAACCAATTTTTAGACCAATTCTGTATAATTGAAAATTTAAATTTAAAAATGACGGTAGATTTTACCGCTAATTTACAAACGGATTTTATCCCATATTATGGAAATACCAAATCAAATTAAAATTCGATTTCTAATTACATTTAATAAAGAAGATTTCTATAAATTTTATTGGTTTGAAATGAAAGAAGATGACTTTTATTGGGGCTCATCATATAAAGCCAATCATTCTGAAAAAACTACAACAAAATTTGAAGGAACGGAGGTCAAAATTGAAATACCGAATGATTTTAACGAATTAGAAAAAACGTCGGGAAAATATTCATATCACGAAAGTGGCCAAGTACATTATAAAATAAATTTAAAAAATGGCGAATCAAATTATGAATATATCTCAAATTGGATTAAAAAGAATGAAATTAACAAACCAATAAGATTTTTTACAGTTTTAAGCCGAACATTATCCCATTACGATAAAAAGATTGCGAATTTGACTAAAGGTAATAGTTCTGCCTTAGCATTGAGTTTTGAGAAAGACGTTAAAGAAAAAAGAGTTTATTTTGAATTTTTTCTTTCCCCACCCGGTAAATTTCAAGCACCAGAAACATTATTAAAAATGGATAAAAGTGTTAATGATATTATTACTTACACAATAAGTCCAGAATTAATATTAATAGTAAGATATGCTATTTTTAGTAACTTAAATGATTGGCATCCTGACAAAGAACTTAGCATAATACCAAATGAAATTAAAAAATAACGGCACACAACATTATGACGAATAGAAGAAATCCCTAAGGAAGCGAAAGCTCCGGCATGTACCTATTACAATTTAAAATATTGTATTTCAAATCTAAATATATTAAATAATCTACTATACTTATAAATTCTATGCTTTTTTAATAACCATTACTCATGTTGAATAATTTTCTTATGAGTGTTCTGATTATTGTTTTAGTTATCCTTAGTTATGTAGTAAAAAGTAAATTTATAAAATCTGAAAATTCAATAAACTGCTTTTTGGGATTTAGTACGCTTGATTGATGCAATATGGAATTTTCAAGATTTAATCAAACCTGACTCGTGTAAGTGTGCATCAAATTCCTTATTTATTGCATCAATAATTTCATTAAGGTCATTATTAATTCTTAGCAAAATTTCAAAATTGATAGATCAATGGCATACCAGATGCTAACAATGTATAACACGATAGCTCCGCCAATCGGACGACCCCATCAATTACCCTACCCATTATCCCGCATTATAAAATCATACGCAAAAAAAGCACATTTTTTTGCCTACGCTCAGGGCAAAATAAAATATATTTATTAACTTTAGAGCCTGAATAATAAGCACAAAAAATATAGATGAAAAACTTTAAAGAAAAGGCAGATAAAATATGGGAAGTGGCCAACCTCCTCAGAGGCGATTATAAAAGGGCCGATTACGGTAAAGTAATTTTGCCAATGACCGTACTTAGACGCTTAGATTGTGTATTGAAAGACACCAAACAAGACGTACTTGACTATCTGCCAAAAGTGGAAAGTTTAAAAGAAAGTGCCAAAGACATTGCATTGAACAAAAAAGCCGGTTTTAACTTCCATAACCGAAGCCAATTTGACTTTGACAAACTCATTGCCGATCCCAACAACGTAGCGGCAAATCTTAGAAATTTTATCAATGGTTTTTCTACGAGCGCAAGAGAGATTATTGAGTATTTCAACTTTGATGACCAAATAGACCGAATGGACGACCCAAAAGCGGACATTCTTTTTCGAGTGGTCAAAGCATTTCAGGAAATCGACCTTTCAGAAGATGATCCAATGATTATGGGTTACATCTTTGAAGAGCTCATCCGCAGGTTTTCAGAGCAATCTAACGAAACCGCAGGAGAACACTTCACACCGCGCGAAGTCATTCGATTGATGGTCAATATACTTTTCAACGAAGACAGCGAAACATTGACCAAAGAAGGCATCGTTAAAACAATGTACGACCCGGCTTGCGGTACGGGCGGAATGCTTTCGGTGGCAGAACAATATATAAACGAACTCAATTCAAAGGCTGAATTAATAGTTTTCGGACAGGAAATAAACCCCGAGTCTTACGCCATCTGCAAAGCGGATATGCTGATTAAAGGACAAAATCCAAGCAATATCAAATTTGGCAATACGTTTACGGTGGACGGCCTGGAAGATGAAAAATTTGATTATATGCTTTCCAATCCGCCTTTTGGTGTGGACTGGAAAAAAGCCGAAAAAATCATCAAAGCCGAAGCAGACAGCAAAGGAATGAGAGGGCGTTTTGGGGCAGGCTTGCCAAGAATTAACGATGGCTCGCTACTCTTTTTGCAGCATATGATTTCTAAAATGAAGCCGGGCGGAACACGCATTGGTATTGTGTTTAATGGCTCGCCTTTGTTTTCCGGAGCTGCAGGCAGTGGAGAAAGTGAAATTAGAAAATGGATTATCGAAAACGACTGGTTGGAAGCCATCATTGCCCTACCCGACCAACTCTTTTACAACACGGGTATTTCTACCTACATCTGGATTATTACCAACAACAAAAGTGCAGAACGCAAAGGAAAAGTTCAACTGATTAATGCCACAGGCTCAAAGGACGAAGAATTGATTGCCGAAGGAAAATTAGACGTCAACCGCTTTTGGCAAAAAATGGATAAAAGCCTGGGCAATAAACGCAAAAAGATTGTTGACCTGCCTGCCGGCAAGGCAGGAAACGGCAACGAAAAAGGCATTGGTTTTATCACGCAGCTATACGGAGATTTTGAAGAAAACGAGTTTTCTAAGATAGTACCCAATGCATATTTTGCCTATTGGCGTATTACGGTAGAACAACCTTTGAAAGAAAAGATGGATGGGCATCCGTCTCCAAAAGTGGTAAAAACCAAAGGCAAACCTGCCTCGCCGGCAGGCAGGCCCAAAGCCGATACTTCATTGCGGGATTATGAAAACATTCCTTTCTTGAGAGAGGAAAAGGCGCACGGTCGTGCGACGCTTGTACCCCAAACCATTGAGGAATATTTTGAGCGAGAGGTAAAACCGCACTTGCCCGAAGCCTGGATCGACGAAACCAAAACCAAAGTGGGTTACGAAATCAATTTCACCAAGTACTTCTATGAGTTTAAACCCCTGCGCTCATTAGAGGAGATTAAAGCCGACATTCTGGCGCTGGAAGAAAAAACGTCTGAACCGCAGATTTTTATTGATTAAAGGATGATTATGATTAAAGAAGAATACAAGCACTCAGAAATTACCAAAACTATTATTGGAAGTGCAATGAAAGTGCATACCACCTTGGGCAATGGCTTTCAAGAGGTCATTTATCAACGTGCTTTGGCCATTGAAATGAGGAAACAGGGTTTGACTTTTGAGCGAGAAATGGAAATGGCTATACATTATGAAGGTGAGCATATTGGCACGCGCAGGGTCGATTTTTTTGTTGAGAATAAAGTGATGGTAGAACTGAAAGCCTTAACCCAATTGGAAAGCGTACACCTGGCACAAGCCATTAATTATTTGGAAGCCTATCAAGTAGAAATAGGTCTTTTAATCAACTTTGGTGCTACAAGTTTGGAATTTAAGCGCCTTACGATAGAAAAAAAGTTGAAAAAACTAAACGCTAATCAACAAAATCCTAAAACCCAATCAAATCAACGAAATCCCAAAATCAAAAAAATCAACGGTTCAGACAAATGAGAAAATACGATAAATACAAAGATTCAGGCATCGAATGGATTGGAGAAATTCCGGAGCATTGGGAGGTGAAGAAACTGAAATACTTGACTTTAATTGGCAACGGGAAAGACCATAAGGAAGTTTGGGATGTAGATGGTGAGTATCCAATCATTGATACCGGAGGTAAGTTTGGAAACGCAAATTCTTTTTTGTACGATAAACCATCAATTATTTTGGGAAGAAAAGGTACGATAGATAAGCCACGCTATATAGAAATTCCTTTTTGGGCTGTTGACACTGCATATTTCACTATAATTAAGGAAAACACCTTTCCCAAATATTTATATTATCTCACAACAACAATAAATTTCGATTTGTATAAATATGGGTCAGCGGTACCAAGTATTAACCAAGAGGTTTTAAAAGAAATTTACTTTGCTGTTCCTGATAAAAACGAACAAACCGCCATTGCCGACTACCTCGACCGTAAAACTGCCGAGATAGACCAACTGATCGCCGACAAAAAACGCCTGCTCGAGCTCTACGAAGAAGAAAAAACAGCGATTATCAATGAACTCGTAACCGGAAAAAAAATATGGAATGACAATGCCTGGGCTGCCCCTGCCGAAGTCAAAGACAGCGGCATCGAATGGCTGGGCGAAATTCCGGAGCATTGGGAGGTGAAGAAGTTGAAGTATGTAGCTGAAATCAATCTTGGTAAAATGCTGGCAAAAGAGGATAAAGGAGGAATGTACCTAAAGCCTTATTTAAGAGCAGCAAATATTGGCTGGTTGAATGTTGATATCTCTGATGTTAAAGAGATGTGGTTTTCTAAAAATGAACTATCGAAATTAAGGCTTGAAAAAAACGACCTTTTAGTAAGTGAAGGAGGAGAAGTTGGCAGAACTTGTATATGGGAAAATGAAATGACTGAATGTTATATTCAAAATTCGGTACATAAGGTTACTATAAATAAGGATAATAACCCTTCATATTTTCTAAATCAATTTTATCTTTTTGGTCAAAAAGGGGCATTTGATTTTATAGTTAACAGAATAAGCATTGCACATTTAACCGTTGAAAAATTAAGGGAGGTTGAATTTATTATTCCACCTTTAGACGAACAACAAACCATCGTCCGCCATATCGAAAGCGAATCTGCCCGCATCGATGCCAAAAAACAAAAAACCGAAAAATTAATCGATTTACTCACCGAATACCGCACGGCATTAATCAGCGAGGTGGTGACGGGGAAAATAAAGGTGATCTAATGGATAAATTTAAAAATAAATACCGTATAGAATCAAATCGGTGGGCAAAATGGGATTATAGCGACCAAGCGGCCTATTTTATTACCATTTGCACAAAAAATAGGGAGCATTATTTTGGCGAATGCCAAAATGGAATCATGAATCTATCGGAAATCGGAATAATTGCCCAATCAGAATGGGAAAAATCATTTGAGCTACGCCCCGACATGAATTTAATCCGGGATGAATTTATCGTGATGCCCAATCATTTTCACGCCATTATTCATATTGGAAAAAATAAATACAATACACCAAATTTTTTGGAGGATTCGAATAATCGTAGTACAGGCGCAATGCATTGCGCCTCAAGCGCCTCAAGCCCCTCAAGCGCCTCAAACGCCTCAAGCGCCTCAAGCGCCTCAACGAATCCTAAAAAATCAAAATCCTCAACCAAAAATCAATTTGGCCCACAATCCAAAAATTTGGCATCCATTATTCGCGGATTTAAAATTGGCGTAACCGTAAACGCACGGAAAATAACCCCTGGATTCGCTTGGCAACCCAATTACCACGACCACGTTATCCGCGACAATAACGAATACCAACGCATAAAAATATATATCATCAACAATCCTGCAAATTGGAAGGAAGATAAATTTCAAAAATCATGAACATCACAACCGAAAATACATTTGAAACCGCCCTGGTGCAGTCGCTTGTAGAAAAGGGCGGCTACACCCAAGGCAATGCAGCAGATTACAGTAGAGAACTAGGTATGTTCAAATACGACGTGCTTGCATTTCTGCAAACCTCTCAACCCAAAAAATGGGCAAAAATTTCTGCTATACACGGTGCCGATGCGGATCACAGAATTATACAACGTCTATATAAAGAATTGGAACTAAGAGGATGTTTAGATGTACTCAGAAATGGTTTTGTGGATTATGGCGTTCGGTTTCAAATGGTCTATTTCCAACCGACTTCCGGTTTAAACCCGGATGCGGTGGATTTATACAATAAAAACAGCCTTAAAGTTTACCGGCAAATATATTACAGCAACAAAAATAAAAATTCGGTAGATGTTGTTTTGGCATTAAATGGCATTCCGGTGGCTACTTTAGAGCTCAAAAATCAGTTTACAGGTCAGGATGTTGGCAATGCCTTAAAACAATACAGCACCACCAGAGACAATAAAGAGTTGTTGTTTGCATTCAAAAAAAGGAGCTTAGTACACTTTGCCGTTGACCAAGACGAAGTATTTATGACCACCAAATTAGATGGCAGCAAGACCTATTGGTTGCCATTTAATCAAGGTTACAATAATGGCAAAGGCAATCCACCTAATCCCGATGGCTACAGAACCGCTTATTTGTGGGAATACATTCTACAAAAAGATAGTTGGATGGAAATTATACAACGTTTCTTGCATTTGGAAACGGAAGAATTTGAATCCAATGGTAAAATTTACAAGAAAGAAAAATTGATTTTCCCAAGATACCACCAATTAGATGCCGTTCGTAAAATCAGCAACAATGTACTCGAAGTTGGTGCAGGAACAAATTATTTAATACAACATTCAGCCGGATCGGGTAAAAGTAATTCCATCGCTTGGTTGGCTTACCGGCTTTCAAGTTTGCACAATGCCACAGATGAACGGATTTTCGATTCGGTAATAGTTGTTACAGACAGAAAAGTATTGGACCAACAATTACAAAATACCATTTATCAATTTGAACATAAAACAGGTGTGGTACAACGTATAGATAAGGACAGCGCGCAATTAGCCGGTGCTTTGGGCTATGGCACAAATATCATTATTACCACTTTGCAAAAATTTCCTTTTGTGGTGGATAAAGTGGGCGAATTGCCGGAACGAAACTATGCCGTAATCATAGACGAGGCACATAGTTCACAAGGTGGTGAAGCGAGCAAGAAAATGAAAGAGGTGTTGGCTGCAAAATCATTGGATGACCTGCCCGCCTTTGAAGACGGGGTTTATTTTGTTTATGCTATATTATGTGATAATGGTTCAATTTACAAAGGCTTTTCAAAAGACCTTCGTAAGCGGTGGGAAGAACACAAATCGGGCAAAGGAGCGGAGCATACAAAGAAATTTAGACCCATCCGCTTAATATATTGGGAGAAATTTGATAATAAGGAGAAAGCTATAAAGAAAGAAAAATTCTTAAAAACGGGAAGAGGTAGAAAATGGCTTGAAGAATACAGGCTAAGGCAGGCGGGAGCTGCTAAAGATGATTTGGAAGATGACTACACAGGCGATGATTTTGTAAGAGAGCAAATAGAGCGTTCCGCACAGGCAAGAGGTCAGCAAAGCAATATTTCGTTTTTTGCATTTACCGCAACGCCAAAGTATAAAACTTTGCAGGTTTTTGGCCATAAAGATGCTGAAGGTAAACCACAGCCTTTTCATTTGTATTCTATGCGCCAGGCTATTGAAGAAGGATTTATTTTGGATGTTTTAAAGAATTATACCACGTATGAACTTTACTTTAAACTGACCAAAGCCATTGAAGAAGACCCTAATCTGAACAAAAAGAAAGCGGCAAAGGCAATTGGTAAATTTGTTTCGTTACATCCGCATAATTTGGCACAAAAAACGCAAATCATTATCGAGCATTTTAAGCAAATCGTTGTTCATAAAATTGGAGGTAAAGCCAAAGCAATGTTAGTTTGTGGTTCGAGGCTACACGCCAAGCGTTATTTTGAAGAATTTAATAAGTACATAAAAGAAAAAGGCTATCAAAACGAAATTAAAATCTTAGTGGCATTTTCAGGTAAAGTCATAGATGACAATGCACCTGATGGGGTTTCTGAACCACAAATGACCGGATATAGCGAAAGAGAATTGCCCGAAATTTTTGACAGGGACGAATACAAGATTTTAATTGTAGCCGATAAATACCAGACCGGTTTTGACCAGCCACTTTTGCAAACAATGTACGTAGATAAAAAACTTTCGGGCGTAAAAGCGGTGCAAACATTATCTCGGTTAAACAGAACATGTGCAGGCAAAGAAGATACTTTTGTTTTAGATTTTGTAAATGACAGAAAAACTATTTTTGATTCATTTCAACCGTATTATGAAATCACAACGGTTACAGAAGAAACGGACGTCAATCACCTGTACGATTTAAAAGCAAGATTAGATGAATTTCAGATTTATTGGGAAAAAGAAATTGAAGCATTTGCAAATGTTTATTTTCATCCGGAAACAACGCTGAACAACCCAAAACAACAAAAATATCTGTACTCATTTACTGATCCTGCGGTTGATCGGTTCAAAAAAATAAGTGAAGAAGAAAAACAAGACGAGTTTAAAAAAGGATTGCGATCGTGGACAAATCTCTATGCTTTTTTGGCTCAAATTATGCCGTTCGTTGACCCTGATTTTGAGCGGTTTTATGCGTATGCTAAACTTTTGCTAACGAGATTGCCTAAAAGAGACCTCTCTGAAAGTCTGCATTTAGATGATGAAGTGGCATTGGAGTATTATCGCTTACAAAAAATCAAAGAAGGTTCCATTGATTTGCTGACAGGAGAAGCAGGAGAATTAAGTGGTACAACAGAAGCAGGTTTAAAGCGAGCAAAAGACGAAGAAGCTTTACTTTCTGAAATTATAAACGTTTTAAATGAGCGTTTTGGAACTGAATTTGAGGAAGCTGACAAACTTTTCTTCGACCAAATAGAAGCGGAATTAATGGAAGATGAAACCCTTCAAACACAAGCCAAAGTAAATAAGATTGACACCTTTAAATACGCTTTTGAGGATTTGTTTATTACCAAACTAATTGACAGAATGGACCAAAATAAGGAAATCTTTGAAAAAATCCTTGAAGACAAAGTATTTGGAGACCTAGTGAAAGATTTGATGATGAAAAAAGTATATAAGAAATTGAATGAATAATGCCAACGCTAAAAGCCATACACATTTGCAATGACGCACGATGTCTTGTCCTAAAATAGGTTTTCACTAAAATGTGTAAAAATGGACAAAAAAGTAATGTTATTTCAGGACTTAAAAAATATGGTAAACCAATATCTGGATGTATTCTTTAACCCGGATTATGCATTAGAAAAATAAAAAACATCCGGTGTTGTATCTATTTTTGAAAATAGTCCATCCATCCACTGTCTCTTTTTGACAGGTAAAGCCAATTTCAGAACCTTTCTATTGGCGT
>WBZO01003378.1_pt1 | contig 18761 bp, 21 predicted proteins | sample 5204261 | NCBI WGS metagenome assembly WBZO01 (sample SAMN12412400, study PRJNA552823) | activated sludge metagenome | isolation source: activated sludge from anammox sidestream of wastewater treatment plant... | place: USA: North Carolina | collected 2017-09
ACCTCGACAGCATCCTCGCCAATCTGGACAAGGTGCAGCAGGAGACGAAGGGTAGGTAAACCGACGCCCAGCATCCGGCCCGCACGACCAAAGGGAGCACCCCATGGACCGCTGGCTACAGGCGCTAATCGTGGTGGTGGGGGTACCGGCGGCGCTGGTGGGCTACATCACCGTGGTGGAAGGAGCGATGCGGCTGCTGCCGGAGCGGGCGCAGCCGCGGGTGCGGCCCTGGCTGTGGACCGCTCCGGCGCTCGCCTTTCTTGCGCTGTTCCTGATCTACCCAGCGCTCAAGACCATCTATCTCAGCTTCTTCGACGCCCGCTCCGAGGAGTGGGTAGGGCTGGACAACTACCGGCGGGTGCTGACGGATGAAGCCACCCTCACCGCTATCCGCAACAACGCCCTGTGGATCGTCTTCTTCACGTTGCTGGCAGTGACCTTTGGTCTGGTGATCGCCGTGCTCACCGATCGGGTGAAGTATGAGCCGGTGGCGAAGGCGATCATCTTCATGCCGATGGCGATTTCGTTCGTGGCGGCCGGCGTTATCTGGAAGTTCATGTACGACTACCGGCCGCCGGGAACACCGCAGACGGGCACGGTCAACGCCATCCTCACCGGCGCCACACCCATCGACCCGCAGGCGTGGCTGCTGGATCCGCCGCGCAACACCATCGCGCTGATCGTGGCGGCGGTGTGGGTGTGGACCGGGTTCGCCATGGTGATCCTCTCCGCCGGGCTGAAGGGTATCCCGGGTGACGTGCTGGAGGCAGCGCGGGTGGACGGCGCCACGGAGTGGAACGTCTTTCGGCGGATCATCCTGCCGTTGCTGGCCCCAACCCTGACGGTCGTCACCACGACGATGATCATCACGGCGCTCAAGGCGTTTGACGTGGTCTACGTGATGACCAGCGGCAACTTTGACACCGACGTCATCGCCAGCCGCATGTACAAGGAGATGTTCAATGTTCGCCACTACGGCCGCGCCAGCGTGATGGCGGTGTTGCTGCTGGCGGCAATTGTCCCGGTGATGCTGTTCAATCTGCGGCGGTTCCGGGAGCAGGAGGCGATGCGATGAGAACGGCCAGCATGCCCGGCCATCCCCGCGGGCGCACCGAAGCAGGCGCGCGCGGGCGGACACGGGACCCGCTCGCGCCGCTGCGGCGCACGCCGGTGCACGCCGCCATCATCGCCATCTGCCTGCTCTGGATGATTCCCACCGCCGGCCTGCTGGTCTCGTCGTTCCGCGATCCGGCGGCGGTCAGCAACACCGGCTGGTGGGAGGCGCTGACGACTCCCTCCGAGTTCACGCTCCAGAACTACGAACGAGTGGTAGACACCAACAACATGGGCCGCAGCTTCGTCAACAGCCTGTTCGTCACCATCCCGGCGACCGTGATGCCGATCCTGATCGCCGCTTACGCCGCCTATGCCTTTGCCTGGATGCGCTTTCCGGGGCGGGATTGGCTGTTTCTGATGGTCGTGGGGTTGCTGGTGGTGCCGCTGCAAATGACGCTGATCCCTGTGCTTCAGCTCTTTACCAGTTGGGGATTGACCGGCTCGTTTCTCGGTATCTGGCTGGCACACACCGGCTACGGCCTGCCCTTCGCCATCTACCTGTTCCGCAACTTCTTCGGCGGACTGCCGCGGGAGATGTTCGAGTCTGCCAGCATCGATGGCGCAGGGCCGTGGACGGCCTTCTTCCGGTTGGTGCTGCCGGTCTCCATCCCCGCCATCGCCTCGATGGCAATCTTCCAGTTCCTGTGGGTGTGGAACGACCTGCTCGTCGCCCTGGTATATCTCGGCGGCCGCCCTTCCGTCGCGCCACTGCCCGTCACCATCAGCAACCTGGTCAACTCCCTGGGCCAGAACTGGCAACTACTCACCGCCGCTGCCTTCATCTCCATGGCGCTGCCGCTGCTCGTTTTCTTCGCCCTCCAACGCTACTTCGTCAGCGGCATCCTGGCCGGGTCGGTGAAGGGGTAGCACGAGGAAGCAGCTCGCCCTTCCCGTTCCCTTGGCCGGCAGATAGGCGCCACCTGCGCTGTTCCCCATCCAACCGCTACACTCGAACCCGGCGCGGCCGGCGCAGCAGGACAGTGGTGACGACGGCGGAATTGGTGCGGCTGCTGAACCTGATGGGCGTGGGCGCGCTGGCGGTCAGCGGTACGCTGGCGGCGGGCCGCAAACAATTCGACCTGATCGGCGTAGCCACCATCGCCACGATTACCGCGCTTGGCGGCGGCACGGTGCGCGATGTGCTGCTTGGCCGTCACCCAATTGTCTGGGTAGAAGACCCGCTGTTTCTGTATGTCTGCCTCGCCGTGGCCGGTGTGACCGTGCTTGCCGTGCGACGCCGGCGGCTGCCGCCGCGCCTGCTGCTGGTCGCTGATGCGCTCGGCCTGGCTGTGTTTGCCATCACGGGAGCGCATATCGCTGAGGAGATGGGCCGCACCGGGTTGATCGCCGTGGTGATGGGGACGCTCACCGGCGCCGCCGGCGGGGCGCTCCGCGATGTGCTCACCGGCGAGGTGCCGCTGGTGCTGCGCGGACGCGACCTGTACGCCAGCGCCGCCATCGCCGGCATCATCGTCTACCTGTCACTGGCGGGGTTGGGTGTGGAACGGGCGGCGGCGGCGCTGGCCGGCGTTGCGGTCATCATTGCCCTGCGCCTGGCGTCAATCTTCGCCGGGGCACGTATCCCTGCCTTTGATCACTCCTGAACGTGGGGCCGTTCCTCTCGGCGCCGCCTGCAGGGATGCCGGTCTTACGCTAACGCGGGCGCGGCAGGTTCATTCCCGATCCGGTGCAGGTCGTGTGCACCTCTGGACCAAGCGCCGGCTCAACGGGGAGCATACCCCCCGTTCCTCACGACACGTGTCCCGTTCGCTCACAGCGCCGGGCCGCCCGGGCGGCGCGCCAGCTCGGCGTGATGCTCCCACTCGTGTTCGAGGATATGGCGCAGGGCCTTGCGCAGCGTGCGGATATCCGTGCCACGGTCACGCACCGCCGCCCGCTCCTCGACCGTGGCGGCGACGATTCGATGCTCGGCCATGTCCGGCACTTGCCGCAATGCCTCTACCAGCGGCACGCTGCCCCGCTCGGCGGCGCCGTGCAGCGCAGAGAAGCCGGACGCCCCGCCCAACGCGGCCGACAATGAGCCGCCCACTGTGGCCGCCATCATGTGCAGCAGGACCGCGCGCGCTGTGCGTCCGCCGCCCGCCGCTGGCAGATCAAGCACCGCGTCGCTCTGCTGCGCCGCCCAATCCGCCAGGCGGCCGCGCAACGCCCGGAAGCGCGCCAGCAGCACCGCGAGTTCGGCATCGCTGATCGGCTCCAGGTCCGGGCCGTAGGTGATGTACGGCGAGCCGTTGCCCAACCATTGTCCCTTGGTGATGTGCTCGGCGATGCGCACGGCAAACGGCGCGTCCGGAGCCACCGGCTCACCCAGCGACCGCAGGAAGCGCAGGTAGCCGCGGATGGCGTCCGGGGTGGCAGCTAGCGCCGCCTCGGTGGTGGGGCCATTGGCCATACAGCCCAGCAGCGCCGGGACGTGCACCATCGTCTTCCGCCGCTGCGGTCCAGACTCCAGGTAGAGGTCGTAGGTGGTCATGCTCCTCTGTGCTGCCGGGCGACAAGCGCGGTGAAAGCGGCGCGCAGAACGCCGGCATCCATGCTGAACACGGCCGCCAGCGCCGCGGGGATGTCACCCTCAATTGGCGTCTCTATGCGCGCGTCACTCAGGAACCGCTCGAGCACCGGCGGCCCGGCTTTATCGGAGGCAAACCGCGTCACAACGCCGTCGATCACGCGCGTCACGATAATCTCGTCCAGGAACAGACCGTCCGGGCCGTAGTCGGCGGTGGTGGCGGTGCGGTACGCCGGCTCCGGCACCGGCGAATCTACCAGTGTGAAGCAGTACGGTGCGGGGTGACGGTCGCGCTCCAGGTCATATCGACCGGCACCGCTGGGGACCAGGGTGTAGGTGTGAAACGGGGCGGCGACGGGGCCGGACGGCGGCAGCGGCAGCGGCGCGTGCACGGGAAAACCGGCATCGACCAGCCAGCGGCCGCCACCGGCATGCACGATCAGTGCGGTGTGACAGCCGCGCACGCTCTTCATGTCGTTGATCGTGAGATCGCCGGTGTACCCCAGCGCCCCGAGCAGCGCGTGCAGCGCCAGGTTGCTTTCGAAGCAGGTGCCGCCTGTGCCAAGCGCCAGGGCTTCCCGCCAGAACTGCTCGGGCCAGCGCGGGCAATCCTCCGTGCGGGTCACGGCCGCCCGGCGGGCGATGCGGGAGACGCTCTCCCACGGCACCTGCTGGGTGTAGGCAGCGATCAGCCTGCCGAGTAGCGGCACATCGGGCGGCCCGGGCACGACATCCAGGTAGCGCAGCACCGCATCCGCCAGCGCCGGTGACAGCGGCATGGTCGCACCTGCGCGGGGGGAATTCCCCTGTCTCGTCACGCTGAGCCCACGGCAAGGCCGGCGTACGCCGCCTGCAACAGGCTAAATCCGCGTTCGTCACCGATGGTGCCGGCGCCCATGCGATTCATCACGTAGGCGAATGTCATGCGCCGCTCCAGGTCAACGATGATCAGCGAGCCACCCCAGCCGCTCCAAAAGCACATCCGTTCGCTCGGGCCCACCGGCAGTTCGGCGCTGTTGAGCCCGTAGCCCATACCAAAGCGGAGCGGCACACCCAGCACCAGGTCAATACCCTTCGCCTGCTCCTCAAACACCATCGCGCAGGCCTCGGGCGTGAGGAACTGACGGCCGTGCACGGTGCCGCCACACGCCAGCGGCGATTGGGCGATGGCGACGGAGCGGGCGTTGCCATGGCCACCGGCCGCCGGAATCTCTGCCCGTCGCCAGGCAGACGACCAGGCCATGCGGGCATCCATCGGCGGGTTGGCCAGGGTGCGGATGGCGATGCTGGCAGGGTCTACCGCGCCCAGCTCCAGCGGTGGTGGCGGGATGACGTTGCTGACCCGGGCGTCATGGGCCGGGTCCAGGCCGATGTGGAAGTCGGCGTTCAGCGGTCCCGCCACCTCCTCGGCGAAGAACTGCCCCACCGTCCGGCCGGATACGCGGCGGATGACCTCGCCCACCAGGTAGCCCTGGGTGATGGCGTGATAGCCGGAGGCGGTGCCTGGCGGCCACCAGGGCGCCTGTGCCGCCAGCAGCGCCGTGGCCTGCTCCCAGTCATATAGCGTCTGCTCTGTGACCGGCTCCTGCCAGCCGGACAGGCCCGAGGTATGGCCCATCAGGTGACGCACTTCGACCCGCTCCTTGCCGTTCGCCGCGAACTCCGGCCAGTAGCGGGCGACTGGCGCGTGAAAGTCGAGCCGGCCGCGCCCGGCCAGCATCAGCGCGCACAAGGCGGTCATCGTCTTGGTGGTGGACCAGACATTGGTGATCGTGTCGCGCTGCCAGGGAGCGGTCTGCGCCGCATCGACATGGCCACCCCACAAGTCCACGACCAGTTCGCCGTCTACCGTCACGGCGACCGACGCACCAACATCCAGCCCTTTGTCGAAGTTCTCCGCGAACGCTGCCCATACCGGCGCAAAGCGCGGGTCGATCTCGCCGTAGATCTCGGCCATGACTTCCTCCATTAGACGGGGAACTCAGCGTTTGCCGGGACGCGCCCAGCGGGAGATGCCGCCGTCATCCTCGATGTCGGCGGACGGCTCGGAGACGGCGGGCGCGGGGCGCTCCTCCTCATGTGGAGCAGCGCCTACCACGGCGGGGCGGGCAAAGTGGGAGAGATCGGCGCCGATCAGCGATGAGGGGCGGGACGTGGTAAAGCCGGCCTCGGACGGCGCAGCGTGCACCAGGTCATCCGGCATCGGTGCGGCAAACACGCTGCGCTCGCGGGCGGTGACCGTGTGTAGGAGCTTGCCGTCGGTGACGTGGCGGCCGTTGGCCAGCTCCTCTACCCGGTCCGCCTGCTCGATCACCAGCCTGTCATGGGTGGAGACGGCGATGGTGACGCCCTCCGCCCGTGCGGTCTCGCGCAGCAGGGTGAAGATGGCGGTAGCGGTGGCGGAGTCCAGCTCACCGGTCGGCTCGTCGGCCAGGATCAGGCGGGGGCGGATGGCGAGGGCGCGGGCGATGGCGACGCGCTGCTGCTCACCGCCGGACAGCTCATACGGGCGGTGATGGGCGCGGCGGCCCAGCCCCACCATCTCCAGCACCTGCCGCACCCGCCGTGCCCGCTCGCCGTGGCCCGTTCCGGCGATGCGCAGTGGCAGCTCGACGTTCTCCTCGGCGGAGAGCAGCGGCAGCAGGCCGAAGGACTGAAAGACGAAACCCACATCCCGCCGCCGCAGTTCGACCAATTGCTTCTCAGACATGGCAGGCACGCTGCGGCCATCGACCTGCACATCGCCCTCGGAGGGTTTATCCAGCCCGGCGATCAGGTTGAGCAGCGTGGTCTTGCCGGAGCCGGAGCGGCCAATGAGGGCAACGAACTCCCCCGGCGCGATCTCCAGGCTGACCCCGTGCAGCGCCCACACGTCCTCATGCCCCACGCGAAAACGCCGGGAGACGTTGACGATGGAGATCGCGGCGCCCTGACGTTCCTGCATGGCGGGGTCCTCACCTGCAACAGTGCCTTCATCTTTCGGCACACGCGCCAAAGTGGCAAGCATCCCCGAGACACTACAAGACCGCCGGCTCCACCCCCCACGCGCCTGTGAGGCCAGACCTGCCCAGACGCGGGTGCGGCATCTCCCACACACGCACATCCCCGCCGCCGGGCCAGCGCCGTGCCTCACACGCAGGGGCGGCGCAGCTCCTCAAGCGTCGTGCGGCTCCCATGGGAGAGGACATCCAGGCGCAGCCCGCGGGCCTCGAGAGCCTTACCGGGCCGGGGCCGCACTGCTTGGACGGAGGGAGTCCGCCGCGCGACGAGCACGTTACCGCTCCCCACAACCTCGGCTTCGCCGCTGGGGTACACCACGAGCGCGGTGCGTTCGTCCAGGCCGATCCACGTGAGATCCGGGCGCAGCGCCCCCATCAGCAACAGGTGCCCGTAGCGATTCCACTCGGCGAGATGCGCATCTACCCCGAAGCCCGGCAGCCAGTTGAAACCCGGCCAGATCTGGAGCACCGTTTTCTGATCGAGAGCGAGACCGTCATCGGCGCGCGGGGGGCCTTCGTCGAGCCCTCCGCGCAGCCCCACCGGCCCGTTGGCTGGTGAAATGACCAGCTCACCAGCGACGCGCGCTCCCGCACTCGTCCCCACAAGGACGGCGCCGCCGCGATACGCCTCATCGATGGCTGTATGGACCGGCGTGTGCATCACCACCTGGCGCAGGCGGGAATCATTACCCCAGCCGATGAAGATCAGGCCGGCCTCCCGCAATAACCGGGCGTTGTCATCGTTGCGTGCGTCCTCAGCTTCGTAGACGGGAGCAACCCGGACGTTGCGGGCGCCGAGTGACCGGTAGTACGCGGTGAACTTCTCGCCCATTCGCTGGGATGGCCGCGCCGTTGGCAGGAACACGACCGGCGTACCTGCTCCGCCAGCCAGCTCCAGCACGAAGCGATCAACCGGTTCGGACTGCTCGTAGTCCCCTCCGCCAATGAGTACCAGTGTCCCCGATCCCGCGCCGCCAGACTCGTCCCGCCCCATGCCAATTCCTTCCTGACGCGATCCCGCCGGATGTGCAACTCATCGCCGCGAGAAGTGTCTGAAACCTGGCCATGAGGCGCGGTCCGGCACCAGGCTAAGCGCTCCATCGCGCACGCCGGCCGGCCGGTCAGCCGTCAAGGTCCCGCTGTTCCGGCAGCACTTCCAGGCGGCCGTCGCCCACCACCAGCTTGGCGCGCTCGCTGATCGCCAGCCGCTCCAGCATCTCGCGCGGGATTTGCAGGCGGCCGGCGGCGTCCACCAGCACGTATTCATCGTGGACGATGGCCGGGCGGCCGGCGCGGGTCTCCGTACGGCGGAAGATCTCCGTGCTGGTACGGCCGTCGCGGATAGCGACGACGCGATCCACGCGGGCGGCGATATCCGGGTCATGGGTCACAATGATGATGGTGACACCGAACCGGCGGTTAAGGGTGCGGAACACCTCGTACACCAGGTCGGCGCCGATAGCGTCCAGCTCGCCGGTGGGCTCATCCGCGAGCAGCAGTGGTGGGTTGTTAGCCAGCGCGACGGCGATGGAGACGCGCTGCTGCTCACCGCCGGAGAGTTGCTCGGGGCGGTGATCGGCCCGCGGCGTCAGCTCCACCGCTTCCAGGAGCTCGGTAGCACGGGCGCGGGCATCGGCGGCGGAGACGCCATCCAGGATCAGCGGAATCTCCACGTTTTGGAGGGCAGAGAGATACGGGATCAGGTTGCGGCCCGTCTGCTGCCAGACGAAGCCGACCTGCTTGCGCCGGTACTGCACCATGTCCCCGGCCGTCATCGTCAGCAGATTGCGCCCACCGACAAATGCCCGCCCGGCGGAGGGGGTGTCGAGGCCGGCGAGGATGTTGAGCAGCGTGCTCTTGCCGGAGCCGGACGCCCCGACAATCGCCATCAACTCCCCGTGCTTGACCTTCAGATCCAGCCCGCGCAGCGCTACCACCTCAAGATCAGCGGTCTTGTAGATCTTGAACAGGTCCTCGCACAGGATGTAATGGCCGTCGCGCTCCACGGGAACTCCGCTCATGGTCGGGCTACCGGCAGCCGGGCGACAATCGCCGAAGGCGGACTTGCCAGGGAGGCCCACAGCCTCACCCCCGCTCCCGCCGTGACCGGAAGGGGGGCGTGGCTGTTCCTTGGTCCTTTGGCTACCGGCTGTCGCTCCTAGCTGATCAGCCGCTCGTAGATCGCCTGCTGCTCAGCCGGACTATCGGCATGCACTTCGACGGCGTGGATGTCGATACCGGCGGCAGCCTGCTCGGCGAGCCGGTCGCGGGCGGCGTCCACGGAGTCGGTGACGAAGCCGACCGCCTGTTGCAGCTCGGGTGAGACCGCGGCGGCGCCGGCGGCAGAACCGCTCTCGTTGAATGCCTTCTTGATCGCCGCCGCCTCGTCACCGTAACCGAGGCGGGTGACATGCTCGTAGTAGAAGGTGCCCATCCGCGCCACGTAGAACGCCAGGCCGCCGGCCACACCCTGCCGGGAGCGTGCCACGTGCTCCTTGCTGGTGAGGACAATCGAGCCAGGTGAGCGCACCGACAGGGACGCCGGGTCGCGGCCCGCCGCCACCGCCGCCGCGCGAAAGCGCTTGACCTCGTTCGGGATGTCCTGGACCGGCGTCCAGATGGGGATCCAGCCATCGGCGATCTGTGCCGTCTGCTCCACGCTCTTAGGCGTGAGCGAGGCGATGTAGATCGGGATGTGGTCCCGCACCAGCTCAAACCGCAGGGTGAAGCCACGGCTCATCTTGAAGATCTTGCCGTTGTAGTTCAGGGGCTTATTGGCGAGCAGGGTATTGATGATCTCCACGTATTCCTTCATCCGCGTCAGCGGGTACTTGAAGGGGATGCCGTGGAAATGCTCGATCACCTGCGCGCCAGAGGAGCCGAGGCCGATCAGCATGCGGCCACCGGAGATGCCGTCCAGCGTGCCGAAGGTCTGTGCCATCAGCGCCGGGGTGCGGGAGAAGATATTGAGGATACCGGTGCCGACCTGGATGTTCTTGGTGCGCTCGACGATCTGGGTGAGCAGCGGCACAGCGTCGTAGCCCCATGCCTCTGCCACCCACACGGAGTGCACGCCGGCATCATCCGCCGCCTGCACCCGCTTGAACGCATCATCCCGGTTCAGCCCACCGGTCCAGTTGAAGCCAATGGAAAGCTTATGTGCCATATGTCCCTCCGGGACGGGCACGCGGCAACCGGCATCCGGAAGACCACGCGGCATCGTGTGGCAGAGGCGCCGCGCCAATTCGTGTGGCATGGCGCGTCTCTGCACTCCACGATGCCAGGCACGTTTCCGGGTCTCCGGATGCCGGTGCTGGGCTCCTTACCCGCGCGGCAGCCCGAGGCCGCGAGTGGCGATGACGTTGCGGTTGATCTCGCTGGTGCCGGCGGCAATGGTGGCCGAAACCGACGAGAGGTACTGGCGGCTGAGCCGGCCCTTCTGCGGGGCGAGCGGGCCGTCGTAAATGTTGGTGTACAGGCCGAGGAGCTTCACGCCCGTGGCAGCCAGCCGCTGGCCGGCCTCAGAGCGGAAGTTCTTGTTCATCGAGGCTTCGTGGTTCGGCACCTGGCCGCGCTTCTGCATCGAGATAATGCGGTAGCTGATCAGCTTGGCCACTTCGGCCTCGATGGCGCGCTCGGCCAGCTCGGCCTTGACGGTGTTGGTGAGCTGGACCGGCACCGAGCCGGTCTTGGCCGCCTCACGGGCGAAGGTGACGAGGTCATTGACCTGGTGGCGCATGCCGATGCTGGCGCCGATATTGCTGCGCTCGAAGTCAAGCAAGGTGGCGCCCACGTACCAGCCGCGGTTCTCCTCGCCCACACGGTTTTTCACCGGCACGCGGACGTTGTCGAAGTACTCCTGGTTGAAGACGTGGCGGCCGGACATGTCGATCAGCGCGTTGATCTGGATACCGGGCGAGCTCATCGGCATCAGCAGCATGGAGATGCCGCGGTGCTTGGGGGCGTCCGGGTCGGTGCGGGCCAGGAAGAACATCCAGTCGGCGCGGTGGGCGCCGGAGGACCAGATCTTCGAACCGTTGATGACGTAGTCGTCACCGTCGCGCACGGCGCGGGTCTGGAGCGAGGCCAGGTCCGAGCCGGCGCCGGGCTCGGAGTAGCCCTGGCACCACTGGACATCGCCGGAGGTGATGCCGGACAGGTGCTCGGCCTTCTGCTCGTCGGTGCCGTACATGATCAGGGTGGGTCCGATCATCTGCACGCCCATGCCGCCCACCTGCGGCGCGCGCTGCTCGGCCATCTCCTCGTTGAAGATGAACTGCTCGCCCGGCGACATGCCGGCGCCGCCGTACTGCTTCGGCCAGTGGGGAGCGATCCAGCCCTGGGTGGCAAGCGTCTTGCGCCAGCTCTTCACCAGCGCCTCACGGTCGGCGTCGGCGCCTTCCTCTTCCCAGCCCATCGAGACCAGGCCACCGGGCAGCTTGTCCTTGATGAAGCTGCGGACGGTTGAGCGAAACGCTGCCTCTTCGGCGTTGTCCTTAAATTCCACCACGCCTCTCCTTTTGTTCCTGATCCACGTGTGCACCGCGCTCCGGCACGGCGCGCTCCGGCTCTTTACATTACGCTGCCGGGTGCCAAACCGGAAGGGAACGGCGCCATTCATCATGCACGCACCCGCGCCGCCGCGAGTCGCGTCTATCCGATGGCCGCCACCGCTTCCCCTTCCACCACCGCTTCACCGTTCTGGTTGACCGTGACGACTTTGATGGTGGCCAGCTTCTGGCCGTTCTCCTCGCTGACCGCGGTCACCTCTCCCTTGGAGGTGAGCGTGTCGCCCGGCCACACCTGGCGGGTGAAGCGCACGCCGAACTTGCGCAATGCCGCCGCGCCCAGCCAGTCGGTCAGCATCCGCCCGGTCAGCCCCATGGACAGCATGCCGTGGGCAAAGACCGACGGATAGCCGCCCAGGCTCTGCGCCGCCGGGTCGTCGTGATGCAGCGGGTTGAAGTCACCGCTGGCCCCGGCGTATTTAACGATATGCGTGCGGTTCACCTTCTCGATGACAACCGCCTCGTGAGTATCTCCGACGCTGAGGTTCATGGCTGATGCTCCTTTGTGGCAGCGGCGCCGGCGGCCCGTACCCGCACGGCCGCGGCGCTACTGGTCGACGGCCCGCTCGGTCTGGACGCCGATGGAGCGGGCGGTGACGCATAGCACACCGTCCTGATTGCGGTACTCGGTGATCGATTCGGAGAACAGCAGCTTGCCGCCGCGGCGGCCCTGCCTCTCCCAGCGCTCGCCGGGGCGGCTCGTCACCGTGAGCGTGTCGCCTGTATGAATCGGATGGTGGTACTCGTAGTGCTGCTCGGCGTGGAGACCGCGGCCAACGCCGCCACCGCCCCCACCACCGCCGCGCACCGGCGGGGGACCCTTGCGCGGGCGGGTAAGATCGAGCCCGTAGTCCGGCTGCCAGTGGGCGCTGGACTGGACGAACGTGGGCGGAACGACGATGCCGCCCAACGCCTTTGTCTCCGCCGCGTCCGGGTCCGAAAACTCCGGCCGGATATCGAGCAGCGCCCGCGCGAACAGCATCACTGCCGTGCGGTCCACCGGGAACTCAAAGCCATCTGCCATGCGGGCCGCCTCCTATTGTCTGCCCTGGGCACGCGCACCACCGCGCGCCGTCTCACGTCCGATAGTCGCCCTCCCGCGCAGTAGGGTCAAAGCGCGGGCAGCGTGCCGGAGCAGGCCCGCGTCACCGGCGGCTGCCGGTTGCCAGATGCCCCAGCGCGCAGCGCTGTATACTGAACGCGATCTTCCCCGTAGGTGCCCCTATGCCCGAAAGCCGCCATGATTTTGGTGCGGCGTACCGAATCGAAGCCGAGACGTTTGGTGTTCCTGGCCAGCGCACCTTCCGCATCATCGTTGCCAATGCCGCGCGCGTGGCCTCGCTGTGGATGGAGAAGGAGCAGCTGGCTGCTCTGGGCCGCGCGATTGAGACGCAGCTCGCCCGGCTGCGGGCGCTCCGCGCCGACCCCAGTCTGCGGCCACCGGACGACGCCCCCGCCCACGATGGCCGGCCAGACCTGGACTTCCGCGTCGCGCAGCTTGCACTTGGCTTTGATGAGGAATCGGGCCGGTTCCTGCTGCTGGCGTACACCGCCGAGGACGAGGATGAGGACCGCCCCACCTTCGGCTGCCGCATTACGCCCGGCCAGTTCCGGGACCTGGCGCAGGAGATCAACCGTATCGTCAACGCCGGCCGGCCGATGTGCCCGTTGTGCGGGGTGCCGATGGATGCCACCGGCCATGCCTGCATCCGCGCAAACGGCCACTCCAAGCAGCCGATCCCACCCCCGGCCGAGGAGGACGACGACTAAGCGAACGGGGCAGGCCCGTCTGTACGACGGACACCTGCCCCGTTTGGCCGGCTAAACGCTTGGCAACTAGGAGCGGACAGAAGCGCCGCCGTTGCTGCTGCTACCGCTGCTCACCGGCGCCGTGCTGGTGCGCAGGTTGATCTTGTGGCTGCGCTCGGTGGCGGCCTTCGACAGCCGCACCGTGAGGATGCCATCGCCTAGGGTCGCCTCGGCCGAGCCGGCATCAACCGCATACGGCAGCTCGATCATGCGATGATACGGACCGTAGCGGAACTCGTGGCGGATGTAGCGCTTGCCAGTCTCCTCCGGCTTGATGTCGCCGCGCTCCTTGGACTCGATCACCAGCGTATTGCCCCGCGTCGTGACCTCGATATCTTCCTCTTGCACACCCGGCATCATCGCCGTGACCATCAGGATATCGCCGGACTCGAACATGTTCACCGGCACGCTCTGGGCGTTATTGCTGCCACCTTCACCGCCACGGCCGGCGAAGGTGAAGCTCTGATCCATCAGCCGCGACATCGCGTCGCGCAGGCTTGTCAACTGCTCCATGGGCTCCCACCGACTAGACACCAGACACCTCCTCGCTTGTGTCAACCTGGCGCAGAGACAGCTGGCGGGCGTCCGGTCTCCGGCACTCCTGCTTCCAGTTTACAGCGGTGCCGAACCCCCGCTAGCCTGATTGGGAGTATTCCGGGCCAGCGCGACAGGCGACCGGCCACGGGAAGGGGCCGCGATGACCAGCACACCCCCAGAGCCGGACTCCGCCGATGCCATCCGGGCCGCCGAACGAGAGGCCATCCAGCGCCACGCCCGCAACGTCGCCTCGCAGGCAGCCCGCGCTGCCGGATATAAGGACGCGGCCGCGGTGTCGATTGACTTCATCGACATGGTACTGCGCGAAGCGTTTGCCGCCCGCGACGCCGAACTGGCGCAGGAACAGCGTAGCCGCTCTTAGGGCGTTTCCTGATCGGCGCTTAGGGACGCTCCCGATGCAGGGCCAGCGGTGCGGCCGTGGATGATGGCGGTGGAGGCCCGCCATGTCCGCCATCCACCATCTGCCCCACCAGCTTCGCCTGCTCGCCGCCACTGCCACGCTGGCCGGCGCCCTGGCGCTGACCGGCGCCTGCGGCAACTACCAGCTCGCGCTGCAGGGTACGGCCACCCCCACCGCTGGTGGCGCGCTAGGGGTGCGCCAGCTACCGCCCGCTTCCCCTCAGGCCGTGATGGTTGATCCTGCCGCGCTCGCCGCTGTCCAGGCGGTCACGGCCGGCGCTGTCCCTGCTGCCTCTGCCGCCCCCGCCGCTGCCGCTGCCGCTGCGCCCGCGCTGGCTCAGGTCGCGCCCGCCCGTCCGGCAATCGGTGATATTCCCGCCGGCAGCGCCGCCGCACCCGTACTGCCGGCTGCGACCGCCACCGCGACCCCAACCGCCCGCACCGCGGCCGCCCCGCGCACGGCGACACCGATGCCGTCGTTCACTGCTCCGGCTGCGCCGCGCTCCACGAACGGAGCCACGCCACCGCGCGCCACTGCGACCCAGGCGCCACCCTCGCCTTCTCCCTCGCCTTCTCCCACGCCGTCCCCGGCGCGCCCTACGACCGTGCAGGTGTACCTGCCTGAGGGCGTCAGCGACTTCATGTACGCCGGCCGTAGCCTCCCGGCAGACCAGGCGCTCGCTGCCCTGGCCGGAGCATACGACGTGATCTACTTCAAGCCCGCCGGTGCGGCCGAGTCCATCGCCTACCGTCCCGGCATCGACAGCATTCCCACGCTGCCACACAACACCCTGGTACGCATCGGCATGAAGAAGGCAATGAGCTTCGTCATGCAGTTGCCGCAGTAGCAGGGGCGGCGGGCAGCAGACAACGGACAGCCCCGGCGCTGCCCGTTGCGGTTGATCACGCACGGTGTTCCGGCTCCGCCCAATCGTGGGAGTACCGCTGCACGGAGTCCGCGGTAAGCTGAATGCAGACAGCCAGCCGCTGGACGCTCGTGAAGCTGGGGGACCGCGATGCCGGAACGGGGGAAGGGCAACCGAAAACGGGAAAAGGCGTCCGCGCCGCGACGGCGGCCACAGCCACGAGCAGTGACCGATCCGCCCTCGCAGACGGACTTGCAGCCCAATCCCTCGCTCAACGCACGCTACGCCCTGGGACGGGCGACGGAGGATGAGCTGCTGTTCCGGCGGCCAGAGCGCGCGCCCGAACCGGTGGACTTCACGGCGGGCGACCCCTGGCGGGTGCTGCGCATCACCAGCGAGTTTGTGGCGGGCTTTGACACGCTGGCGAACGTAGACCGCGCCGTCACCATCTTCGGCTCGGCGCGGGTCAACGAGACGGACCACGAATACCAGGCGGCGCGGGAAGTGGCGCGGCGGCTGGCCGGAGCCGGATTCTCGATCATCACCGGCGGTGGCCCCGGCATTATGGAGGCAGGCAACCGCGGCGCTGTTGAAGGCGGCGGTGAGTCCATCGGCTGCAACATCGAACTGCCGTTCGAGCAGGGGATGAATCAGTACGTGCGCATCGCGATCAACTTCCGCTACTTCTTTGTGCGCAAGACGATGTTCGTCAAGTACTCGGAGGCATTCGTCATCTTCCCCGGCGGCTTTGGCACGATGGATGAGCTGTTTGAGGCGCTGACGCTGATCCAAACCCGCAAGATTGACCACTTCCCCGTGATCCTGTTCGACAGCCAGTACTGGGGCGGCCTCATCACCTGGATGAAGGACATCATGGTGCGCGAGGGCAAAGCCAGCCCTGATGACATGGACCTGCTGTTCGTCACCGACGACCCTGAAGAAGTCGCCACCATCATCCGCGACTGCTACGACCGCCGCTGCTGGGAATCCCCACTCGCGGCCGAGGTGAAACAGGAGCTGGGCAGATAGACGGCCCGCTCACGCCGCTATGCCTCAGATTCCGATGCCTATGCACCACCGAGATGGGCGGCTACAATCCCGGCATTGAGGGAGTCCGGCAGCGCGGCGGTCCCCGGGGCCGCACACACAGCGCCGAACCACCCGCCTGGGGGGGCGGGAGACGGGTTCGGGTGAGGATCGACAGCACCCATGCAGCGTTGCCGCGCCGTTCGCCCATCCGCGATTGATGACACCACGTCCCCCCGCCGTCCACATCCGGGCATACGGCGCTCTGCCGATCGTGGCGGCCACCGCCCGCGCGAAGCCCTGGAGCGCGGCGACCGCCCCCTGCTCAAAGAGCCGCCCGACGCCCAGAAACTGCTGATCATCATCGCCGCCGACGCCGACGCCGACGCGCTGGTACGCGCCATGATCGAGCGCGGCCACGCCGCCACCAAGATCGGCAGCACCGGCGGCTTTCTGCGCCGCGGCAACACCACGCTGCTGGCCGGCATCCCCGCCACAGAGGTAGACACCGTGCTCGGGCTGGTGGCGCGCACCTGCCCGGCCCGCAGTGAGCTACTCACCATCGGCGCCCTTCCCTTCACCGGCGAAGTGCCGTATCTGTCCGAGCCGGTCGAAGTCCGCGTCGGCGGCGCCGTCGCCTTCGTCCTCAACGTCGAGCGCTTCGAGCGGGTATAGCGGTCCCGGTGTGCAGGATCAGGCAGGGGCCGCAGCGGGAGCGGGCTCCGCATTGATCTCATGGACCAGACGCATAAACCGGCCCAGCGTCTCTAGGCGCGCCGCCAGCGCTTCTCCCTGCGGATTGGCGTGGATCGTGGTGACACCGGCGTCACGATAGACGCGGATGCGCTCCTTGACCATCGCATCGGTGCCGAGCAGGTTGGACTTCAGGACGAACTCGTCCGGGATCAGTGCGGCCGCCTCGTCGCGCCGCCGCTCCAGCCACAGCGCTTGTACGCGCCCGGCCAGATCGGCGTAACCCTGGCGGGCGTAGGCGTCCTTGTAGAAGTTCTGCTTCGGCGATCCCATCGCCCCGATCTCGAAGGCAAAACCCGGCTTGCGCGGCGCGATCAGCGCGTCAACGTCGTCGGAGAAGGCGACCACGCCACCGGCGTGCAGGTCAAGCTCCGCGAAGGAGCGGCCAGCCCGCTCGGCGCCGCGGCGAATGGGATCAAAGAACGCAGCAGCGTGCTCGGGCATGAATGACGAGGCGATCCAGCCGTCGGCCAGCTCGCCCGTCATCTCCAGGCTTTTCGGCCCGAGCGTGGCAAGGTAGACCGGCACCGGCCTGGGCGGCGCACTGGTCTTCAGCGCCCGCCCTTCCCCGCCCGGTAGCGGCACCTGGTACACCGTACCCTGATAGGTCACGCGCTCGCCGCGGGCCGCCATGCGCACGATCTCCACCAGCTCGCGCAGACGGGTGACGGCGCGGGCAAAGGGGACGCCGTGCCAGCCCTCAATCACCTGCGGTCCGCTCGTACCCAGGCCGAGGATGAAGCGGTCGCCGGTGAGCGAAGCGAGGGTGAGCGCCGTCATGGCGAGCACGGCCGGGGTGCGCGTACCTGCCTGGGCGATGCTGGTGCCCAGCCTAATGCGGCTGGTGCGGGCAGCCATGTAGGCGAGCGGCGTGAAGGCGTCAAACCCCCATGCCTCACTCGCCCAGGCGCTGTCCACCCCCAGCCGCTCCGCCTCCTGAAGATACGCGGCTGCCTCCTCCCAGCCACCCCGCCCGCCGCCGATGCCGATACCGACCTTCATTGCCGTCCCTCCTGCTCGGCGCCCGCGAAGTGCTGCGCAATCGCCTGAAGCTGGCGCATGTGGTCCAGGTCGTGCACACGCATGAACAGCAGCCACTCCCGCCAGGAGAGCGCGCCGAACTGACGGTGGGTGATCTTCACCTCGGGATGCTCATCGCCCGCCGCCTGCGCCACCCGCGTTAGGATCTGCTCGCGGCGGTCGAGATAGATGCGCCAGAAGTCCGCCGCCGTGCGCATCCCCGCCCGCGTCTCGCCGGTCATCACGTCGTCAACCGGCGGCGGCAGCGTGCCGCGGTCGAGAATGCCGGCGATGGCGCGCGCCCCCTGGTCGTTCATCTCCAGGATGTGCGTCAGCACCTCCGCCGCCGACCAGTCACCGGCGCCCGGTCGCTCATAGAAACGGTCCGGTGGTACGTTCGCCGCCGCCTCCTGCAAGGGGAGCACGTCACGGCGCACCTTCTCCACCAGCTCGGGGATGCTGAGCTTGTGCGCCTGGCTGGTCAGGTAGGAGCGTATCCGCTGATCCTCGCTGGTTGATGAGGCCATCGAACGTCATCCTTTCGTCCCGTGTGCCGCATAGACGGCAGCGGAGAGCGGCCGGTCAGCGGCCCGTGAAGCTCGGCTCGCGCCGCTCCACCATCGCCTGCACCCCCTCGCGCGCGTCTGCCGTGGCGAACAGGCGCACGCGGGTGGGCCCCACCTCGGCGTAGGCCGCGGCCTCGCCCTGGTGCAGCGCCGTGCGGGCGTTGGCGAGCGTGGCCTGCACACCGAGCGGGGCGCGGGAGGCGATGCGCTGGGCGATGGCAAGCGCCCGCTCCAGCTGCTGACCGAGCGGCACCACCTCCTGCACCAGGCCGATGCGCAGCGCCTCGGCGGCGTTGAACTCGTCGGCGGTGAGCAGATAGCGCATGGCGTTACCCCAGCCGCAGCGTTCGGGGAAGCGCCAGCTGGCCCCCGCCAGCGGGAAGATGCCGCGCGCGATCTCGAGCTGGGCGAACACCGTGTCCTCTGCCGCCACGGCGATATCGGCGGCGAGGATGTACTCGATACCAACGGTATAGCAACGGCCGTGCACGGCGATGACGACCGGCTTGCGGCAGGGGCGGCCACCGAGGCCCAGCGGGCTGAGGGCGTCC